>Ga0207868_1000135_pt1 | contig 101607 bp, 94 predicted proteins | sample Passage237B_FD_187370 | JGI IMG/M metagenome (GOLD analysis project Ga0207868, IMG submission 187370) | Cellulose adapted compost microbial communities from Newby Island Compost Facility, Milpitas, CA, USA - Passage2 37B (SPAdes) (version 3) ...
CGATGTCACGCATCTGCTGTTCTCCATTCCGCCCGATGCGAAGGGCGATGCCGTTTTCGAACTGCACGCGCATGATCTTGTCGATATGCCGAAACTGGAGTGGGCAGGATACCTTTCCACCACCGCCGTTTACGGCAATCAGGACGGTGGCTGGGTGGATGAAAACACCGTCACCGCCCCCACCAGCAAGCGCGGCAGCCAGCGCGAACTGGCCGAGCAGCAATGGACGTCGCTCTGGATCAACAACGGTTTTCCGCTGCATATCTTCCGTCTCGCCGGCATTTACGGCCCGGGGCGCAGCGCGATTGATTCCGTGCGCGGCGGCAATGCGCGGCGCATCGACAAGCCGGGCCATGTGTTCAACCGCATTCATGTGGAAGATATCGCGCAAACGCTGATCGCCTCCATGAACAAGCCGAACCCCGGCAGCATTTACAATCTGGCGGACGACCACCCGACGCCCAGCCATGAAATGATCGCCTTTGCCTGCAACCTGCTGGGGCTGGACGTGCCGCCCGTCATCCCCTTCGAACAGGCGGATGTCGCGCCCATGGTGCGCAGTTTTTACAGCGACAACAAACGCGTGAAAAACGACCGCATCAAACAGGAACTCGGCATCACCCTGCTCTATCCCGATTACCGCGACGGGCTGCAAGCCTGTCTGGCGATTGAAGAAGAGGCGGAAAGGCTGATCGCAAGCAAGAATGCCGATACGTAAAGCACCGCATCAACCATAACCTTCAATTCAACAGCTATTCGTCTTTTTCTTCCGCGGGCGCTTCCATAAGAACATGTTCAAGCGTATCGGTCCTTGTGCTGCTTTCAACCGCACCGTCGGGGGTCATGATCTGCGTTTCTGTAACTTTTATCCGGCGCTGCATCTTTGCGGAAAAATCCGTTTCAAATACGAATGATACCGTCCCGGAAATCTTTTCTTTTTCACGGCGTGCCATAGCCGTTTCAAACGTGACGGGATTGTTCGTCATTCGGCCAATCTTTACATCCGTTTCGGCGCGCAGGCGACGCACTACATCAGGGTTGATCGGCATTTCGGCAGTAAAGACTTGCTTCTCCTGCTCTGTTGATTTCTTCGCCAACTTTCCTGTGCCTAGCGCATCCTTGTCCTGGAAAATCGCGCCTTCATAAAGGCGGGAAACGCCCATATCAAATACACCGACAGCTTTCAAAACAGATTGCGGATCGCATTCGATATCAAAGGCCGTCCATGTAAAAACGGTGCTGCCACATGCGGAACGGGGTATTTTGAACTTTACAAGCCAGTCATCCACGCGCGCCTCAAGCTCGGCACCATTCAGCAGCTGCAACGGCCCGTCCACAGGCTGGAAAACCCGCACAGGGAACTGCCATTGCCGCTCTCTTGCCTGTTCCTTTGTTGATTCCGGCAGATCATAAACAAGCTCTACCCCGTCAGCGCGCACACCGGCAACACGTTTTACAAGAACCTTTCCGCTTGTCGAGCTGCCGGAAGAAACGGGGCTTTTGAGGGATTCTTTCGTAACCAAAGTCAGTTTGTAAACATCGCCTACTTTCGGTGCGGGAGCCGATACTTCGGCGAAAACCAACGTCGCGGCAAAAAATGAAATACAGAAAAAGACTGCAAAAATATGGAGATTTTTCACGAAAACGCCTTTTTATAAAAATACCCCCTCCCGATGAAGGGGATGTGGCGGTTAGATAACCTTATTGATATTCTTGCCCTCCGGAATTTTATCCGGCAGCAAGACGGTGACGATGGTGCCGACGCCGACTTCGCTGTCGATGTCGAGCGTGCCGCCGTGCAGCTCGATAAGATCCTTGGTGATCGCAAGGCCAAGGCCCGTGCCGTCGTGGTTGCGCGTATATTCGGCGCCGACCTGTTCGAACGGCAGGGTGACAAGATCCAGCTTGTCCTTCGGAATACCCACGCCCGTATCGCTGACGGTGATCGCCACGCCGCCCAGCTCGCGGTAGCAGCGGATATCGACCGTGCCGCCGGGGTCGGTGAATTTGATCGCATTGGACATGAGGTTCAGCAAAACCTGCATGATCGCGCGACGGTCGGCCATGATCTGGATATCGTCGGGGATATCGTCGGAAACGATGCGCACTTCGGATTCATGCGCGCGCCCTTCCACCATATGGATGGCAAGGCGGATGATTTTACCGACGTTGAGTTCCTCCACATACAGTTCGTATTTGCCGACCTCTATTTTCGACATATCGAGAATGTCGTTGATCAGGTCGAGCAAATGCTCGCCCGACTGGCGGATGCCGCCGATGTATTCCAGATAGCGCGCATTGCCGACAGGCCCCAGCAACTGGCGCTGGATCATCTCGGAAAAGCCGATGATGGCGTTCAGCGGCGTGCGCAGTTCGTGGCTCATATTCGCAAGGAAGCGGGTTTTGGAGGCATAGGCGCTTTCCGCCGCTTCCTTTGCCTCGCGCAACGCTTTTTCGTGCAGCGTGCGCTCGGTAATATCCTGCATGATGCCGAACAACGCCTCGACCGCGCCCGTCTTGGGCGCGATCTTGCAGCGTCCCTCCACCCGCACATAGCGCACCCCGCCGGTGGGGCGGCGGATGGAGAATTCCAGTTCGTAATCCTTTTTGCGGATCATCGCGCGCTGGAAACTGCGGGCAATGCGCCCGACATCACGTTTCATCAACAGCGCGCTGACGTTATCGACCGTGGGAATAAAGGCGCCCTTTTCCACGCCGAAAATGGCATAGATCTGGTCCGACCATTCCATGGTATTGCCGTCCACTTCCAGAAACCAGTGGCCCATGCGGCCGATTTTCTGCGCTTCGGAAAGCTGCTGCTCGCGGCGCTGCAATTCGACCTCGTGCAGCTTGATATCCGTCACGTCGCGGCCGACCATATAGATAAACGGCCCCGTGACCTTGTGCACCCATTCGCCCCAGCGGAAGGTACCGTCCTTGCAGCGGATGCGGCATTCGAAATCGATGCGCACTTCCTCCCCCTCCGGCGCGTGGATGACTTTTTGCATCAGCTGCAAAATATGGTCGCGCTCCTCGGGGTGGATCAGGTCGATGAAGGGGAATTTTTTCAGCTCCGCATCGGTATAGCCCGTCACGCGGTTGAAGGCGGGGTTCACGCGCACGAAAGACATGTCGCGGCGGTACACGCCCAGAAGATCGCTGGTAAGGTTCAGAAAATGGCGCAGCTCGCTGTCGGTCGTGGAAATGTAATCAAGATCGGGCTTGCCGTCCCGTTCGTCCGCCGCCGCATCCTTGTTGCGGTTTTCGTTGATAAAGGCGGCAAATTCGCGCGCGACGGCGCCGAAATCGCTCTGCTTTTGTTTTTGCAGGCTGTTGTCGGGGTCGAGCCAGATGACGGTGTATTTCTGCCCCTCGCCCAGATCGACAATATCGATCCGCGCCCCCATGACCAGCGGGTCGCGGTGCTGGCGCAGCAGGGCGACTTCGTAAAAACCGGATTCCGTCACGGGCAGCTTGTCGGCGAGAATGTCCAGAATGCCGGTATAGGGGCGGCCCGCCAGCACGGCGGCATCCTGCCCGAGCGCCCAGCCCAGCGCGGGGCTGACAAAGACCAGCGCCCCCGTCGCATCCGCCACGCAACGCAGCGTGTCGTGGCCGGATTCGATGCCGGCAATACGGTGTCCGGTGTTCCGGAATTTGTGCAGCATCCCCATATGTCTGCTCCCTTGGCGGCATCGGGCCGCCTGTTTTCAAATTAACCCAAAACCGCGCGCCGGCACAAGGGACGCGGCCCGTCCAAGCCCTTCATTTCACAGGAATATTACAGAATTATAATTTTATGTGAAATATTTTTGCGCCCCGCACGGCTTGACGGTCATTTTCGCTTATGTTAACAATCGATACCGTTTCAAACATATAGGCCATGATGATCGCCGCAAGGCCCGCCGATGAGGCATGCTTTTTTAGAAGGAATCTAAAAGATGTTCCCACAAATCAAACTCGCCATCATCTTCGCAAAACTCGCCAAAGACCATGGCCCGAAAGTTTTGCATTCCAACAACGTGGACCTGCTGACCAAAGACCTCAGCAACGCGCTGGTCGAGCAAAAGAACATCCTGTCCAGCCCGCGCAAGGGTGCCTTCCTGACGGCCTATGAAGTGTTGCCGGTGATTGCGGAAGTGAAAATCCTTTCCGTCGCCGTGGCGAAAAAGCTGGAGATCGAAACCAAAGGCAAATCCGATATCCAGATTCTGGAAGAAATCATCCAAAAATCCGAAGAGCGCAACGGCGGCAAATACGCCAAAGGCATCAAGGACACGCTGGAATGGACGCGCGCCCTTTTCGCGCATCCCGAGATGCAGGATATCCTGAAAATGGAAATGACGCAGATCGAAAAGCCGAGCAGCCTGAAGGACGTGACCAAATTCATCCGCCAGATGGCCAACCGCTCGCAGGACGAGCTGACGCGCATCAACGAATTCCTGCGCTATGCCAAGGAAATCGAAGTGCCGCCGAAAGACGCGCCGAAAGCGGAACCGCAGGCCAAACCGGAATCCGACAGCGCGGCAAAGCCGAACGCACAACCCAAAAAACCCAATACGCCGGGCGGCCCTGCCGCCTGATCGGGGCGGCCGGATAACCCCTGCCAAAGCAAAGGAAAGGACGCGCGATGAAATACCACACGCTCCAAAAACTGATGCAGGCGCAGGATGCCGCCTATGATACGCAGGTGCCCGCCGCGCTGATCCGCGCCGTGAACGACAATGCCGAAAGCCTCAGCACCGTTTTCGGCGTTTCCGCCCGCAAGCAGCTGGATGATTTCCGCGACATGCGCGCCACGCGCATTGTGTTCTCCTCCCTCGCCGTGGCGGCGGGCAAAGGCGAAATGACGCGCCGTTTCCCGAAATTCATGGCAGGCCCCGCCTTCCTGCGCAGCCCCGAAGCGGTGGAAAAAAAGAACCTGCGCGATATCTTCCCTGCGCTGCGCTATGGCGAGCTTTTGGAAGTCAAACAGGTCTTGCGGGGATCCGGCGTGCATTTCGACGGCTTCACCGTGAAAAAATTCACCCCCGGCAAACCCGCCGTTTAATCCCGCATGCCGTCCTATCGCGCGGATATTCCCACCCGACACGCCAGCCGGTATTTGCAGTTGCTGTGCAAGCACTGGGCGCATCGCGCCACGGCCGATTACACCAAAACCGCAGGCCGCGTCACCTTCGACGTCTGGCAGGTGGATATGGAGGCGCATCACGACACGCTGGGCGTGACCATCCATATTCCCGATGAAAAATCACAGGAGCGCTACGGCAAAATCGTGGCCGATCACCTGCAACGCCTCGCCGTGCAGGAAGATCTGGCCATCGAGTGGTTTTGACATCACATATCGCGCATCTTGCCCGGCCGCGCGAGAAAATCCGCCATGCGGCTGGGTTTCGGCATAATATCGCGGCCCCTCTTGTGCAAAAACAGTTCAAAAGCGCCGGGGCGCACGATCGGAATAATGTGACCGATCCCTTTGTAAGACTTCAGCTCCAACAGGTCCTTGTCGCCGCTTATAATCATATCCGCCTTTGCGGTGACGGCCAGATCCAGAAACTTGTTATCTGTCTTGTCCCTGCACGCCTCGACGGAGGGGCTCACCTCTACCCACACCATTTCGCGCCGACACATTGCCTCGATCACAGAACAAACCAACGGATTGTAACGCTCGCGCATCCATTTGTTATGCAGCTTTTCCGAAAGTTCATTCATCGTCTCCGCACTGCAAAGAAGCTCGGAGACTTGCAAAATCCGTTGCAAATGTTGCGATGTGGCGCCGTCGCGGCAGCCAAAGGCCGACAGAAAAACATTCGTATCCACGACAACCGTCGGCCTCCATGCGGAATGATCCTGTTTCATGATTTATTCTTTTCATCATAATCCATGCTGGCAATCCATGCCTCGACCTCTTCCGCACTGCGCGCTTTTTCTGGGTGCTTTGCGTCATCGGCGGCCAGCGCGGCGAAGAAATCATCCCAGCCTGTCTCCGGCATGCCTTCCGATGCAAAAACGCGATCAAAAAAAAGACGCCATTCCGGCGTCATGCGCCCTTCGCGTTCAAAGGCCGCAACCAGTTTACGCATGCTGTCCAAAAACGTTTTGTCCCGCGCCGCGCGGTCGCGGCAAAATGTCACGCCCGTTGGCGGCGGTTTCCGGTTTTGATCTTCGCGGTCGGTCATATCCATCTCTCAAGGCAAAAGTATGGGTTATATTATGCCCCATATCCGGTTAAAAAACACGGAAGACATAAAACCCTTTAAATTCAAAAGCTAAAGATTACGCTACCGGATCGGCGCTGTCCGGCAGGCCTTCGCTGAAGGCCAGTTCCGCTGCCTGAAGTTTTTTGATTTCGTCGCGCAGGCGCGCGGCTTCCTCGAATTCAAGGTTCGCGGCGGCTTCGCGCATTTTTTTCTCCAGATGCGCAAGGTGCGTTTTGAGATTATTGCCCACCATATGCGGCAGATCGTCGGCCACGGGCACGGTCACGTGATCCGCCCGCTCGAACACGCTGGAAAGGATGTCGGAGATTTTCTTTTTCACGCTTTCGGGCGTAATGCCGTGCTCCGCGTTATAGAGTTTTTGCTTTTCGCGGCGGCGGGATGTTTCCTCCAGCGCAGCCTTCAGGCTGTCGGTCATCTTGTCGGCGTATAAAATCGCCCGCCCCTCCACGTTGCGCGCCGCGCGGCCGATGGTCTGGATCAACGAGGTACGGCTGCGCAAATAGCCTTCCTTATCCGCATCCAGAATGGCAACCAGCGCGCATTCGGGAATGTCCAGCCCCTCGCGCAGCAGGTTGATGCCGATCAGCACGTCAAAAACGCCCAACCGCAGATCGCGGATGATCTCGATGCGTTCCAGCGTATCGACATCGGAGTGGATATAGCGCACGCGCAGCCCCGCATCGGTCATATATTCGCTGAGCGCCTCGGCCATTTTCTTGGTCAGCGTTGTCACCAGCGCGCGCTGGCCCTTTTCGGCCAGTTTCTTGCATTCGGCCAGCAGGTCGTCTACCTGATGTTCCGTCGGGCGCACGATGACTTCGGGGTCGATCAACCCCGTCGGGCGCACGACCTGTTCGGAGAAAACGCCGCCTGTCTGCGCCAGCTCCCAGTCGCCGGGGGTGGCCGATACAAACACCGTTTGCGGACGCATGGCGTTCCATTCCTCGAACATCAGCGGGCGGTTGTCCATGCAGGCCGGCAGGCGGAAACCGTATTCCGACAGCGTGGATTTGCGCGAACGGTCGCCTTTGTACATCGCGCGCAGCTGCGGCAGCATGACGTGGCTTTCATCCACAATCAACAGCGCATCGTCGGGCAGGTACTCAAACAGCGTCGGCGGCGGCTCCCCTTCCTTGCGGCCCGTCAGGTAGCGGGAATAGTTTTCAATCCCCGGACACATGCCCGTTGCCTCCAGCATTTCAAGATCGAAGGAGGTGCGCTGCGCGAGGCGCTGTTCTTCCAGAAGCTTGCCCTGACTGCGGAATTCCGCAAGACGTTTGTGCAGGTCTACCTTGATCTGCTTGATCGCCTGCTGCATCGTCGGCTTGGGCGTGACGTAGTGGCTGTTCGCGTAAATGCGCACGCTGTCAAAGCTGCCGGATTTGCGCCCCGTCAGCGCGTCGATCTCGGTAATCGCCTCGACCTCGTCGCCGAAAAGGGAAATGCGCCAGGCATGGTCGTCAAGGTGCGCCGGAAACACCTCCACAATATCGCCGCGCACGCGAAAACAGCCGCGCGAAAAATCGATATCGTTGCGCACATACTGGATATCCACCAGTTTTTTCAACAATTCGTTGCGGTCGATCGTATCGCCGACGGCGATATCAAAAGCCATGCCCTGATAGGTTTCCACATCGCCGATACCGTAGATGCAGGATACGCTGGCCACGACAATCACATCGCGCCGTTCCAGCAGCGCGCGCGTGGCGGCGTGGCGCATGCGATCGATCTGCTCGTTGATGCTGGAATCCTTTTCGATGAAAGTATCCGTTTTCGGCACATAGGCTTCGGGTTGGTAATAATCGTAATAGGAAACGAAATATTCCACGGCGTTATGCGGAAAAAACTCCTTCATCTCGCCGAAAAGCTGCGCCGCCAGCGTTTTATTCGGCGCCAGAATGATCGTCGGACGCGACATGTTGCGGATCACATGCGCCATCGTAAAAGTCTTGCCAGAGCCCGTCACGCCCAGCAAAACCTGGTTTTTTTCCTGCGCGCGCAGCCCCGCCGTCAGCTCCGCAATCGCGGCCGGCTGATCGCCGGCGGGCGTGTAATCGGTCACCAGCCGGAAAATGCTGTCCGTTTCCTTTTCGGCTGTCGCGCGTCTGGCCATGGCTGCCCCCTATTTCTTCTTTTTCGGCGCCGCCTTGCGGCAGGGGAAAACCTTGTTGAGCGCCATAGGCACCACCGTTGCGGCGGCAAAGGGATCATGCTGCGGATGCTGGCGCATATAGGCCAGCACCAGCACGGCGGCCTGTTCCTTGGCGATTTCGGACGGCAAACAGAAATCGATCGTCGGCGCGATAGCCAGCGATTGCAGCACGGCGTGATAATCGATCACGCCGGTGATGTAATAAATGCAGGCGGTGTTGTCCTGCTTGTTCTCGCTGATGCAATGGCGCACCAGCTCTTCCCCCGTCAGGTACTGGGCGGCGGCCGGCCGCGCCGCCATCAGCGCGCCGGACAAAAAGGCAAAAAGCGCCAGCGCCCCAAGGCGCGATTTTGTCGTCATGGCCGTTTCCTTTGTTCTACGCTGCTGTTTTAGACCTGTTTTATGTCTATTTCAACCGCCTTTGCGGCTTTTCGCGGCGGAATCGCTAACCTTTGCTTAAGAGTCTTCTTGCATAGTGATTATCTAGCTTTTATCTCTATATATATTGTTATTGTCTGTCAAAACGAGAGTGCCTTCATGCCAAAATTCCTTATTGCCGCCATGGCTTTCCTGTTGCTGGCCGCACAGCCCGCCGTGGCGCAGGCCGCACCGCCGGTAAATGAAGCCGGCGCCGCCGAAATCAAGAACATCGTCGAAAAGGCGGTCTCTTTCCACAAACTGATCGCTGAAAAAACCGGCGAAGGCTTCATGATGGACGGCGAGATCGCCGTGAAGCCCATGGGCAGCTATTACGAGGTGCGCCTGCCCAATACCAAGGCAAAAGCGCTGGGCATCGGCGAGCTGGATATCGGCACCATCGTCATGAACGTCACCTACGGCAAGCGCGAGAATGAATATCTTGTCAGCATGGCCCTGCCGAGCCCGATGGCCTTCACCGCCGCCGACGGCACGGTATCGAAACTGCGCATCGGCAAACAGCGTTTTGCCGGCGCATGGGAAACCGAACTGATGACCTTCACCCGCATCGATGCGGAATACGGCGATCTTTCCATGACGGCCACGGAGACATCGCCCTTCGCGCTGACGATGGAAAACATGGCCTTCCTGCTGAACCTGTCCCGCAACAAGGACGGCACATGGACGGGGCCCAACGACATCACCATGACGAATACCCGCCTGATCGTGCCGCAAGGCCCGGAGAGCGGTGAATTTGTCGTCAGCCTCGGCACGCTGGCTTCCAACAGCAAATACGACGAGGTGAACCTGAAACGCACGCTGGAGCTGCAACAGAAAATCCAGGAGGCGATCAGCGCCGTGGAAAACCCCTATGATGCCGATATTTCCAGCATCACGGCGGATATCCTGAACTCGCAGGAATCCTTCTTCAACGGCATGTTCAGCAAAGGCGAAATCAAGAACCTGCAGATCACCGTCAACCCGCCGCCCCGCGCCGCCATGACGGAAGACGAGGCAAAGCAGGCATCCAGAAAATCCTTCAGCGCCGAGAGCGTTTCCTCCACCGTCAATATCGAAGGGATCAAGACCAACCGCGGCAACGTGTCCTTCATGGTCGGCGCGCGCGGCGTCCATCTGGATATGGGCAAACCGTCCGATATCACGCAATATGTGCCCACGGACGTCAACTTCGAGATTTATCTCGACAGCCTGCCGATGTCGGACCTGAAGAAAACCTTCGCCGGCGCGGTACAAAGCCTGTTTGAAACCGTATCGGATGCGGAAGCGGTTGCCGCCGAAGGCAAACGCCCGCCGCCGAAACAGTTCCAGAAATCGCAAGTCATGGCCGCCGCCATGGCCGTGCCGCAGATGCTTTCGGCCGCCGGTTCCCGCCTGCTGATCAAGAACACCTATGTCAACGCGCCGGTTCTTCAGTCCACGCTGGACGGCAATTTCAGCGCCAACGAAGCCGCCCGCTTTATCGCCATCGGCAACATGACGCTGGTGCTGAACGGTCTGGACGAGCTGATCTTGAGCCTGCAAACCTCCAACGACCGTCTGGCGAAAAAGGCGCTGGGCACGCTCAGCATCCTGCAAATGGTCGGCGAGCAAGGCACGGGCAAAGGCGGCAAATCCGCCCGCACCTACAAGCTGGAAGTCTCCGGCGAGGGTAAAATCACCCTTAACGGCAACGAAGTCGGCGGCATGATGAAAATGCTGCGCTAAGAACTTCGCCCGCACAAAAACCGCCGGAATCGGGTTCTCCGCTTCCGGCGGTTTTGTTTTTGGGTGTGGTGAAAACGTGCGGAAATCCTCGATATTATGGCATTTTCTTGCCAGAATCACGGTTATTTGCTATAAATGACCTGTAGCGCCTTGAAAGACAAGGTTTTTCAAAACGGCGCGGCATGATCGCAAAGGGGCAAAGGGCAAACGTCATGAGCAATGCGCATCCGCAAGACGCTTTCGAACAGCAACGTCAGGCCAGTTTCGCCAAAATCATCGAATGGGTGGAGGCCAAGGCAGAGGCCATCCGGCCGCCGCTGATCCTCGACATCCATGCCGCTTCGCCGGGGGCCATGCAACAAAGCGCCGAAAAGGAATCCTGGCAATTGCTGGCCAGGGGGTTGCGCCATTTGAAGGACGGCGCGCCGGGCGGCAAGGCGGGGTCGATGGCGGAAGCGCTGTCGCGTGCCAGCCTGCGCAGCGCGTCCCTCGCCGCCTCGCTCGGCGTCAAGCCGCCGCAGTTCGAGCAAATGTATTTCAACGTTGAATATTCCAGCGGCCACGAAGCCGCCGTGTTCTATACCAAGCGCCTGCTGGAAGCGGCGGAAGGAGATTTTTCCAAAAGCCGCCAGATCATCCAGCAAAAAATCTTCAGCGAAAAACCCTTCGGCGCTTTCGGCATCATGACCGATGTGGATCCGGAGCTGCGAGACATTTTCGATGCGGTGCGCAAATCCACCGGCATTTCCGCCGACCCGCTGCGCGGCAATACGCCCGCGCCGGATGCCGTGCCGCAGCAGGATTTGCAGGCCATGCGCAAACAGATGGTGACCTCCTTCAACATGCTGGTTGATGCCTATACCGCCGCCTGTGCGGAATTGAAGGAAGCGGTGGACAACATCCCCGCGCCCGCCGTGCCCAAGCCGCAACGCCCGGGCAAATCCGGACAGTCTTTCGATTTGTAAAAATCCCTGCTTGAAAACACAGCCGCGCCATACCGCCATCTGTTCCGCAGGCGGTTCATGCGGACGGCATGGATAGAGCTTTTATCCGTTTTGATAAAACAGAACGCTGTCAGCCGTTCGCGGCTTTCGCGGCCGATTTTTCGCCCAGCACGTAAAGGCTGGAGCGGCCGACGAATTCATAGCCGATCTTGCGATAAATGGCATTGGAAACCGTATTGCGCGCATCGGCGTAAAGGCAGCACATCTGCCGTCCCTGATCCAGCAATTGTTGCGACAACCGCGCCACCACCGCGCTGGCATAACCGTGGCCGCGGTGTTCGGGCGGCGTATAAACGAAATTGACCCGCGCCACCGTATCCGTGCCGGAAACGGCCGCCTGCGATACGATTTCCCCGTCCACATCCCAGACGGCGATGCTGCCGTGCTCGATGCGGTCGCGCGCTTTGGCAAGAGCTTCTTCCGCGGCCAGATGCTCCGCCTTGGGCAGCACATCCCGTGCAAAGGCCACCATCCATGCGGCAATGGTCGGCGCATCTTCCTCCCGCGCCAGGCGGAACACGCCTTCCACCGGTTCGGGGAAATGCACGCTGTGCAGCGAATAGATGATCTGGTCCATATATTCCACGGCCTTTTGCCCCGTCAGCGCCGCCCAGTGTTCGGCAAAGGCGCCCGCCACATCACTCGGCCCCACAATGGCGGGGAAGGACGGGTTGCGCTCCGCCATCAATTCGACGAGATAGCGGATGTTGTCGCTGCTCGCGCGGCTCAGCACCAGATTGTGCGGCGGCATTTGCACGGCGGAAACCACAGGCTCCATATCCTCGAACAGCGTCACGAAACGCATGTTCGCCTCCCCGCCGCGCGCCATCTGCCGCTCCGCCGCCTGACACATGGACAGGATCACGTTATGCTCTGCCGCATGCGCTTCAAGGCGCGCGCCGTGCTTTTTCAAAAACGCTTTCGGGTTCAGTTCAAAATCGACGTGCTGCATAATGACACAATGTCCTTAGGTGGATATCAGGATCAGTCGGAGAGAAGATACGCGAGAACCGCATTCAGTTTTTGCCGGCCCGATGCCGTCGCCAGAAGACGGTCACCCGACCGCTCCAGCAAACCTTCCTCTTCCAACATTGTCACCCGCGAAGGGTTAACAAATTCTAAAAACGCCATGCCGCTTTCGGTTTCAAACCGCCGCAGCGACACGCCTTCGGCAAGGCGCAGGCCCATCATCAACATTTCGCGCGCGCGTTTCGGAAAATCTATATCCTCGAAAGGATGCGCGCCGTGGCCGTTTTCCAGCGTTTTTTGCAACCAGATCTCCGGTGCGCGATGGGCGCGGGTGGCTTTTTTCACGCCGTCCACGGTCAGACGGCCATGCGCGCCGGGGCCAATGCCCGCATAATCGCCGTAGCGCCAATACACCATATTATGCCGCGATTCATCGCCGAAACGCGCATGGTTGGAAATTTCATAGGCGGGCATATCCGCCGCCGCCATCATGTCCTGCGTCACTTCATAGAGCTGCGCGGCGGTTTCCTCCGCCGGCAAGACCAGATCGCCGCGCTGAAACAGGGTGTGGAACTGCGTGCCTTCCTCGATGGTGAGCTGGTAAAGCGACATATGCCCCTTGGCGTATTGCAGGCCTTCGGCCAGTTCTTGACGCCAGCCCTGCACCGTCTGGCCGGGGCGCGCATAGATAAGGTCGAAAGAAAACCGGTCGAAAATACTGCCCGCAAGTTTCACAGCGGCCAGCGCCTCCGCCGCGCTGTGCTGGCGGCCCAGCGCCCTGAGGTCGGCATCGTTCAGGGCCTGCACGCCCAGCGAGACGCGGTTCACGCCCGCCGATTTAAAGCCTTGCAACTTGCCCGTTTCGACGGAGGTCGGGTTTGCCTCCAGCGTGATCTCCGCCCCCTGCGGCAGGCCCCAGAGACCGGCAATCGTATCGATTACCACAGCCACCGTTTCAGGTTCCATCAATGACGGCGTGCCGCCGCCGAAAAACACCGACTGGATATGCCGCGCGCCCGTCAAATCGCGGTAAAACCGCAATTCGCGCACAAAGGCGCGACGCCAGTCGTCATGCGCGACGCTGTCGCGCACGTGACTGTTGAAATCGCAATAGGGGCATTTGAACTTGCAAAACGGCCAATGCACGTAAACGGCCAGTTCCGCCGTTTGCGCCGCCGTGTTTTTCAGGGGAAGCATCGGGCGATCAGTTTTTTGAAAGATTCCGCACGGTGGTTGGTTTCATGCTTTTGCTGCGGTTCCATTTCGCCATAGGTCTGCGTGCCGTTTTTGGGCACGAACATCGGGTCATAGCCAAACCCCTTGTCACCGCGCGGCGGCCAGACGATGGTGCCGTGGGAATAGCCCTCCACCACTTCCGCATGACCGTCGGGCCAAGCCATGGCAAGGCAGGATACGAAATAGGCTTCCTTCGGCGCGGCGTCCCAGCCGCCGGGTTTTTGATCAATCGCATCCTTGACCTTCTGCATGGCCATGCCGAAATCGCGTGTGCCGTCGGGCTTTTCCGCCCAGTCGGCGGCATAAACGCCGGGCTGGCCGTCAATGGCGGCAATGCAAATGCCGCTGTCATCGGCCAGCGCGACCTTGCCCGTTTGCTGCGCGACGTATTGCGCCTTGATCAGGGCATTCTCCACAAAAGTCGTGCCCGTTTCGGCGGGAGATTCCAGACCGTAATCCGATGCGGCGGAAAGCTTTTTTACGCGGTCGCCGAACAATTCGCGGATTTCGCGCAGCTTGCCCTTGTTATGCGTGGCGACAACCAGCTCCTCCCCGTTAAAACGGCGCGGCGGCGTATCGTTGTTGTCGGCTTGCAAAATATGAATGGCCATGGGACGGCTCCTTCCTTTTTTTCTATCAGGGCTGCGACGGTTTCGGGCGGGATTGCATGCCCGCGGCGGATGCGGCGACGATTTTATCCTGCGCGGTTTTGTGCGGTTTGGTCATGGTAAAACTGCTTTCTTCAAAAGGCCTGTTTCAAAATTCATGCCGCAAGGATGTCTTCCTGCAATCTGGTCAGTTCGCCGATGCCCTTGCGCGCCAGCGCCAGAAGGGCGAGGAATTGTTCTTCGGTAAAGGCGCGTTCTTCCGCCGTGCCCTGAATTTCGACAAGGCCGCCCTTGCCCGTCATCACGAAATTCGCATCCGCGCCGGCGCTGGAATCTTCGGCGTAGTCAAGATCGAGCACGGGCGTGCCGTTGTAAAGCCCGCAGGAAACCGCCGCCACGCTGTCGATGATCGGGTTTTCCTTCACCGCGCCGATGCGCAGCAAATGCCGCACGGCCAGCGACAGCGCGACATAGGCGCCGGTGATGGACGCCGTGCGCGTGCCGCCGTCGGCCTGAATAACGTCGCAATCCAGCACGATCTGGATTTCGCCGAGTTTTTCAAGATCCACCACGGCACGCAGCGCGCGGCCGATAAGGCGCTGGATTTCCTGCGTGCGGCCGGATTGCTTGCCGCGGGCGGCCTCGCGGTCGGTGCGCGAACCGGTGGCGCGCGGCAACATGCCGTATTCCGCCGTCACCCATCCCTTGCCTTTGCCTTTCAGCCACGGCGGCACGCGTTCATCCACGCTGGCCGTGCACAGCACATGCGTATCGCCGAAGCGGACAAGACAGGAGCCTTCGGCATGTTTGGAGACATTCGGCTCCAGCACCACGGTGCGAAGGGCGTCGGGGGAGCGGCCGGAGGGGCGCATGACATTGTCCTTTCAGTTTTTTTTAGATCGGAAACGGCGGCAGTATAAAAACCGCCGCCGCTGAAATCCGGTTTTACATCTTTATGCGTTCATTCCGCCGGTTTAGCGGTTGAAGCCGTTTTTCGGCGCTTTCTTTGCCTGTGCGATGGCCTTGTCCACCTCGCCGATGAAATCCTGCAGGTTCTCGCGGAACTGCTCCAGCGTTTCCAGCGGCAGCACAACGCCGTTCTGATTGGCGGCGCGCAGTTTGTCTGTGGCATTTTTGACATCGTCGGAAACCACGTTGAAATCCGCCTGCGGCGCGGTGGGGGATTGTACCGGCTGTTCTTCGGGCTGGGAAGAAGACATGAAATCGCCGTTGCCGCGATTGCGGCGGTTGCGGCGGGCCTCGCGCGCGCGGGCGCGGCGTTCTTCCGCCGTCAGGTTGTCATCGCCCACGCCGCTGCTGTAACCGTTACGTTCTGCCACTTTGTCAAAGAAGCTGAAGGTGTCTTCCTCGCTATAGGTGCGCATCGGCTTGATCGGCCCTGCGGCATCCGCCCAGCTTTGGCCCGTGCCGGCGCTTTTGCCGCTGGCAAGGTTTTCCAAGCCCTGATGGCCGTGGCTGTCATAGGTGCGGCGTTTCGTGGGATCGGTCAGCACTTTTTCGGCTTCGGTCAGCAACTGGACGAAACCTTCCATGCTGGTCACGGCATCGCGCACGCTTTTGGACGCGATTTTCTCGTCCATGAATTTTTGCTTTTCCGCTTCGCTCTTGGTGCGGTGGCGGTCGGGGTGGAAACGCAGGACAAGCTTCTGGTGCGCCTGTTTTATTTCCGCTTCCGTCGCGGTTTTCGCAACGCCAAGCACTTCATAATAATCAGGTTTCTGGGCCATAGGTTTTTGCTCAAAACTTCTGTTAAGGATTCGGATGCGTTTAATTGACAGGAAAACTATAAGGATTTTCCGCGTTATGTCAATAATATATAATCACGTTGAATTCATTGGGAAAACATTGGTTTTCCCGCAAAAATCGCCTTATATTTAAGCCATGATCGCGGAATTGAACGACAGAACGCGCCAGATCCTGAAAATGGTCGTGGATGCCTATGTGGAGACGGGGGAACCCGTCGGTTCGCGCGCCATTTCCGAGAAGCTGGGCATGGCCCTTTCCCCTGCCACCATCCGCAACGCGATGGCGGAGCTGGAGGAACGCGGGCTGCTTTATGCCCCCCACACTTCCGCCGGCCGCCTGCCGACGGAAAGCGGCATGACCGTTTTTGTCGAGGGACTGCTGGAACTGGACCACCTGACCCGTGACGAGCAGCACCAGATCGAGCAAAAAATGAACGCCGCGCGCGGCCAGAACCTGACGGATGTGCTGGAGCAGACCAGCCGTTTCCTGTCCGGCCTGTCGTCCTGCGCGGGGCTGGTTTTCGCGCCGAAATCGGAAGACCCCGTGCGGCAGGTGGAATTCGTGCTGCTCGGCCCGGGACGGGCGCTTGCCGTACTGGTCACCAGTTCCGGCATGGTTGAAAACCGCTTGCTGGACGTCTCGCCCGACATTACGGCGACGGCGCTGACGCGCGCGGCCAATTACCTCAATTCCCGCATGGCGGATAAAACATTGTCGCAGGCGGCGGAACAGATCCGCCGCGATCTGGAAGCCGACCGCACGCAGCTGGATGCGCTGACCGCGCGCGTGGTGGAGGCCGGTATCGCCAGCCTCGCCCCCGATGCGGACGGCGGGCATTTGTTCATCAAGGGGCAGGCGAACCTGCTGGACGATGTGACGGCAATTGCCGATCTGGAACGTATCCGCAGCCTGTTCGACGCGCTGGAAGCCAAGGAAGGCATGCTGAAGCTGTTGCAGGCCACCGCGCAGGGCGACGGCGTGAAAATCTATATCGGCGCGGAAAACAAGCTGTTCAGCCATTCGGGCTGTTCGCTCATCGTCGCGCCTTACCGGTCGCAGGATGCGCGGGTGATGGGCGCCATCGGCGTGATCGGCCCCACGCGGCTGAATTACGGGCGGATCATTCCCGTCATTAACTATACATCGCAGATCATCGGACGGATTCTGGGCTAGGCCTGCCGCAAAAACCAGAAAAACCAGATATTTGCCGCCCCCGCTCCGGCCTAACCACCTGATAACAATATGAAAAAATTGGATTGACTCCCCGCAGGGGATGCTTTAACAATATGACAATCAATTTTTCAGAAACAGAGCAATCCCGCTGACCGCAATAGAGAAGGATTAAGGCATGTCCGATAACCTTGGCCCCAACAAAGAGCCTGAAAAAAAGCCGAATGCTCCTGCCGCCGCACCCGCCAACAACACGCCGGCCCCCGAAGCCGATCCGGAAGCGGAAGAGCATGCCCGCAAAATGGCCGAGCTGTTCGGTGATCTGGACGACGACGCCGAGGAAACCATCGACGACATCCGCGCCGAGCGCGACGCGTTGCGCCAGAAACTGGCCGACGCCACGCAGCGTCTGGCCCGTTCCCAGCAGGACAACCTGACCCTGCACAACAAGGCGGAAGAAGTCAAAAAACTGCTGACCCGTACCGAAGAGAAATTCGAGAACGACAAGAAATTCGCCATCGAAAAATTCGTGAAGGAAGTTTTGCCCGTGATCGATACGCTGGAACTCGGCCTGCAGGCCATTCCCGCGAAAGACCGCAAGGAAGACCCGAAATTCGACAAACTGGCCGAAGGCGTGGAAAAAACGCTGAGCCAGCTGGCCGGTGTTTTCAACAAATTCGGCATCAAGCAGATCAACCCGCTCAACGAAGCCTTTGACGAAAACAAGCACGAGGCGCTGGCCGTCCAGCCCAAAGCCGATACCGCGCCCGAAACCGTGGTGCATGTCGCGCAAAAAGGCTATGAAATCGAAGGCCGCCTGATCCGCCCGGCAAAAGTCATCGTCACGCCGCCGGAATAAGGCTTTTCGCGCCGCTGTCGCCGAAAACCGCAAGACTTGAAACAAACAATGAAAACAGCCATATTAGCGTGGCTGTTTTCATTTTTTTCAAGGTTACAGATAACCGGAGGGAATAACACATGACGCCATCCGAGCGCCCGCAAGCACCGCATCCCGCAGCCGAGACATCCGTGCCTGAAACGGAAGCCGCGGAAACGCCGCAACTGTCCGACGATATCCCGCTGGATGACAGCGCCGGCGGCGCGGAACAACCCGCGCCCGATGCCGCGCAGGCCCGCATTGCGGAACTGGAAGCCGCCCTTGCGGCACTGAACGATAAAATGCTGCGTGCGCTGGCCGAAGCGGAAAACACCCGCAAGCGCATGGAAAAGGAACGACAGGATACCGCGAAATTCGCCGTCTCCGCCTTTGCGCGCGATCTGCTCAGCGTGGCCGACAATCTGGGCCGCGCCCTCTCTGCCATCACGCCCGCGCAGAAGGAACAGAACGAGCCTTTGAAAAACATCGCCGTCGGCGTGGAAGCGACCGAGCGCGAATTGCTGCGCGTGCTGGAAAACAACGGCATCAAGCGCATGGAATGCCTCGGCCAGCTTTTTGATCCGAACCTGCATGAAGTGATGTTCGAAATCGACGATGCCGACAAGGCGCCGGGCACCATCGTACAGGTGCTGGAGCCCGCCTATATGATCCACGACCGCCTGCTGCGTCCCGCCCGCGTCGGCGTCGCCAAAGGCGGCGTCCAGCCCGAAGGCGGCCATCTGGACCAGAACGTCTGATCTACCGGAATGCCTCTGCCCTGGGGCAGCGCGCCCCTTCAACCGGCTGGTTCGTGTCCTCTTCAATCACGCAAAACGGTATGCGGCCTTTGGGCAGCGCGCCGTTTTTTGTCAGGATAAACTTACCGTTCAGGAAAAAGGAAACATCCTGCGGATAGGCCGCCAAAGGCTTGACGATTTTATAATCATATCCTTTGAGAGTGCGCACCTCCCGTTCAGGCGCGTTCACCTTTTCAATGTTGACCAGGCGCGTCATTTCACGCCCGCGAGAATCATAAATGATCTTTATGTCCTGATCGTTTTCAACCGGCACCAGTACACCGTCGTTCACCAGTTGCGCAAGACCGAAAGCCATCGGATATACCGGATAGGGCGCTGCCTTGACGGGAGAAACGATTTGCGCCGCCGTTGCCGCATCAAAAACATGCAGGTATTCCCGCCCGTGTTCGATATGGTCCCGCCAGACACGCGCATCAAAACCCGGCAATAACGGGTTTTTCAAGGGCCGTTCCTGAACATGCCTCTTGTCAGAGCCGACCGTTGCTCTTTCGTATTTTTGCAAAGCCTGGGCAAAAGCAGGTTCCCGGGACAGATACAATCCCAGATGCGCGCGCGTTTTCGTCAGCAACGGCGAGGTGCTTGCCATTTCCGCTGCCGCATCGGGGAAACAATGGACCGGCACAAAGGACACTTTTCCCGCATCCACACCGGCAACGCCTGCCTGCACCTTTCTGGTATAACGATCCAAGGGGCCGACAACCACAACCTGCGCCAGCGTGTCAGGGGAATGTTCCAGATGCCATATCAGCGGATTTTTGGACATCAAAACAAGATATTGCTTGCGCGGCAGCTCCGGCGCAAAGCCTACGGTCTGCGCATAGGTCACCGTGCGCTCTTCATCTCCCAGTCGCACGGAGGATACATCGCCCTGATATGCGGCGAGCAGGATGATATCCGCTTCTGCCGCGGCCTCGGGCAAGCGGCAGGCACTGTCCCGCATTTTGTCCTGCATTTTTTGCTGGGCCGCTTTCTTTTCCATGATGATTTTCACGGCGTCCAGTTCACGGTGCGACAACCATGTATCTTTGTCGGTATCAACCAGATCGAAGGCCGTCTCCGCCAGCACATACAATTCCTTGCTGGTCAGCACGCCGTCCCCGTCCGGATCCAGCGCCAGCAGGGATTTGAGGTCTGTCATCTGCTGGTTTTCGGACATCTGCGGCGGCGTGGCCATTTCCGGCAAGGTCAGCACACCGTCCCCGTCCGTATCGAGAACCATGATTCTTTTGGCCTGCTCTTCGATATTATTGCGCTGCCGGTCATCGCCGGCATCGGCAAGAGAGCGGGCGATTTCTTCTTTCGTAACCTTGCCGTCAAAATTCAGATCGAAAGAGAGCGCCTGCGAGAAAAGGCGCCGCTTTTGCTGCATTTCCGCTTCCCGTTCCATTTTCTCGATATCTTCGCGGCGCAGCGCGTTGCGATCCTTGCCATGATTGCGCAGCGGCTCCAGCACCTGACTGATGTACCGCTCGCGCCCCTGCTCCGATCTCATCCGTTTCAGCAATAAAAACGGTATGTGCTGCACCGTATGATAGGGGCGCGCCGTGACCGGCGCGGGCGTTTCTGCCGCCACAGGGGCCACGAGCCCCGATCCTGCCGCGCAGCCCAGAAAAAGACAAAATCCCAAAACCTTATTGATTTTCATATAAAAGACCTTTTAAAAACCCTTTCAAACACCACATGAGGTAGAATAACGGCATATCTTTAACAACACCTAAAGGACGGCCGGATAAAGCAAAAACCGCATCATCCAAACCATGCTGCGGTGCGTATAAAGGTTAGAAAAAACCTTCACTTCGGGGCTGAACGGGTGTAATTTGCAAGCCGCAAGCCTGACTTCAGATCCTGAAGTATATGGAAATAGTGGAGAGGTGCTTCAAAGCAAGGCTTCTCCCGATACATTTGCCGAAAGAAAGGACACATATCATGAGCAAGATTATCGGTATCGACCTTGGGACAACCAACTCCTGCGTGGCGATCATGGAAGGCGACAAGCCCAAAGTGATCGAGAACGCGGAAGGCGCCCGCACGACCCCCTCCATGGTGGCTTTCACCAAGGACGGTGAACGCCTTGTCGGCCAGCCCGCCAAGCGTCAGGCCGTGACCAACCCCGACAAAACCCTTTATGCCATCAAGCGCCTGATCGGTCGCCGCTTCAACGAAGAAGAAGTGAAAAAGATGCGCGACAAGGCCCCCTTCCCCATCGTGGAAGGCGAAGGCGGCGCGGCATGGGTGGAAATCGACGGCGAGAAAATGGCGCCGTCGCAAATCTCCGCCATGGTTTTGCAAAAGATGAAGGAAACGGCGGAAAACTACCTTGGCGAAAAAGTCACCAAGGCCGTTATCACCGTGCCCGCCTATTTCAACGACAGCCAGCGTCAGGCCACCAAGGACGCAGGCAAGATCGCGGGCCTTGACGTGCTGCGCATCATCAACGAGCCGACGGCCGCAGCCCTTGCCTACGGTCTCGACAAGAAGCAGTCCGGCACCATCGCGGTCTATGACCTGGGCGGCGGGACGTTTGACGTTTCCATTCTCGAGATCGGCGACGGCGTATTCGAAGTTAAATCCACCAACGGCGATACCTTCCTCGGCGGTGAGGACTTTGACCTGCGCATCATCGACTATCTTGCCGAAGAGTTCAAAAAGGAACACGGCATCGACCTGCGCAACGACAAAATCCCGCTGCAACGTCTGAAAGACGCGGCGGAAAAGGCGAAAAAAGAGCTCTCCTCCTCCATGCAAACGGAGATCAACGAGCCCTTCATCACCGCCGATGCCAGCGGCCCGAAACACCTGAACGTGAAACTGAGCCGCGCGAAACTGGAAGCGCTGGTCGAGGACATGATCCTGAAAACGCTGGAGCCCTGCAAAGCCGCCCTGCGCGATGCGGGCGTGAAGGCTTCGGAAATCGACGAAGTCGTCCTGGTCGGCGGCATGACCCGCATGCCCAAGGTAATCGAGGTCGTGAAGGAATTCTTCGGCAAGGAACCGCACCGCGGCGTGAACCCCGATGAAGTCGTTGCCGACGGCGCGGCCATTCAGGGCGGCGTTCTGGCAGGCGATGTGAAAGATGTCCTGCTGCTCGACGTGACCCCGCTGTCGCTGGGGATCGAAACGCTGGGCGGCGTCTTCACCCGCCTGATCGAGCGCAACACGACGATCCCGACCAAGAAGTCGCAGACCTTCTCCACCGCGGAAGACAACCAGAACGCGGTCACCATCCGCGTCTTCCAGGGCGAGCGCGAAATGGCGGCGGACAACAAGCTGCTCGGCCAGTTCGATCTGGTCGGCATCCCGCCCGCACCGCGCGGCATTCCGCAGATCGAGGTCACCTTCGACATCGACGCGAACGGTATCGTGCATGTCTCGGCAAAGGACAAAGCCACGGGCAAGGAGCAGCAGATCCGCATCCAGGCCTCCGGCGGTCTGACAGACGAGGACATCAAGCGCATGGTGAAGGACGCGGAAGAAAACGCCGCGAACGACAAGGAACGCCGCGAGAAGGTGGAAACCGTCAACCGTGCCGAAGCGCTGGTGCATACGACCGAAAAAACGCTGAAGGACGCGGGCGATAAAATCCCCGCCGACGACAGAAAAACGGTCGAGGATGCCGTCGCCGCGCTGAAAGACGCCATCGGCAACGGCGATGCCGCCGTCATCCGCAGCAAGACCGACGCGCTGCAGGAAGCCGCCATGAAACTGGGCGAGCATCTTTACCGCAGCGAACAGGAAGCCGGCATGACCGGCGGCGCGGATACCGCCGCTTCTGCCGCAAGCGAAGGCGATGCCGCCAAGGAAGGCGAGATCGTGGATGCCGACTATACCGAAGTCGATGACGACGGCAAGAAGGCAGGCTGATCCAACCGACACGTTGCGACCGGCGGCGCGGATGTTTGACCTTCCGCAAAACGCCGCCGGTCGCAGCCTTCAAAAAGCGTTGAAGACACATGTCTAAAAAAGATTTCTATCAGGTTCTGGGCGTCGATAAAAAAGCCAGCGCGGACGAGCTGAAAAAGGCCTATCGCAAGCTGGCGATGCAATACCACCCCGACAAGAACCCGAACAACAAAGAAGCCGAACAGAAATTCAAGGAAATCAACGAAGCCTATGATGTCCTGAAGGACGATCAAAAGCGCGCCGCCTATGACCGTTTCGGCCACGGCGCCTTTGACATGGGCGCGGGCCGCAGCGGCGCCGGTGCCGGCGCGCAGGGCTTTGGCGGCTTCGGCGGCTTTTCCGATATTTTCGAGGAAATGTTCGGCGATTTCATGGGCGGCCAGCACGGCGGACGCCGCAGCACCGGCGACGGCGCGCGGCGCGGCGCGGACCTGTCCTATGAAATGGAAATTTCACTGGAAGATGCTTTCGCGGGCAAGGAAATGCCCATCAAGGTGGCCAGCTGGCAATCCTGCGGCGGCTGCAACGGCAGCGGCGCGGAAAAAGGCACCAAGGCCGATACCTGCGATACCTGCCGCGGCGTGGGCCGCGTGCGCGCGCAGCAGGGCTTTTTCACGGTGGAACGCACCTGCCCCACCTGCGGCGGCGCGGGCCAGACCATCAAGACTCCCTGCCATATCTGCGGCGGCAGCGGCCGGACGCGCAAGGAAAAATCGCTCAAAGTCTCCATCCCTGCGGGGATCGAGGACGGCACGCGCATCCGTCTGGCCGGTGAAGGCGAAGCCGGATTGCGCGGCGGACCGGCGGGGGATCTTTACGTTTTCCTCGGCATCAAGCCGCACCGTTTTTTCCAGCGCGAAGCCTCCAATCTTTACTGCCGCGTGCCCGTGCCGGTGACAACCGTCGCGCTCGGCGGCACGATCGAAGTGCCGACCATCGACGGCAAGCGCGTGAAGGTCAACGTGCCCGAAGGCACGCAGACCGGCCAGCAATTCCGCCTGCGCGGCAAGGGGATGACGATTTTGCGCTCCCCCAACCGCGGCGACATGTTTGTGGAAGTCGTGGTGGAAACGCCCGTCAACCTCAGCAAAAAGCAAAAAGAACTGCTCCGCGAATTTGCGGGCGACAGCAACGATGCCAAAATCAACCCGCAATCCCACGGCTTTTTCGACAAAGTCAAAGGGCTTTGGGAAGATTTGAAAGACTGATTTTCCATTAACCCTTTTATTGCGGGAGATTTCATATGCGTTTTTCATTGCTGACGGGGATTTTCGCCCTCGCCGCCGTCGTCTTTTTTGCCTATCAGGTACAAACGGCCGGGGCGCTGGTCGCCGTTGAGCCGGCATCGGAACCACCCGTTTCCGCCCCGACGCCCGCAGAAGAAAAAACAGCAACGGAAGCCCCCGCCAAAACAAATGCCGTCACAGCGGCAGAGGCGGCCAAATACGGCGTTTTCACCTGCACGCCCGAAAACTTCACGCTGACCGCCTCCGCCGACGGCTATCACCTGCACGGCACGCTCGACACGCCGACGCCGGGTTACGGCTATACCCCCGTCCGCATCAACGAAACGCCCGATGCCGCCGATATGGTGATTGAGCTGCGCGCCCCGCAGGGCATGGTCATGCAGGTGATCGGAAAGCTGGAGATCAGCCATATGTATGTGCGCGATGCGGCCATGCAAACCCTGACCGTGCGTCTGGACAAGGCCTTTAACTGGGGCCCCGATACGATCGTTTGCCAAAACATCGCCGCCGCGCCGCAATCTGACACACATCCCCAAGCCCCTGCCCCCACGGAGTAAAAAACATATGATTAAAATCGGCATTCTCGGCGCCGCCGGCCGCATGGGCCAGATGATCGGCCGCGAGATTTTTTCCGGCGCTTACGAAGGCGCGAAGATCGGCGCCGCCGTCGAACACATGGACAGCTGGGCGCTGGGCAAGGATTTCAAGGAAATCCTCGGCCTCGGCGCCGGCGGCATGCATGTGACAAGCGACAAGAACGCCGCCTTTGCCACCTGCGATGTCCTGATCGATTTCACCCTGCCCGAGGCGACGGTGGAACATACCGCCCTTGCCCATCAGCACGGGCGCGGACTTGTCATCGGCACCACGGGCCTGACGGAGGTGGAGGATGCCGCGATCACCGCCGCCGCCGCGCGCGCCCCTGTTTTGCAGGCCGCGAATATGAGCGTCGGGGTCAACGTGCTGCTCTCCCTTGTGCAGCAGGTCGCCGCCATTCTGGATACCGATTACGATATCGAAATTTTCGAAGCGCATCACCGCCACAAGGTCGATGCCCCCTCCGGCACGGCCCTTGCGCTGGCCAAAGCCGCCGCCGCAGGCCGCAAGGTCGATCTCGACAAGGCCATGGTGCCCGCGCGTTTCGGCCAGGTCGGCGCGCGCCCTGTTGGGGCCATCGGCATGTCGGTTTTCCGCGGCGGCGATGTGATCGGCGATCATACCGTCAGCTTCGCCGGCTTGGGCGAGCGCATCGAGATCACGCATAAAGCCTCCGACCGCGCCCTTTTCGCGCGCGGGGCGGTCAGGGCCGCGCTCTGGCTCTACGGCAAAGCTCCCGGCCGCTATTCCATGGCCGATGTGCTTGGAATCAAATAACTCTTTTAATTTCCGCCTTTGGTACCGCAGGGGATGCCGCCTTGCCGCCGTATAACGGGGAAGAGGTATGCCACCATGTCATCCGTGCAGGCTTTTATCGCGGCCAACCGTTTCGGCTTCGGCGCGCGTCCGGGGGAACTGGCCGTCATCGCCCGTGACCCGATGGGCTGGGCGCTGGCGCAACTGGATGCGCGGCATGTGCCGCAACCCGCCTTGCAAAAACTGCCTTCCACCGCCGAAGCCTTGCGCGACGGTCTCGGACTTTTGCAACGCGCCAAACAATCGAAAAACAGCGGCGATGCGGATGCGCAGCGGAAAATGCTGCGCGAAACGGTCAAAACCCTGCGCGATGATTACGCCGAAGAGGCCGCCGCGCGCACGCAGCTGGCCATTCAGAGCGCCGCGCCGTTTTTTGAAAGGCTGGTGCAATTCTGGAGCAACCATTTCACCGTTTCCGCCACCAAGCGGCAGAGCCTGACGCTCGTTGCGGCTTTCGAGCGTGATGCGATCCGCCCGCATGTCATGGGCAATTTTGCCGATCTGCTGCTGGCTTCTTCCAGGCATCCGGCCATGCTGGTCTATCTCGACAACGCGCGCTCCATCGGCCCGAATTCCCCGGCCGGCAAACGCCGCAACAAAGGGCTGAACGAAAACCTCGCGCGGGAAATTCTGGAACTGCACAGCCTTGGCGTCAACGGCGGCTATACGCAGGAAGATGTCATTGCGCTGGCCAAAATGCTGACAGGCTGGACGGCGGATGCCAACGGCACGGGCGACGGCAGCGGATTTTTATTCATGAATTTGCTGCATGAGCCGGGGCCTAAAAAGCTGTTCGGCAAAACCTACCGCGCGGGCGGCGTGCAAGAGGCCGAAGCGGCCTTGCGCGATCTTGCGCGGCATCCGTCCGCCGCCGCCTTTGTCGCCACAAAACTCGCGCGGCATTTTGTGGCGGATGATCCGCCCGCCGCCGTCATCCGCACATTGCAAAACGCCTACTTGCGCAGCGGCGGCGATTTGCGGCCCGTTTACAAAACGCTGATCGCCCTGCCCGAGATATGGCAGGCCCCGCTGGGCAAAATCAAAACGCCGAATGATTATATCATTTCGCTTCTGCGTGCCTCCGGCATGACGGCGGATATCCGCCTGCTGGCGCAGGCCTACCAGAGCCTAAACCAGATTCCCTTCTCCGCACCCTCGCCTGCGGGGTGGAGCGACCGCGGCGCGGACTGGATCGGCGGGGAGGCTTTGCTGCGCCGTATCGAACTGGCCGAAAGCGTTGCGCGCGCCGTGCATACAACCCTCGACCCGCAAAGCGTTTTTGCCGAAACGATTGCCCCTGTCGCCTCCGAAAGCACACGGCAGGCCGTGCGCCGCGCGGGCAGCCGGGCGGAGGCGCTGACGCTGCTTTTCTCCAGCCCCGAATTCCAGCGGAGGTAACCATGGACAAAACCTTTTCAAACAACATGCACCGCCGCCTGTTTTTGCAAAGCCTTGCAGGGGCCGCAGCCTATGCGGTGCTGGGCGGGCTGCGCGTCTCCTTTGCCGCTGCGCCCGGCGAGGCGCGGTTTGTGCTGATTATTCTGCGCGGCGCGATGGACGGCCTTGCCGCCGTGCCGCCCTATGGCGATAAAAACTATGCGGCGGCGCGCGGTGCGCTGGCCCTGCCCAAATCCGCCTATACGCCCATAGATCCCTTTTTCGGCCTGCATCACAGCTTTGAGGGATTCAAAACCCTTTTTGCCGCAAAGGAAGCCGCGATCATCCATGCGGTGGCCACGCCCTACCGCGACAGATCGCATTTCGATGCGCAAAACGTGCTGGAATGCGGTGCGGTCACGCCTTACGGGCTGCGCGACGGCTGGCTGAACCGCGCGCTGGAGATGATCGACCGCCGCAATCGCACCGCCGCGCTGGCCGTGGGACAAACCGTGCCGCTGGCCCTGCAGGGGCGCGAAGCCGTGGCCAGCTGGAGCCCTTCCGCCAAAGGCCTGCCCGACGATGCCCTGCTGCTGACGCTGGAAAAACTCTATGCACAGGATGATCTTTTCCACAGCGCGCTGGCGCAGGCCGTGAATATCCATGACATCGCAGACGCCCACAAGGGCATGCGCGGCGGCACCCTGCGCAACCGTCAGGCCATGGCCCAAACCATCCGTTCCGTCGGCAAAATCCTCTCCGATCCCAAGGGGCCGCGCATTGCGACGCTGGAAATCGGCGGCTGGGATACGCATGCGCAACAGGGCACAGCGCAAGGCGTCTTGGCGAATAATTTTGCGACGCTTGACGAAGCCTTTCACGGGCTGAAAACCGCCATGGGCCCGCTATGGGCAAAAACCGTTGTGCTGGCCGTTACCGAGTTCGGCCGCACCGTTTCCATCAACGGCACCGGCGGCACCGACCACGGCACGGCTTCCGTCGCGCTGGCGGCGGGCGGCGCCCTTCAGGGCGGGCGCGTGATCGGCAACTGGCCCGGCCTTGATAAAACGCAGCAATATCAGGGCCGCGACCTGCGCCCCACCACAGACCTGCGGCAGGTGACAAAGGCCGTGCTGATCCAGCATCTGGGCCTGCCTGCGGGGGATGTGGAGCGTTATATTTTTCCGGACAGTCGCGACGCGCGCGCCATGGAGGGATTGATCCGCGGCACGTAATGGCGGCGGGTTACAGCAAAATCCCTTCGCCTTTCAACAAGGCCTTTTTCAGCGCAGGGCCCCAGCCGTAGTTGACAATACGGCTTTGCCGGTTCACAACGCGGTGGCAGGGCACAAGGATGGAGAGATGGTTGCGCCCGACGGCGGAGCCGACAGCGCGCACGGCGGCAGGCGCGCCGATTTTACGCGCGATATCGCCGTAGCTGACCGTCGTGCCGCTTTTGATTTTGAGCAGCGCCTTCCAGACCTTGATCTGGAACGGCGTGCCGTAAAGCACCAAAGGATAGGAAAACCGGTCCATTTTGTGCGGCCAGAGGCGCGCAAGCTCCCGCGCGGCGCGTTCGGTGACCTTGGGGTCTTCGACCAGATTGGCCTTGGGGAAATGTTTGCGCAAATAATCGTCGCGGCAGCCAAGGCCAATGGCGCAGACCCCTTCGGCGGAAAGGGCCAGCATGATTTTGCCCGTGGGGAAATCATGCACCCCCCAGACAAGGGTCATATCGCGGCCGCGCGCGGCGGCGGTAACGGGACGGGTAATGATCTTCATAATGCGCTCTGCCCTGCTTGTTCCGAGACGGAATATTGTGTAGAAATCTACACATGAAGCCCGATAAAATCGAACAGTTTTTCGCCCGCCTGCGCGCGCAGAACCCCGAACCGAAGGGGGAACTGCATTATACCAATCCCTATACGCTGCTGGTGGCGGTCACCCTTTCGGCGCAGGCAACCGATGCGGGCGTGAACAAGGCGACGGAAAAACTGTTCAAAATCGTCAAAACGCCGCAGGACATGCTGAAACTGGGCGAAGAAGGCCTTAAAAAACACATCCGCACCATCGGGCTGTTCAACGCCAAGGCGAAGAACATCATCGCCGCCGCCGAGATGCTGGTGCGCGATTACGGCGGCGAAGTGCCGCAGGACCGCGACGAACTGGTCAAACTGCCCGGCTGCGGGCGCAAAACGGCGAATGTGGTATTGAACATCGCCTTCGGCCAGCCGACCATGGCGGTGGATACGCATATTTTCCGCATCAGCAACCGCACCGGCCTTGCGCCCGGCAAAACGGTGGAAGCGGTGGAGCAAAAACTGCTGAAAGTCGTGCCGGAAAAATACATGCAGCACGCGCATCACTGGCTGATCTTGCATGGCCGTTACGTGTGCAAGGCGCGCAAACCCGCCTGCCCCGCATGCATCCTGCGCGATCTTTGCGCCTTCAGGGACAAAACAAAAGCGGAATAAAAAAAATCGACCTCAAGCCCGTACCGGCGGCTTGGCGCCTGCGCGCACCAGCGTGCGGATGCAGCGGGACTGGCTGCGCGGGCTGGCCGGTACGATATCGGCGGCCTGCACGGCGGGGTCGAGGTCTTCCTTCATGCGGAAATCCACATGCGTGACGCTATAGCCGTTGTCGCGGCCCGCTTCCTTGTAGAAAAACACATCCAACACGCAGGCCTCGCCGCGGTATTGCCAGATGCGCGCATCGGCATCGCGGCGCACCACCGTGGGCGCACCGAAAAGATAGCTGATTTCCTGCTCCGTCAGCTGCGTCAGCGCGGTCGGCACGCCTTCCACATATTTTCGGGCGCGGGAAATATAGCCCTGCGCGGGATAATAGCTATCACCCTGAAAATTGACGCGATCCGGGAAAAGCGCGATGCGGAACTGCTCCGGCCCGGCGTTGCTGCCGTAAGAGCCGGGCAGTACCGAGGTTTTACAGCTGCCGACCAGCAGCATCAGCAAGGGCAGGAAGGCGATCAGCAAGCGCATGATACGGTTGGCGTTGCGCCGCGCATGGGCATAAAGCGCCATGAAGCCGCCATCCGCCCGTGCCGCGATCCACGCCCAAACATCCGCCGCGGCGGGTTTGCCGGTGGTCATATCCTGAATATGTGTCTGGCTAATCAATCAATACCCGACCGTCCGGCGGAAACTGCCCGAACGTTCCTGTGTTGTTTCAACGCTGCCGTCCTTGTCGCCGGATTTGTCATCGGCTTTACCGGCGCCCGTGTCGTTGGCGGTGGTGACCAGCTGTTTGTCAACGGCATCGGGGGAAATGTCTTTTTTGCCCGCAGGCACGGCGGCCTCTTCGGGGCGGGCGGTGATGCTGGCTTCGATCCGGCTGCCGGCTTCGATTTCCAGCGCGCCATAGGAAATCTCGCCCTTGACCACAGCCGTGGATTTGATGCTGAGACGGCCCGTCACAACCAGCGTGCCGTCAAAACGGCCGGAGATCACGGCATCCTTGACCGTCGCGCTGCCCGTGAAAGCCCCCGTATCGAGAAGGTCCAGACGCTGCGTTTCCAGCGTTTTGGCTTCCAGCGTGCCTTCGATGATCAGGTGTTCGCAATTGGTGATTTCGCCCACCAGCTTGATGTCGCGGCCAAGCATCAGGCGGCGATGGTCTGCCGTTTGCGGCTGGGCAGTGGCGGTGCCATAGGGCATGGTGCCCGTCAGCATGGCGGTATTGTGGCCGGGAATATCGCTTCGGATCATCTTTTTCTCTACTGTCATCGGGGTGCCCTCATTTTAAAGCGCCCGAACCGTTTGCCAATGACGAAAGCGCTTTAAAAGCGGCTCCGGTTATTATGTATTCGGTCTCAGGTGTCTGGAATCCGTAGCATGCGCCCCGATGGGCGTAAAGGCTTTATGCGTGGGATTATTTTTAATAATCACCCGTCAAATCCGGCTTAAGGTTTTCTTAAGAAATATCAGGCGGTTGTAAATTAACCTTTTTGACAGGCCCAAAGATACGTTTTCCCATAATTATGGTTTTACTCCTTTTCCCGCCCCGCCTGAAAGCCGCAAAAGACGACTCGCGCCACCGTCATCAAAGGCGCAAAACAAACGCCGCGCGGTGGTGAACAGGCGGCGTTTGTTTTGTGTGATCCCTCTAAGAACCGAATTATTTTTGGTGATGCCGCAGCGTCGGGAAGGCGATGACATCGCGGATGCTTTGGGAATCCGTCAGCAGCATGACCAGACGGTCAATGCCGATGCCCAGCCCCCCTGTCGGCGGCAGGCCGTATTCCAACGCCTCGACGAAATCCTCGTCCAGCATCTGGGCTTCTTCGTTGCCGGCCTCGCGCGCGGCGACCTGCGCCTTGAAACGCGCCAGCTGGTCGAAGGGGTCGGACAGCTCCGAGAAGGCATTGGCGACTTCCCAGCCGTTGATATAGGTCTCGAAACGCTCGGTCAGGGTTTCGGCGTTGCGGTGCTGTTTGGCCAGCGGGGAAATATCCTTGGGCATATCGATGACATGCACGGGCTGGACAAGATCGGCCTCGACCTTTTCGCCGAAAACGGCCTCCAGCACCTCGCCCCAGGTTTTACCGTCTTCCACATAAACGCCCAGCGCCTTGGCCTTGGCAGCGGCTTCCGTCGCATCGGGAATGGCGCCGAAATCGACGCCGGTTTTTTCCGTCACCAGCTCCGTCATGGTCTTGCGCGGCCAGGGGGCTTTGAAATCGATTTCGCGCTCCCCGAATTTGATCTTCGTCTCGCCGCCGTGCAGTTCCTTGACCGCGCCTTCGATGATGCGTTCGGTCAGGGCCATCATGTCATGGTAATCGGCATAGGCCTGATAGATTTCGACGGAGGTGAACTCGGGGTTGTGCTTGACCGAAATGCCCTCGTTGCGGAAGCAGCGGTTGATTTCGAACACGCGGTCAAACCCGCCGATGACAAGGCGCTTCAGATGCAGCTCCGGCGCGATGCGCAGGTAAAGCTGCATATCCAGCGCGTTGTGATGCGTCAGGAACGGCTTGGCGCTTGCCCCGCCCGCAATCGTGTGCAGCATGGGCGTTTCGACTTCCATGAAGTTTTCATCCGTCAGCAGGCGGCGGATGAAAGCGATGATGCGGCTGCGCTTGCGGAAGGTTTCGCGGCTTTCATCGTTCATGATGAGATCGAGATAACGCTTGCGGTACTTCGTTTCCACATCGTGCAGCCCGTGGTATTTTTCCGGCAGCGGACGCACGGATTTGGTCAGCATTTCGACCTTTTCGGTATTGATCGTCAGCTCGCCGCGCGGCGTGCGGCGGATTTTGCCCGTCACGCCGATAATGTCGCCGATGTCATAGAATTTCATCTGCTCCAGCATATCGGCGGGCACATGTTCCTTGTGGCTGAAAATCTGGATCTTGCCCGTGGTGTCTTTCAGGTCGATGAACATGCCGGAGTTGCGGTTGGACATGATGCGGCCCGCGACGGAAACGACATCTTCCGTCGTCTCGCCGTCCTTCAGCCCGGCATATTTCTTTTGCAGGTCGGCGGCATAGGCCGTGACATCAAAACGATAGGCAAAGGGATTGACGCCGCGCTGCTGCAACTGCTTCAGGTTTTCGATCTTCGCCTCGATCAGCGCGTTTGAATCGGTTGCCTGCGTTTCCGGCTTTTCGGCCTGTTGTTTCGCCATGATGTGTTTATCCTTGTTTTTCCAGTATCATCTCGTAATGGGGCATGCCTGCTTCCATATATTCGACGCCGCGCTTGCGAAAACCGAGCCGCTCGTAAAACGGCACCGTATGCGATTGGGCGCTGAGCTTGAACAGTTGAATATCCCCCGTCTTGGACAGTTCCTGCAAGATGTATTTCATCAAAATGCCGCCGATGCCGTGGCTGCGGTGTTCCTTCAAAACGGCCACGCGTTCGATTTTGGCGGCGCTGCCCATCAGGCGCACGCGGCAGGTGGCGACGATTTGTCCGTCCATGCGCACGCCGAAATGCCGCGCGGCAAGGTCAAGGCCGTCGGCCTCCACCTCTTGCGGCACGTTCTGTTCGTCCACGAAAACGGTTTTGCGAATATCCCGGCAGGCCTGCATGTCCTGATCGTTCGCAACGGGAAAGCAACGGATTTGCATATATTCAGCCCTTCTTTCGCGTGATATGTGCCAAAAACGGCAGGAGAAATCAAGGCTTTACCCGCCCCTGCCGCAGATCAAGGCGCAGGGCATTGACATAATCAGAAAAACGAGCGTAAGATGCGCGCATTCCCTGATCCCAAGGACGCTGCCGATGACCAAGCCGACAAATCGCCCAAACGCCGACAACCTGCCGCCCGATATCCGCGAAGGGCTGGAGGAAGAGCCGCTGCGCCGCCGGATGCAGCGCGCGCTGGGCCGTCTGGCCAACCGCATGTATGCGCATCCCGTGGAATTGCAGGATATCAACCGCATCAAAATGCCCAAAGCCGCCGACGGTACGCGGTATTTCGCCGCCCGCAATGCGCGGGGCAACTGGAACGTCATCGCCCGCACGGGAGAGCTGCGGGGCGGCGCGCCGCATACTTTGTGCGATACGGTGATCGGGCTTGATCTCGGCATCCATGCCGCACTCGACCTGCTGGCGGCCAAACACCCCGAGGGGCTCAAAAAATACAACGGCAGCACGTCGCATCCCGTTTATATCGCGGCACGCATCGGCCACCGTTTTGCCGCGCCGGAAACCCCCGCGCCGGCGGCCGAAAAACCAGCCGTCCCGAAACCGCGCAAAAACGGCGGATTTAGCCTTTAACCCCGCGTCAAAGGCTGGCCAGCGCGGCCCGAACGCGCTATAAAAAAGAACAAAAGAAAAACACGAAAAGCGAAGGCCATGGCGCAATCCCTGCAAACGCACATGCCGCCGCCGTCCGCAAAGCGGCTGCTGGTGCCCGATGCGCCCGTTCTTGTCACGGACGGGGCCGCCGTCATGTGCCTGACGCCCGACGGCACGCTGGAGCCTGTCACGGCGGAAACGGCGCGGCAAATGGTGCGGCGGCACATGCCGCTGGTCTGTCACGGGCCGAACCTTGCCGCGCATTTGAGAATGGAACGTTTCGCCGCCTATGACGTGCTGGAGCTTTTCGCCTTTGTGCATCCCGGCGCCTTTACCGTGCCGACGCCGCGCGGCCTTGCCCGCGCCCTGAGCCTGATGGAACCCGAAAGCGCGGAAGACCAGTGCCTTGCCTTGCGCGATATCGCGCGGCATTTGCTGGCCGATCTTTCCGCAGGCGGGCGGACGGAAAAAACCGATCCCGCATCGCTCGCCGCCATGATGGGCCTGATGAACGGCACCCTGCCCGCCGCCGATCCTGCGGATCCCGCCGATAGCGCCGCGCCGCAGGGCTGGCCCTGGGCAACCTCGGTGCTGGCCGCGCTGGGGCGCAGCGAGACGCCGCCGACACGCGGGGAAATCCGCGCCGCCCTGCGCGTCTGGGACAGGCTGCCCGAATGGTCGGTGCATGCGCCGGAGCCGCCCGCCGGCCATCACGGCGTGGCGGAGGACGAGGCGGCGGCGCGCCTGAAACACCTGCTCGGCAAGCAGCGGCGGGAGGAACGCCCGCAACAGGAAGAATACGCCAGCGGCATTGCCGCCGCCTTCGCGCCGAAATCCGCCCCCGATGCGCCGCATGTGGTGATGGCCGAAGCCGGCACGGGGGTGGGCAAAACGCTCGGCTATCTTGCGCCCGCCACCGTCTGGGCGGAGAAAAACGGCGGCGCGGTCTGGATTTCCACCTATACCCGCAACCTGCAACGGCAGGTGGATGCGGAGCTGGAAAAACTCTACGACGACCCCGTCGAAAAAGCGCGCAAGGTCGTCACGCGGAAAGGGCGCGAAAACTATCTTTGCCTGCTCAATCTGGAAGACGTGGCGCAATCGCCCAGCATCCAGTCGAATGACCTGAACGCCACCGCGCTCGGTCTCATGACGCGCTGGGCGGGCGTGACGGAAGACGGCGATCTCGCGGGCAAGGATTTTCCCGGCTGGCTGCCGGGACTGATCGGCTGGAACCGCGTCATGAGCTTTGCCGACCGGCGCGGCGAATGCATTTATTCCGCCTGCCCGCATTTTGATAAATGCTTCGTGGAAAAATCCGTCCGCAAGGCCAAACGCGCCGATATCGTGATTGCCAACCACGCGCTGGTCATGCACCAGACCGCCGTGATCGGGCCGGAGGATGTTTTGCCCTCCCGCTATGTTTTTGACGAGGGGCATCATTTGTTTGAAGCCGCCGACAGCGCCTTTTGCGCGCATCTGGACGGCACGGAGACCGCCGACCTGCGCCGCTGGCTGCTGGGCAGCGAAACGGGCAAGCGCAGCCGCGCGCGCGGCATTCAAAAACGCGCCGAAGACCTGATCGGCGATGATGAAGAGGCGAAAGCCGCGCTGGATGCCACCATCGAAGCCGCCCGCGCCCTGCCCGGCCCGCAATGGCGTCAAAGACTGTTTGAGGAAACGCCGAAGGGCGTGACCGAAAACTTCCTGCTGCTCTGCCGCCGTCAGGTGCTGGCACGCAATCCCGATGCGCCGAAAACGGACATTTACGGGCTGGAAACAGAATTGCATCCGCCGATCCCGGGGCTGCTGGATGCCGCGCTGGCGCTGTCCTTGCGGCTCAAAGCCTTGCAAAAACCGATGCTGGCGCTGATCGCGCGGTTGAAAGACCGGCTGGATACGGAGGCCGATACGCTCGACAGCGCCACGCGGGAGCGCATCCAGTTTCTTTGCACCTCCCTGCACCGCCGCGCGCGGCATGTGCTGGGCGGCTGGATCGATATGCTCGACAGCCTGAAAAACGGCACGGCAGAGGGCATGGTGGACTGGCTGGAAGTCACGCGCGTGGAGGGGCATAACGCCGATGTCGGGCTTTACCGCCATGCGGTCGATCCCGCCGCGCTTTTTGCCGCGCATTTGAAACCGCATGCGCAAGGCATCGCCGTGACCTCCGCCACCTTGCGCGACCCGACGGAGGATGACGCGGAGGGCTGGGCATCCCCCCTTGCCCGCACGGGCGCGCATGTCCTGACGCCGCCGTCGGCGCTGAAAAGCTTTCACGTCTCCTCCCCCTTCGATTACGCCGCGCAAACGCGCATTCTGGTGGTCAGGGATGTGAAAAAGGACGATACGGAGGCCGTGGCCGCCGCTTTTCGCGAATTGTTCAAGGCCGCGCACGGCGGGGCGCTCGGCATTTTCACGGCCATCCAGCGGCTGAAGGCCGTGCAGGAAAAACTGCTCGCCCCGCTGGCCGCCGCAGGCTTGCCGCTTTATGCCCAGCATGTCGATCCGCTGGAAACGGGCACGCTGATCGACATTTTCCGCGAGGAAGAAAACGCCTGCCTGCTCGGCACCGATGCGACGCGCGACGGGATCGACGTGCCGGGCCGCTCCCTGCGGCTGGTGGTCTATGACCGCGTGCCGTGGCCGCGCCCCACGCTGCTGCACAAGGCGCGGCGCGCGCATTTCGGCAAGGCCTATGACGACATGCTGACACGCTTCAAGCTCAAGCAGGCCTTTGGCCGCCTTGTGCGCCGCGCCGATGACCGCGGGGTTTTCGTGATGCTCGACAGCGCCCTGCCCACGCGCCTTACCACCGCCTTCCCCGCCGGCGTGGACATCGAACGCCTCGGCCTTGCCGAAGCGATTGCGGCGACGAAGGAGTTTCTGGGCACATCATAAAAACAAAAAATCCCCCGGCCTTGCGGCGGGGGATTTTTTGAAAGAAAAACGCTCAACCCTCCATCAGGGATTTGCGCGCTTCTTCGAAATGAATGTTGAACTGGTTCTCCAGATGGTGGAGCGTGACGTCCATGCCCTTGAGCGCGAAATCCTTTTGCACCTTGCGGAACACGTCCTGATTGCCCGGTTCCTCGAAATCGGAATCAACGACTTCGTCGGCATAGGCATCGGCTTCCGCGCCGCTGAGACCCAGTTGCGCCGCCGCCCAGTAGCCCATCAGCTTCACGGCTCTGGCGTTGATTTTGAAACGCGTTTCCTCGTCCAGTTTGAACTTGTTTTCAAACGCCTGTTTGCGATCGTCGAGCGAAGATGTCATGGTTTGCAGCACCCCGAAAAATGGTTGTTTGCCGCGCGGCATGCGCGGCCTGACGTATCCGTCCACTATAAGACAGAAATAATGAAGAATGACTGAAAAACAAGCGGTTTTTGCCCGAAAACCGCCGATTTTCCGCCCAAATTTACCAGAAAAGGCGAAGGCTTCCGCCCCGAAACCTCTGGCGGCAAGCGGCCCGCGCCCCTATACTTTGGTGTCATGAGCCAGAAAAAAGGGAAGACCATGTCCAAAACCGCCGCCAAGGCCGCCAAGAAAGCCCGCCCCGCCCCCGGAACCGCTGCCGAAGCGCCGCCCAAAGCCGCGCCCCAAGCCGCCGCGCCCACACGGGCGGAGGCCGAAGCCGCCATCCGTACCCTGCTGCGCTGGGTGGGCGAAGATCCCGCGCGCGAAGGCTTGCGCGATACGCCGCGCCGCGTCATCAAAGCCTTTGACGAATATTGCGCGGGCTATCACATGGATCCCGCCGCCATTCTGGCCAAGACTTTTGGCGAAACGGGCGGGTACGACGGGCCCGTGCTGGTCAAATGCATCGAATTTGAATCCCGCTGCGAACATCACCTTGCCCCCTTCATCGGCAAGGCGCATGTGGCCTATATGCCCAACGGCAAAATCGTCGGCCTGTCGAAAATCGCGCGGCTGGTCGATCTTTACGCCCGCCGCCTGCAAACGCAGGAACGCCTGACCGCGCAAATTGCCGATGCCTTGCAAAAATACCTTGCCCCCAAGGGCATCGCCGTGATGCTGGAGGCGGAGCATTTTTGCATGAAGGTGCGCGGCGTGCACAAAGACCACGCCATCACCGTCACCTCCCGCTTTCTCGGCGCCTATAAAAAGGACGACGACCTGCGCGAGGAATTTCTGGCGCAGGTGCGGGTGTAGGCAATAAACACCGACCATCGCGCGTCTCTATCAACCCGATAACAACGTCACGGGATATCCGGATGCCCGCTTGCGCGGACATGATTGTTTTTATGGGACGCTCAAGGCGACAGACGGTTTCCCTTGCCCTTGGCGGCAGGAGCCGGTTGCGGGGCGGCGGACATCATGTAATCCTTGGCATCCGACAGGCTGCGGAACTGCGCGGCGAATACCTTGGCATCGCAATTGCCGGTCAGCAGCACATCGAGGAGACGTGAAACATCGGCGGCGAGTTTCGGCTCGCTCTCGAAGCGCTGCGCCACAATCCCCGCCACATCGGCGGCAAATGCGCGCAAGCAACGCGGCGCGCCCGTTTGCGGATCCTTGCCGAAAGGCACATCCATGAACTTGCCATTGTGGTTGATGACAGCATCGCGCGCGGCCTGCAACAGGGGCGCATCTTCCTTCGGGCAGCCCGTAAAACCGTATTGCTTGACCAGCGCGTCAAAAGCATCGGCCGCCGCGCCTTTCGGCACGATCGCCGTGGTCAGCAGCGCCGCCATGACGGGCTGGTCCAAACCGCTGTCCGCGCCGCGCACTTCCATGCGCTTGCCGATTACCTCGCCTTTTTCATTGCGCAGGTTGCAGATTTTGATGTCGTTATAAAGAAAGCTTTCGGCCAGTTCGTAATTGGACTGGGTATTCAGCCCCTGCGCGATCAGGCCTTCAAACGTGATCGGCTTTTCTTTCGATGCGGGGAAAAGATTGCCGTCAAGGTCATAGGCAAAGTGCATGGGCGCCTGAAAGACTTCGCGGATGTGGTTTTGAATGAATTCCGCGCCGTTCGTCGCCTTCAAAAAAGCTTCGGAAAGACCGCCCGCGCGCCCGTAGCCGAGATAGTATTTCGCGCGGGGAATTTCGTTTTTGCGCGCCTCCTCGTTCACGACATAGCCGCTGAAGGTATTGCAGGCGGCCATGAGCAGCGGCGTCAGCAGATAGGCGCGTGTCGCCATATCGAACATCTCGTCCGCATCCTTGGGGCTGAAGCTGGTCTGCACCGCGGCGGTCAGCAGCGGCAGGCGCAGCGTATCGGGCGGGAAAATCTCCTTCATCGCGCCGATGGAAACCTGCAGGCGCGGGCGGGAAACGGTTCTGGAAAGCGCCTCTTCCTCCGTCGTCGTCGGCACGATGGAAAACGGCACGCGCGTCAACCCTTCGGCGGCGGCGGCGGATGTAAATACATCCAGATCGTTTTTGATCCGGCTGACCAGTTTCGCAATCTCTGCGGGCGTTGCGGCGGGACTGGCGTATTCAAGAACGCCGGCGGGCTCCAGCTGCGCGTCATAGCCTTTGGCCTGCAAGGCGGACTGGATTTTCTGCATCACATCGGGGCTGGGCACGGCAGGCGCGCCCGTGCGCGTATCGATCAGGGGGATTTCAACCTCGATCCCCATTTTGCCGGTATAGGCGGCAGGCGGCGGCGCATAAAGGCCCAGCGCATCCTCCGGCGTCGTGATCTTGCGTGTATTTGTTTTTTGCACATCAGTCATGGCGCTCAATAAACCCTTTTATTAAATGGCGGTGTCTGCCTGTTGCGACAGGCGACGGTGTTTTGGATATTTCTTGTGGGGGTGCAGGGGCAAAGCCTGCCAAACATGACAAAACTGGCTCAGCGCCAGTGATGGTGCAAAGTACGGTGGGAAGCGCCGGAAATGTTCAAAAACGCTGTTTTCATGCCCTGTATATTGGCTGATTCCGTATGATTCTGTCAATAAAATTATGTTACGCCGCGATAAAAGATTCTTGCGCTCCGCCGCCCGCAGGAGGCAGCGAAGCGCTTGCATATCAACAGCTTAATGAGGTTTGTGCGCAGGGGCCCGTTTGGCCGCCAGTGTCGCGGCCGCCGACGGTTGCTGCAAAGCCGCCGTCAACTCGCCCAGATCGCGGTATTGCGCGGCCATTACCCTGGCATCGCAATTGCCGGTCAGCAGAATATCCGCCAGTCGCGAGACATCGGGCGCGAGGGCTTTTTCCGCCGCGTAATGTTCCACGATCAACCCTGCCACATCGGCGGCAAATTCACGCAGGCTGCGCGGCTTGCCCGCCGCATCCTTGCCGAAGGGAATATCCATGAAGCGGCCTTCATGATACACGGCATCGTGCCGCGCCTGTTGCAGCAGGGGCGCATCCGTTGCGGGGTCGCCCGTGAAACCGTAGGCCTTCAGCAGGGCATCGAATTTCTCCGCCGTCTTGCCGTCGGGCACCAGCGCGGCGGTGAGCAGCAGCGTGCTGACGGGCTGATGCGCGCCGCTGTCCGCCGCGCGGACTTCCACGCGCTTGCCCACGACCGCGCCCGTTTCGTCGCGCAGGTTGCAGATTTTGATATCGTTATACAAAAAGGTTTCGGCCAGTTCGTAATTCGACAGCGTATTCAACCCGCGGTCGCAAAGCTTGCGGAAGGTCAGCACGTCATCTTTCGTCGAGCGGATGAGCGACCCGTCATGGTCATAGGCGAAGAACATCGGCGCATCGAATACCGCCTTGATATGGTTGCGGATGAAAGATTCGGTATCCGTCGCCTTCAAAAACGCCTGCGACAACCCGCCGGACCCGCCATAGGCATTGTAGAAGTCGCCGCGCAGATGGTGGTTCAGGCGCTTGGGGTCGTTTTCGACATAGGGCGGAGAGCTGTTCATCGCCGCGATCAAAAGCGGCGTCAGCCCGTAGCCGCGATAGGTCATGTTGAAAAGCTCGTCCATCGTTTTGGGGCTGAAGCTGGTTTGCACCCCCGTGGTCAGCAACGGCACGCGTATCAGGGAAGGATCCAGCACTTCGGCGATGACCTGCAAGGAGGCCTCCAGCCGCTCGCGGGAGATTTTGTTATCCAGCGCCTGTTCCACCGTCGTCGTGGGCATGATGCTCATGGGCGCGCGGGCATAGCCCCTTTGCGCGGAGGCCTGTTCGAAATCGGCCATATCCGTTTTGACTTTTGCGACCAGATGGCCCACGCGGTCGAGGTTTTCGGGCGGGCTGGCGTATTCCAAAACGCCGGAGGCCTCCAGCTGCGCGTCATGCCCCTTCCTTTTCAGTTCGGCATGCAAATCCGTCAGGGTTTGGGCATCGGGAATATCGGGGCGGGTTTTGCCGGGACGATAGAGCGCCATTTCCACCTCCAGCCCGACCTTGCCGGTGTAGGTCTTGGGCGGCGCGGTATAGAGGCGGCGCGCCTCTGCTTCGGAACGGATAAGGTCACTTTTGTTTTTTACAACGTCTGTCATGCTACGCAATCCTTGGCCCCGGCGGTTTTACCGGCGGCATTTTAAAATTCAGTCAGTTCAGGGGAAAAGGGTTCTAAAACCCGAAAAACAACGGATACTGGCGACTAGGCGCCAAAATAAGCGTAGCCGAAAAAGAAAACAGCGCTGTGAACCTTCGTTGTCATGGAAAGAAAATTACGCCCGTTGCGGTGATTCTGTCAAGGCGGATTTAAAAGCCTGAAAAAAAGCCCCTTTTTCAGGGCATAAACTGTTCCTTGATCATCCGCTCGTCCAGATTCATCTCGGGATCGAACAAAAGGGCGATATTAACGGTGTTTTCCATCCAGACTTCCACCGTTTCCACGTCGCGGATCTCGGTAAAGTCGGCCACGGCACTGACGGGGCGGTTGTCGGCCTCGCGCACCTCCAGCACCAGACGGCTGGTTTGCGGCAACAACGCCCCGCGCCAGCGGCGGGGACGGAAGGCGCTGATGGGCGTGAGCGCCAGAATACCCGCGCTCAGCGGAATGATCGGCCCGTGGGCGGAAAGGTTATAGGCGGTGGAACCTGCGGGGGTGGAAACGATGATGCCGTCGCAGATCAGCTCCTCCAGCCGCGTGATGCCGTCGATGCGGATGGCGAGTTTCGCCGCCTGGCGCGTTTCGCGCAACAGGGAAACCTCGTTGATCGCCAGCGCCTCCTGCGCCGCGCCGTCCAGTGTGCGCACGATCATGTGCAGGGGGTTGAGGATGACGGTTTGCGCATGGGACAGGCGCTCCAGCAGGCCGTCCGGCCTGTATTCGTTGAGCAGGAATCCGACGGAGCCGCGGTTCATGCCGAAAACGGGCTTGCCGTGCGCGATGCTGTCGTGCAGCGCGCGCAGCATGGAACCGTCGCCGCCCAGCGCCACCACCACATCCGCGTCATCCAGCGGCGTATCGCCGTAACGCACGACCAGCTCTGCCTTCGCGGCGGCGGCCTGTTTGGTATCGGCGGCGTAGAAATGCGGCTTCATGCGCTGGCCGCCTGTGCCGGCGCCGCATCGAGACTTTCGACCACGGCGCAAAGCTCTTCAACAATTTTTTTCACCAGCGCGGCATCATCCCCCTCCGCCATCACGCGCACCAGCGGTTCGGTGCCGGATTTGCGGATCAGGATGCGGCCCGTATCGCCCAGTTTTTCCTCTGCCGCGCGCATCGCCTGCGTCATGGCGGGCGTGGAAAGATCGACGGGATTTTGCGTGCGCACGTTTTGCAGCAATTGCGGCACGGGGTCGAACACGCGGCAGACCTCGCTGACCGGTTTTTCGGCAAGACGGATAACGGACAGCACCTGCAGCGCGGCGATCAGCCCGTCGCCCGTCGTGGAATAATCGCCGAGAATGATATGCCCCGATTGTTCGCCGCCGACGTTGAAGCCGCCGGTTTTCATGCGGTCCACCACATAGCGGTCGCCCACGGGCGTGCGTACAAGTTCCAGCCCGCGCGCCTTCAGGAAACGCTCGAAGCCGAGGTTCGACATAACAGTCGCCACAACGCCGCCGCCCTTCAGCCCGCCGCCTTCGTGCAGGGCGCGGGCGATCAGCGCCATGATCTGGTCGCCGTCCACAACATGGCCTTCCTCGTCGCACAAAATCAGGCGGTCGGCATCGCCGTCCAGCGCAATGCCGAGATGCGCGCCGTGTTTCACCACCGTTTCCTGCATGATGCCGGGCGCGGTGGCGCCGCAGTTTTTATTGATGTTCGTCCCGTCAGGCGTGACGGCAATGGGCACGACGTCCGCGCCGAGTTCATAAAGGATGCGCGGCGCCACTTTATAGGCCGCGCCGTTCGCGCAATCGACCACGATCTTCAGCCCGTCAAGGCGCAGGTTTTTGGGAAAGGTATTTTTGACGTATTCGATATAGCGCCCGCGTTCGTCATCCAGCCGCGCCGCGCGGCCCATCTGCGCGGAGGGGACGAGCAGGCTTTGGAAATCGCTGTCGATTTTCGCTTCGATTTCCGCCTCGATATCGTCGGAAAGCTTGAAACCGTCCGCGCCGAAAAGCTTGATGCCGTTGTCTTCATAAGGGTTGTGCGATGCCGAAAGCACCACGCCGAGATCGGCGCGCAGCGAGCGCGTCAGCATCGCCACCGCCGGCGTCGGCATGGGGCCGACGAGCACCACATCCATGCCCATGGAAATAAACCCCGCCGTCATGGCCGGTTCCAGCATATAGCCCGACAGGCGCGTATCCTTGCCGATGACGACCTTGTTGCGGTGGTTGCCGCGTTTCAGTTGCAGGGCGGTGGCCATGGCGACCTTCAGCGCCATTTCGGGCGTGATCGCCCCCGTATTGGCCTTGCCGCGAATGCCGTCCGTGCCGAAAAGTTTACGTGCCATGGTGTTTATCCTTATATCCGGTCGCCCTTACAACATAGGCAAGAGCCGCGGCGGCTGCAATCCCGCGCTGGTTTTGTATATACGTAATACGATAACTTTCTGTTTCCGAATGTTACGGCTTGCGGATGCCGCTGATGCTGCCCCGCCCGCCCCGTTTTTGCAGTTCGGCCAGTGCTTCTTCCAGCGGAGCCTTTTCGGTGATGTCGTCGAAGTTTTTGATCACCACCGTTTCCTGCTGCGTGGTCAGGTTCCGGTAGAGGGTCGTGCGCTCCCGCGCCGCGAAATTGAAAATCTCCGTCACGCGGTAGCCGAGCGTCTCTTCCGTTTTGACCAGCGCGATCTTGTCCTTATCCAGCTGCTGCCAGCCGTCTTCCGGCGCGGCCTCTTTTTGCGCGGCAAGCAGTTTTTGCGGCAGGGGCAGTTGCGGCTTTTCGATGCTCTCCAGACAGGCCGTCAGGATATCGATCACATCCTGATGCCGCGCCTTTTCCGCCAGAAACAGCGGTGTGCGGTTTTCGCGGTTTTTGTCGTGGGGGTTGAGGCCGCAGTCGATAAGATAGCTCACCATCTCCACATGGCCGCGCTCGGCTGCCAGATGCAACGGCGTATTGCCGTAGTCGTCTTTTTCACGCAGCATATCCGGCCATTTGGCGAGCAGCGCCTGCGCAATATCGACACGCCCCATCCGCGCCGCCAGGTGCAGCAGGGAACCGTCGTTCCAGTAAAGCTCCGGCGCGGCATCGTGCGCGATCAACAAATCCACCGCTTCCTTGTTGCCGCAATGCACGGCAAGCTCCAGCGGGAAACGGCCCATGTCTTCCGCCGCGTTGGGATCGGCGCCGTTGTTCAACAGCTCCGCCAGCCGCGCGTTGTCGCCGCGGCGGATGGCTTTTGCGATTTTTGCTGCCTCGAACCAGACCATACCGCCTACCCGTTATGCTGCGCGGGCGGGCGCGGTTTGTCGAGCTGCGCGCCGCTGCGTTTCAGGACGGTTTCATCGGCTCTGCCGCCTTTTTCGATCAGCGCGGCAAAGGCTTTTTGCAAGCCTTCCACCGCCAGCGCCGCAAAAGGCTTTGTTTCGACATGATCGCGCTGGCTAGCGATGTTTTGCACAATGCGCACCCGTTCGGCGGCGGAGAAATTGAAAATCTCCGTGATGCGGTAGCCCGTATCGCCCGCGGCAAAAACATGGGCGACGGTATCCTCGGCCAGCAGATCCCAGCGGTCGCCCGTTTTTTCGGCGGGGGCCGGCAGCCCGTCTTGCAGCAGGCTCAGCGGATCGACCATATAGGGGTCGAGCAGTTTGACGATATCATTGCGTTTTTTATAGGCCGCCAGCGCCTGCACGGATTGTTCGTCCCCGTCGCGCAGGTTGGGGTCGCCGCCGCGTTTCAGCATTTCCGCCACGACATGGATGCGGCCGTGCAGCGCCGCGAAATGCATGGGCGTGCGGCCAAAACCGCCGCGATGGTTCGGATCGGCGCCGAGTTCGAGCAGCGCCAGCGCCGCCTTTTCATAGCCGTAATAGATGGCGAAATTGAGCGGCGTATAGCCGTCCATATTCAGCACCAGCTTGTTGATGTTGACGTCCGGGTATTTTTCAACCAGCGCTTTCAGCGCATCCGCATCATCATTGCTGATGGCCTTGCGGAATTTGGAGGCAATCATAAAAGCCATGGCTTTATACATATTTGTCTTGTTGGAACCATCCAAAGCCTAAAGCCTTGGGGTGCCCCTGTCAATATTCTGAAAACCGGTTGCGCCGTTCAAGAAAAAAGCCGCCCTTTCAGGACGGCTTTTCTTTGATCTCAAAGGCTTGGCCCTAGCTCCCTTGCGGTTCGGGCGCGGGGGTAAGGTCGATCCCGCCCGACGTCGGGACGGAACCTGCCTTGGCGCGTTTGCGGCGCTCCTCCGCTTCCTGCTCCGGCGTGGTGCGGTCGAGCGGTTCGCCGTTGACCACTTTCCTGATTTCCTCGCCGTTCAGGCTTTCATAATCCAGCAGGGCCTTGGCCAGCGTATGCAGCTGGTCGATGTTTTCCGTCAGGATTTTACGCGCGCGTACATAGGCATCTTCCACAATGCGTTTCACTTCCGCATCGACCTTGGCCGCGGTCGAGCTGGAAATGGGTTTCGGATTGCCCATGGAATAGCCAAGGAAAACTTCCTCGCGGTCGGAGCCGTAATGGATCGGCCCCAGTTCGTGGCTCAGGCCCCATTCGGTCACCATGCGGCGCGCCATGTCGGTTGCCATTTTGATATCGCCCGAAGCGCCCGTGGTCACTTTTTCGTCGCCGAAGATCAGCTCTTCCGCAATGCGGCCGCCCATGGCGACGGACAGATCGGCATGCAGCTTTTCACGCGACATGGAGAAACGGTCGCCTTCCGGCAGGCGCATCACCATGCCCAGCGCACGACCGCGCGGAATGATCGTCGCCTTGTGGATCGGGTCGGAGGCCGGTTCGTGCAGCGCCACGATGGCGTGGCCTGCTTCGTGATAGGCGGTATTGCGCTTTTCCTCGTCGGACATGACCATGGAGCGGCGTTCCGCCCCCATCATGACCTTGTCCTTTGCATCCTCCATATCCTGCATGGTGACCACGCGCTTGGAGCGGCGCGCCGCCAGCAGGGCGGCTTCGTTCACAAGGTTTGCCAGATCGGCGCCGGAAAAACCCGGCGTGCCGCGCGCAATCACGCGCGCATCCACATCGGGGCCCAGCGGCAGGCGGCGCATATGCACCTTCAGAATTTTTTCGCGCCCGTTGACATCGGGATTCGGCACCACGACCTGACGGTCGAAACGGCCGGGGCGCAGCAGCGCCGGATCCAGCACGTCGGGGCGGTTGGTGGCGGCGATCAGGATCACGCCTTCGTTCGCCTCGAAACCGTCCATTTCGACCAGCATCTGGTTGAGCGTTTGTTCGCGCTCGTCATTGCCGCCGCCAAGGCCTGCGCCGCGGTGACGGCCAACGGCATCGATCTCGTCAATAAAGATAATGCAGGGCGCGTTGCGTTTTCCCTGTTCGAACATGTCGCGCACGCGTGACGCACCGACACCCACGAACATTTCCACGAAGTCGGAACCGGAGATGGTGAAAAAAGGCACGCCTGCCTCCCCCGCCACCGCGCGGGCAATCAGGGTTTTACCCGTACCGGGCGGGCCGACTAGCAGCACGCCCTTCGGAATCTTGCCGCCGAGGCGCTGGAATTTCTGCGGGTCTTTCAAAAACTCGACGACTTCCTCCAGCTCGTATTTCGCTTCCTCCACGCCTGCGACATCGGCAAAGGTGACGCGGCCGTTTTTCTCGTTCAGCAGCTTGGCCTTGGATTTGCCAAAGCCCATGGCCTTGTTGCTGCCGCCCTGCATCTGACGCATGAAGAAAATCCACACGCCGATCAGCAGCAGCATCGGGAACCAGGACAGCAGGTAATCCGCAAACGTGGGGCGGCCGCCGGTATCGGGCCGCGCGCGGATTTCCACGCCCTTGTCCACGATACGGTTGACGACATCCGTGCCCTGCGGCACGATCACGCCGAATTTTTCGCCGCTGGTATATTCGCCCTGAATCATATTGCCGACCACGACGACGGATTTGACCTTTTGCTGGTCCACCTGCGCAAGGAACTGGCTATAGGAAACATCCTTCAGCCCCGCCATGCCGCTTTTGTCCTGATTGAAAATCTGGAAGATGCCGACCACCAGCAGGACAATCACCAGCCAGACAATCAGATTGCGGCCCATGGGGTTGTTGTTACCGTCGTTTTCGTCGTTGTTATCGTTCTGGTCTCTCATGAACCGCCTCGTTTGGTCTAAAAAAACTTGTTCCTTCAATTATATAGCGTGACGGGGGCATTAAACAATCTTTGCCGCCCGCAAAGCGCCGCGAAAATGCACCGAAATCCCGCCAAGCGCGGCAGGCGCATCGGCGGCATGCCAGCTAAGATGCGGAACAGACAGGAGTTTTTCACCCGCCCGCACAACCGGCAGGCCCGCGCGCACGCGCCCCGGCAGGGTTTCGAAAACCGCGCGCACCTGCGGCATATCCGCCAGATGTTTCCTTAACGCCGTCACGCCGTCAATCCCCAGCGCGCCGAGCGTCAGGGATTCGTCCACCGGCATATCCGCCGGCAGCGCGGGCAGGTCAAACCTGTCATCCCAGCATGCCGCCTGTCCCGGCACGACCGTCACGGGCGGCGCGGCGGCGGCCGCTTCGCGCGTGAACAAAAACGCCTTTTCCAGCACCTGCACATCGCAACCAAAAGCCGTTTGCCCCGCAAAATCCGCGCGCATCATCGCATCGTAAAGCCGTTGCAACAGGTCATGCCCCGGCGGATAGCTGCCGCCCGCCGCCACCGCCGTCAGCACGCGTGCCAGCACGCGCCGCGCCAAAGCGGGCGCCTGCGCGGCAAACCGCGCGCGATCCAGCAGCACATAGCCCGCATCATGCAAAACCGCGCAGCTCTCCACGGCCTCATCCGTGACATCCTGCAAGAGATCGCGTGCCTCGGCAAGTTTTTGCAAGGTTTGCGCCATGCGCTGCGGCGTCAGCCCTTCGGCGGCCAGCATCTCTTCAAAAGCCCGCAGGCGCGGACGCAGAAAGGCATTGTTTTGATTGCTCGGATCCTCCGCCCAGCCGGTTTCCAGCGCGCGGCACACATCGCGCAGCTGCGCGCGCGACATGGCCAGCAGCGGGCGGATCAGCGTGACATGCGGCAAGCGCCGCTGCGGCTGCATGCCCGCCAGCCCGTCTATACCGCTGCCGTGGATCAGACGCATCCAGAAGGTTTCGATCTGGTCTTCCAGATGGTGCGCCGTTGCCAGATAGTCAAACCCGTCGCGGCGGCAGGCCCCCTGCAAAAGATCATATCGCGCGGCGCGGGCGCGTTCCTGCACATGGCTTTCGGGTCTGACATCGAAATGCCATGTCAGGATGTCATGCGCGATGCCCGCCGCGCGGCAAAGATCCGCCACGCGCGCCGCCTCCGCGCGCGCTTCGGGGCGCAGGTTGTGATCGACGGTATAGGCTTTCAAAACGCCGCCGTTTTGGGCGCACCAGTCCGCGAGCAAAAACAAAAGCCCCAGACTGTCCGCCCCGCCCGATACGCCCACGGCCACGCGCGGCGCGGCAGGCAGGCGCAAAGCCGCCATGGCATCGGCAAAAGTCCCGGCGATGGAAGGGGGAATATGTTTTGGCGCGGACACGCGGACGGCGGCGTTATTTACAGCCAAGGCGCTTGATTTCCTGATCGGCGCGGCGCGTCACCGTGCTCTGCACGCCCGGAAATTCCTTTTTCAGCTGGCGATAGGACAGGCAGGCATCTTCCTTCTTGCCCAGCTGCGCCAGCGACAGGCCGAGCTTCAGCAGGGAATCCCCCGCCTTCGGCCCTTTCGGATAATCCTGATAGCCTTGCGCGAACATGCGCGCGGCCTGCGCGTAATCCCCGCGCACGTAATAGGTTTCCGCCAACCAGTATTGCGCGTTCGGCGCCAGATTGTGGGACGGATAGATGGACATGAAACGGGTCAGCTTGCCCGCCGCCGCCTCGTAACGGGATTCACGGATATCGGCAAAGGCGCTGTCGTACAAACGGTTGGCGGGATCGGTATTGGGATTGCCGCCAAGCGTGCCGCCCGCAGACGAGGGCACGTCATCGGCATAGAGATTGCCTTCCATCGTCGCGCCCGCCGCGCCGGCATGGCTGCCGCCTGTCGCAGGGGCGCGGTTGCGCTGCTCCATTTGCTGGAAGCGCATTTCGTTATCCTGCAGCATTTTTTCCAGCTGCGTTTTCATCTGGCGCACTTCGTGGCTCAGCTGTTCCAGCTGGCCGACCATGTTGCGCTGCTTGTTCTCCAGATCGCTGATGCGGACTTCCAGACTGGCAAAGGCGCCGGTATCCACCGGCTGGCCGGCCATGGCTGCGGCATCGGCCGGACCGGCCTTGCCGCGATAAACGGCACGGGACAGGGTCTGGATCTGGTTTTCCAGCTGGTTAATGCGCGCCAGCAACTGGGAGGTATCCGCGTTTTGCGAAAAAGCCGCCGTGGCCGGCGTGACCAGCAAAAAGCCGGCGAGGGCCGCTGCCGTCAGCAGCAGCCCCGCCTTGCCTGTTTTCGTTGCCTGGAGTGCTTTGGCCATATGTCGGAAGCCCCGGTTTATCCTTTATTACTGGACAACCAGAACGCCGCGGCGGTTTTGCGCCCAGGAAGCGTTGTCGGAACCCAGCACGACCGGACGCTCTTTCCCGTAGGAAATGGTCTGGACGCGGCTCGGCGCGACGCCGTTGGCGATGAGGTAGTTACGCACGGCGGTCGCGCGTTTTTCGCCGAGGGCAAGGTTGTATTCACGCGTGCCGCGCTCGTCGCAATGGCCTTCGACGATGACGTTCACGTTGGGATAGGTGCGCAGCCATTGCGCCTGACGCTCGATCGTCGCGCGGGCTTCTGCGGTCAGGTCATACTGGTCGTAACCGAAGAAAACGCGGTCGCCGACGTTGACCACCAGATCCTGCTGCGTGCCGGGCGCGGGGCCGCCAAGGCCGGACTGGTCGATATCACTGCTGATGGGGGCGCGGTCGGTCGCGGTGAGGCTGCCCTCGCCCGTCGCCATGACATCATCCCCTTTTTTGGTGCAGGCCGCGACCAGAAGGATCACAGCCAGAAAACTTACAATACGCGCAGCCATAAGACATAACTCCTTTAAATTATACAAACCTCTCGGGCTTCCTGTCATATTTATACCTGCCCCCCTCTCCAGCACAAGGCCGATTTGAAAAAACAGGCGTTTTTTTGAAGATTTTCGCCATCCCCGTCTGCTATACAGGCGGCTGGCATCGCCGGTTGACCGGCGTGCGACGGTCTAACAGGCGACCCTTGCGCGGGGTTCCAGACGCTCCATAATATTTCAAGACCAAAGGACGCCGTCCCGATGTTACAAACGCAGGTACAACATTTTTCATATCTTGAGGGCCTCAACCCCGCGCAGCGCGAAGCGGTCGAGACGCTGGACGGCCCGCTGCTGGTGCTTGCCGGCGCGGGCACGGGCAAGACGCGCGTGCTGACCACGCGCCTTGGCCATTTGCTGACCACGCGCCGCGCCTATCCGTCGCAAATTCTGGCCGTTACCTTCACCAACAAGGCCGCGCTGGAAATGAAACGCCGCGTATCCGACATGCTGGGCGGCGCGCCGGTGGAGGGCTGGTGGCTCGGCACCTTTCACGCGCTCGCGGCGCGCATGCTGCGCCGTCATGCGGAACGCGTCGGGCTGAAATCCAATTTCACCATTCTGGATGAAGACGATCAGGTGCGGCTGATCAAGCAACTGGCCGAGGCGGAAAACATCGATCCCAAAAAATCCCCGCCGCGCATGCTGGCCGATGTGATCCAGCGCTGGAAAGACCGCGCGCTCACGCCCGAACAAATTTCCGCCGCCGATGCGGGCGCCTTCGCGGAAGGCTGCCTGCCGAAGCTTTACGCGCAATATCAGGAACGCCTGCGTATTCTGAATGCCTGCGATTTCGGCGATCTGCTGCTTCATTGCATCACGATTTTCCGCGACCCGAAACATGCGGATGTGTTGCAGGATTATCAGGATCGTTTCAAATACATCCTCGTGGACGAATATCAGGATACGAACGTCGCGCAATATCTGTGGCTGCGGCTGCTGGCGCAAAAAAACCGCAACATCTGCTGCGTCGGCGACGACGACCAGTCCATCTACGGCTGGCGCGGGGCGGAGGTCGGCAATATCCTGCGCTTCGAACAGGATTTCCCCGGCGCGAAGATCGTGCGGCTGGAACAAAACTACCGCTCCACGCAACACATCCTTTCCGCCGCCAATGCGGTGATCGCGCATAACCGCGGCCGCCTCGGCAAGGAGTTGTGGAGCGCGGATGACAGCGGCGAAAGGCTCTCCCTGCGCGGCGTCTGGGACGGCCAGCAGGAAGCAAAATCCGTTGCCGCCGAAATCGACTCCCTGCAACGCCGCGGCGTGAAGCTTTCCGCCATCGCCATTCTGGTGCGCGCGGGTTTCCAGACGCGGGAGTTCGAGGAATGTTTCATCCGCGAAAGCATTCCCTATCGCGTCATCGGCGGCCTGCGCTTTTACGAGCGGCAGGAGATCCGCGACGCCATCGCCTATATGCGCGTGACGGTGCAGCCGGATGACGATCTGGCCTTCCAGCGCATCATCAATACGCCCAAGCGCGGGCTTGGCGATGCCACGATCCGCACGCTGCACGCTTTTGCCCGCGCGCGCGGCACGTCGCTTTTCGGCGCGGCGCGGCAATTGGTGGAAACGGATGAATTCAAACCCAAGGCGCGCAGCACCCTTGCGGCGCTGCTGAACGATTTCGACCGCTGGCGCGGGCAGTTGCGCGAATTGACGCAGGCGGAGCTGGCGGGCATCATTCTGGATGAATCCGGTTATACCGGCATGTGGCAGGCCGACAAATCGCCCGAAGCCGCAGGCCGTCTGGAAAACCTGAAGGAATTCGTCGCCGCGCTGGAGGAATTCGAGAGCATGGAAAGCTTCCTCGAACACGTCGCGCTGGTCATGGAAAATCAGGAAAAGGAAACGGGCGATATGGTTTCCATCATGACATTGCACGGCGCGAAGGGGCTGGAATTCGACCATGTTTTCCTGCCGGGATGGGAAGAAGGCGTTTTTCCCAGCCAGCGCACGATGGACGAAAACGGCGTGGCCGGGCTGGAGGAAGAGCGCCGCCTTGCCTATGTCGGCATCACCCGCGCGCGCAAACGCGCCTATATTTCCTTTGCCGCCAACCGCGTGATTTACGGCAGCTGGACCAGCTGCCTGCCCTCGCGGTTTATTGACGAGCTGCCCAAAGATCATGTCGATGCGATTGTCGAAACCGGCCTTGCCGCCGATACATCCGGCAATAACTTCGGCGGGTTCGGCGCCTACGGCGGCGGCGGTTACGGAGACGGCTCTTATGGCGGCGGCTATCGCGGCAAACGCGCCGCGCTGGTGGATAACAGCCTGCCGCGCGTCAGCCCGCATCTGGAATCCGAAGGCGGCTTCGCCCCCGGCGACCGCGTGTTCCACCAGAAATTCGGCTACGGCACCGTGCTGGCCACCGACCGCGACAAGCTGGATATCCACTTCGACAAGGCGGGGCGCAAAAAAGTCGTCGACAGTTTCGTGAAAAAAGAAGCAGAGGTGTAATCATGTCCGCAGCACAGAAAATCGTCACCGTTTTCGGCGGCACGGGGTTTTTGGGCCGCCACATCATCTATGCGCTGGCCCGCACGGGCGCGCGCATCCGCGTTGCGACACGCATGCCGGCGCGTGCCTATTTCCTGCGCCCCGCAGGGGATGTGGGGCAGATCGTGCCCGTGGCCTGCAACGTGCATGACGGCGCCTCCGTCGCCCGCGCGCTGCGCGGCGCGACCCATGCGGTGAATCTTGTCGGCGCGCTCTACGAGCGCGGCAAAGACGGCTCCTTCGAAAAACTGCATCATCTTGCACCGAAGCGCATGGCGGAACAGGCGGGCGAAGCGGGGCTTGAATGTTTTGTGCATGTCTCCGCCCTTGGCGTTTCCACGCAAAGCCCCGCCGCCTACAGCCGCACGAAAGCGCTGGGGGAAAATGCGGTGACGCAAACCTTTGACCGCAGCGTCGTGCTGCGCCCCGGTCTTGTTTTCGGGCCGGAGGATGATTTCTTCAACCGCTTTGCAAAAATGGCGCGGCGCAGCCCCTTCCTGCCCGTGGTCGGCGGCGGGGAAACGAAATTCCAGCCCGTATATGTCGGCGATGTCGCGCAGGCCGTGCGCAACATCCTGACCGCGCCGTGGCCGCAAAAACACGCGGGCCAGACCTACGAGCTGGGCGGGCCGGAGGTGCTGCGCTTCCGCGACTGCCTGCAACGCCTGCTGGACATCACGGGGCAGGAAGCACGCATCCTCTCCCTGCCCGTGCCGCTCGCGCAGCTGGTGGCGCTTTTCGGCAGCGTGCTGCCCAAGCCGCCGCTGACGCGCGACCAGATCAAAAACCTGCAAAGCGACAATATCCTCTCGGGGCATTACCCCGTGTTGCAAGATCTCGGCATCACGCCGACGGCGCTGGGGGCGGTTTTGCCTAGCTATTTGAAACAATACAAAAAAACGGCATAGGCGCCGAAGGGATTCAAAAAACGTGCATTTCGGACGGGGGCATTGTATTCTTTGCCCGACCCCATGCGTGTTAACGATTTAAAAACAAAAGGGATTTTGATGTTCACCGCTGTTCGCACCCTGTTTTTGACCTGCTGTCTCGGTCTTGCGCTGGCCGCGCCCGCCCATGCCGCAAAAACGCCGCAGGGCCCCGCCGTCGGGATTGCCGCCGTGGTGAACGAAGACATCATCACCTATGCCGATATCGAAAACCGCCTGCGCCTTTACCTGCTCGGCGCGCCCGAACAGCCGAGCGAGGAAATCCGCAAACGCCTGCTGGAGCAAGTCTTCGCCCGTCTGGTGGATGAAAGCCTGCAAATGCAGGAAGCCCGCAGCCTCGGCATCACCGTGGACCCAAGCGAGGTGGAACATGCCTTCGGCACCGTTGCGGGGCAGAACAACACGACCTCCGACATCTTCCGCCAGCGTTTGAAAGCCGCCGGCGTTTCCCCCGTGACGATGGAAGACCAGATCCGCGCCGAAATCGCCTGGTCGCAGGTGATCCGCCGCAAGCTGCGCCCGCAGATCACCATTTCCGAAGCGGAGATCGATACCGAATTGCAGCGTCTGGCGCGCAACAGCGGCAAGACCGAATTCCGCGTGGCGGAAATCTATGTCTCCACCGGCGGCGGGGCGCATGAAAAGGAAGCGCTGGCGAAAATGGAAGCCCTTGCCAGGGAAATCCGCCAAGGCCGTCCCTTCTCCCAGCTGGCACGGCAGTTTTCCGAAGCGCCCGGCGCCGCGACAGGCGGCGATCTTGGCTGGATTCAGGAAGGCATTCTGGACAGCCGTCTCGATGCCGCGCTGAGATCCATGAAACCCGGCGAACTGAGCCAGCCCATCCGCACCGATAACGGCTATCACCTTTTGTTCCTGCGCGATGTGCGCGCGGTGGAAGCGGTGGCTGCCAAAGCGCCCGCCCCTGCGCCCGAAGCCGCCCAGCCTGCGCCAAAACAGGCTGCGGCGGAAAAACGTCCTGCGCTCGTCACCACGACGGATGCGCCGCCCGAAGCCTTGCAGGGCAAAGGCCATTTGCCCGCGACCTTGAAACTGAAACGTCTTGTGCTGCCGGTGGCGGCGCATGAGCCACAGGTCATCACCCAGACCAAACTTGCCCGCGCCGAAAGCCTGCGCCGCGAGATTACCTCCTGCGCCGCCATGGATGCGGCCATGCAATCCTTTACCGCCGAAGGCACGGGCGATATGGGCGATGTGCATATCGGCGAATTGCCCCAAGCCCTGCGCGCCGCACTGGAAGACCTGCCCGCAGGCCAGCTGAGCGCGCCGGTGCGCGACCGGCAAAACATTACCTTGCTGATGATCTGCGATCCCGCCGGTGTCCGTGACGCCGAGGCCGCCCTGCCCATCGTCAATGACGGCACGGATGCACCCGCCGCGCCCGAAAAAGCCGGTGGCGCAGGCCCCACCCTGCCCGCCGGGCCCGGCCTGACGGCGGAAGAGCAGCAGCGCGAGGATATCGCCAACCGTCTGGGGCTACAGCGTCTGGAGCAAATGGCGGAGCGCTATTTGCGCGATTTGAGAGCGACGGCCTACATTGACAAACGTTTCTGATCCGGACACCGCCGCCATCGAGGCCCTGCCGCCCCTACGCGAGGTGATTGCCGCGCATGGTCTTGCCGCCAAGAAATCGCTGGGGCAGAACTTCCTGCTCGACCTCAACCTCACCGCCCGCATTGCGCGCGCGGCGGGCGATCTTGCGGGCATCAACGTCATTGAGATCGGCCCCGGCCCCGGCGGCCTGACGCGCGGCATTCTGGGCACCAAAGCCGCCGGTGTTTTCGCCGTGGAGCGCGACGACCGCTGCGTGGCCGCGTTGCAACCGCTGGTCGCGGCGGCAAAGGGGCGCTTGACGCTGATTGCGGAGGACGCGCTGAAAATCGATTACGCGGCCCTCTGCCCCGCGCCGCGCGCGATTGTGGCGAATTTGCCCTATAACATTGCGACCGTCCTGCTGCTCGGCTGGCTGGAACAGGCGCATCTTTTTTCGCATTTCACGCTGATGTTCCAAAAGGAAGTGGCGGAGCGTCTGGCCGCCGCGCCGCGCACGAAGGATTACGGCCGCCTTTCCGTCATCACGCAATGGCTGTGCAAAGTGGAAAAGAAAATCGAACTGCCGCCCACCGCCTTCACGCCGCCGCCCAAGGTGACATCGACGGTGGTGCATCTCACGCCCCATCCGAACCGCACCGACAGCCCTGCCTTCAAAACCATGGAGCGGCTGACGGGCGCAGCCTTCGGCCAGCGGCGCAAAATGCTGCGGCAATCGCTGAAAGGACTGAACGTCGATCACGCCCGCCTGATTGCGCAGGCCGGCATTGACGAAACCGCACGGGCGGAGGAAATCGATATTGCGGGTTTCGTGCGCCTTGCAACCGTGCTGGAAACCCTGCCGCCCAAGGCGTAAATCCCCGTTACAAAAACGCGAAGAAAACAACTCCGCCCAGCAAGACGGTCAGAAAGGGCGTGGCGAGTTTTCGAAAACCGTCCATGGCATCCGCCATGGCATTGCGGTCGAACTGCGCGGATTCGCGCAAAGTGGCGGAAAGATTGCCGCTTTTTTCCCCCGCCGCCAGCATGATCAGAAAATACGGATCCGGCCGCGGCATGCCCTGAAAGGCTTCGGCCAGCGGCATGCCCTGCGCCACGCGCTGCGACGCCTTTTCCAACACGGCGCGCATGCTGTGGTTTTGCACGATCTTGCACGCTTCGGGCAGCGCCTCGCGTAGCGGCACGCCCGCGTCGTAATAAAGCGCCAGCGTTTCCGCAAAACGCGCCATTTCCAGATGGCGAATAAAATCACCCAACTCGGGCGTGACGAGAAACAGATAATCGGAAAACCGTTTCAAGGATGGCACCAGCCGGAAAAGCGCCACCAGCGCGCCCGCCAGCAGCGCCAGATATGCCGTTGCCACAGGCGCGGCGAGCTTGCCGACAAGGATCAGCAGCAGCAGGATAATGATAAAGGAAATTTTGACCCCGCGCGTGGCGCGGCGGATATCTTTTTTAAAATCCTCCATCTGCACGCAGTGATGAAAACAGGCCCCCAGCGCCTGCGCCAGACGCCCCGTTCTCTCCCCCGCCGCGACGAGGGAGATCATGGTGCCGTTGAACATATAGGGATGCCGCGCCATCGCTTCGGACAGCGTCTTGCCCGCCTGCACTTCCTGCAACATCCACTGGCAGGCGCGGGCGATCACGGGGCGGGGATTGTCTTTGGCGGCGGATTCCAGCATCTGGCGCAGGGGTACGCCTGCCTTTTCCATCTGCTCCGCATGCAGGAAAAACGTCGCAATATCGCGATAGGCAGGAGGAGAAAAAACCAACATGCGCGCCAACATCCTTTCGCTTCCGGCTTATGCTTCCGGCGTGCGACGCTTTGTCTCAGGGTTTCAGCGTCGCAACGAAAGCGTCCACATCCGTCAAACGCTGGCGCCGGTTGCGTTCCGCATCCAAGATCGCACGGACCTGCGCAATCGTGTCTTCCAGATCGTTGTTGACGATGACGTAATCGAATTCGCCGTAATGGGCGATTTCATCCTGCGCCTTGCCGAGGCGGCGCTCGATTTCCTCTTCGCTGTCCTGTTTGCGTCCGTGCAGGCGGTCGGCCAGCGTTTGCCACGACGGCGGCAGCAAAAAGACGGAAACAACATCGGCAGGTGCCACGGAACTCAGCGTGCGGTTACCCTGCCAGTCGATATCGAACAGCACGTCGCGGCCCTCGGCCAGCGCTTTTTCCACCGGCGCCTTGGGCGTGCCGTAGAAATAATTGTTATAAACCAGCGCGTGTTCCAGCATCTGGCCTTCGGCAATCATGGTTTCGAATTTTTCGCGGGTGACGAAGTAATAATGTTGGCCGTCCACTTCACCGGGACGCATGGCGCGGGTGGTGGCGGAAACGGAAATGACGGTTTGCGGGTCGCGGTCGGCAATGGCACGGGTTACCGTGGTTTTCCCCCCGCCCGGTGGCGATGCCAGCACCAGCATGACGCCGCGGCGTTTCAGGGTCGGCGCAGTGGCCGGAAAAGGCGTTGGGGTGCTTGCTGCGGCCATCATATTTCTTTTAAGATGCTTTCCGTTAGAGATTCTGTCGATTGGGAGTCATTTTATAACCCGCCCCACCGCCAGATACAAGCCAAAGCACCGCCTTTATCCCGAACACCGCTCCCTTGCGCAACCATGAAAGGCTTTCAATATGAAAAACCCTAAAACCGTTTTGATTACAGGGGCTTCCAGCGGTATCGGCCATGCCGTGGCGCTGGCCTATGCGGCGCGGGGCGTGACCCTTTTGCTCATGGGGCGCGATGCGGTACGGCTGGAACGCACGGCCAGCGATTGCCGCACGCGCGGGGCGGATGTCGAAACCGCCGTCCTGCCCGTGACGGACAGGGACGGCATGGAAAAGCAGATTGCGGCATGGGATGACAAAACCCCCGTGGATCTGGTCATTGCCAATGCGGGCATTTCGGGCGGCAGCAGCGCCGGCGCGGGGTTTTACGAGATCATGGACATCAACGTCACCGGCACGCTCAACACCGTTTTGCCGCTGGTGCCGCGCATGCAGGCGCGCGGGCGCGGGCAGATTGCCTTTGTCAGTTCCCTTGCCGGATGGCGCGGCATGCCCAATGCCCCTGCCTATAGCGTCAGCAAGGTCGCCGTGCGTGCGATGGGCGAGGCGCTGCGCCCGCGCCTGAAAAAAGACAATATCGGCGTATGCGTGATTTTCCCCGGCTTTGTCAAAACGCCGCTGACCGATGCGAATGATTTTTCCATGCCCTTCCTCATGACGGCGGAGGAATCCGCCGCGCGCATCAAAAACGGCCTTGCCAAAAACAAGGCGCGGATTTGCTTTCCGTGGCCGATGATGCTGATGGCGCGTTTGATCGCCGCGCTGCCGCTGTGGCTGGGCGATCACATCCTGTCGCGCGCGCCGCAGAAAAAATAACCGCCGCTATACGGGCTGGCGCACCAGCACGTTGCGGAATTGCCAGGGGTCTTCCTTGTCCAGATTTTCGGGGAAAAGGCTGTAGCGGTTTTTGAGCGGGTTCCAGTCCGTGTAATATCCCGCAACCTTGCCAAGATAGGGCATTTGCACTTCCAGACAGCGCTTGAAATCCATGTCGTCGGATTCCACAACGCCTGCGTTCTGGTTTTCAATCGCCCAGACCATGCCCGCCAGTACGCCGGACGATACCTGCAAGCCCGTCGCGTTCTGGTTCGGCACCAGTTTGCGCGTCTCCTCGATCGTCAGTTGCGAGCCGTACCAATAGGCGTTTTTCGCATGACCGTAGAGCAGCACGCCCAGTTCGTCCATGCCGTCGAGAATATCTTCCTCGCCGAGAATTTTATGATGCTTTTGCACGCGCCCGCCGCGCGCAAACATTTCCTCCAGCGACAAAAGCGCCTGATTGGACGGACGATAGGCGTAATGGCAGGTCGGCCTGTATTCGGGCGCGTCTCCCGCGCCGATCGTATAATAATCAGCAATGGCGATGGATTCGTGATGCGGCACCAGAAAAGCGCGCTGCGGCCCCGGCGTGGGACACCAGCTGCGCACGCGCGTATCGCCGCCCGGTTGCAACAAATAGATCGCGGCCTGACAGCCGCTGTCATGCCGCCGCGCATTGACGGGCATCCATTTTTCATGCGTGCCCCAGCCGATTTCGGCAGGCGACAACCCCTCTGCCGTCATGCCTTCGATCGACCATGTATTCACAAAACTGCCGAGTTTTTTGGGGGAATGCGCGCGCTGGGTATCGCGCTCCGCAATATGGATCCCCTTCACGCCCGCATCGCGCATCAGTTGCGCCCATGCGGCGCGGGTTTGCGGCACATCGACGGAGAGGCCGAGATCCTGCGTAAGGTTCAGCAGGGCCTGTTTCAGCAGCCAGGACACCATGCCGGGGTTGGCGCCGCAGGAGGTGACTGCCGTCACGCTGTTTGCCCCGCGGCGGCGGCGTTCGGCCAGCATCATTTCGCGCATGGCGTAATTGGTGCGCAGCGCGATATCGATGCTGTCGTCGGTAAAATATCCCTGCCACGGTTCGATGGAACTGTCGATGTACAAAACATCCAGCTCTTCGCAAAGGCGGATCATGTCAATGGATCCGACATCGACGGACACATTCACGCAAAAGCCGCGCCCTTCCCCGTTTTTCAAAAGGGGCGCGAGCACATCGCGCATATTCTCGCGCGTGAGGGCCTGATGCACGAAACGGACGCCTTCTTCTTCCAGCGCCGCGCGGTAGGTATCATCGCAATCGACCACGGCCAGACGCGCGGGGTCGAAATCGATATGCCGGCGGATCAGGGGCAAAACGCCGCGCCCGATGGAGCCGAAACCGACGATCACCACGGGCCCGTCAATACGGGCATGAATTTTTTGCAGCAGCGCGTTGCTGCCTGCATCCGAAGTCGAAAAATCGTTCATATCTCCGTTTTAGGCAAGGATGCGCAAAAACTCAAGCCTGTCGCGGTTTTTTTTGCACAATGCGACATAAGCGCAGAACGCGCGATCAATAAAAAACGCCCGTAAATAAAGGGTTTATTGATTAAAGGTGCCGAAACGCGCTTCCGTCTTTTTTTTCTGCGCAAGTTTGCGACGGTCGGCGCGGCGCTGTTTTTTCGAGCGATGTTTTATTTTGCCCGCTTTCTTGCCGCCGGCGGTACGGTCGCCATAAAGCGTCTCTTTGCGCGCTTTTTGCACCAGATCATAGGTTTTTTCCGGCAATTTCTCGCCCTGCGCCGTCAGATAATCCGATTTCAGATCCGCTGCGGCAGGTGCTGCGCAAAAGCAGATAAAGAGGGCAACAAAAACAGCCGGCATTTTTTTGATCATGATGTTTTCTCCACCGCCAGTCTAGCACGGCGCAGCTGGAAAACAAAGACGCCGCCGTCCTGCGTGACGGACAGAAGATGGTGCCCCGTTTCCTCACAAAACAGCGCAAAATCGGCCACGGCTGCCGCATCGGTCGCCATGACCTGCAAAATATCGCCCGCCTGCATGCCCAGCAGTTTTTTGCGCGCTTTCAAGACCGGCAAGGGGCAGATAAGACCGCGCGCATCCAACAGCGCATCAGGCCGCAGGACGGAAGGCATGAGGTTTGCATCTTCGGCGATCATGCGGCATCCCCCTGTTGCGGACGCGGGCGCAGGTTGCGCAACACATCCTCCACCGAAATATCGGCAACCGTATCGGCCTGAATGACCGTCACGGCATCGCCTTCGGGCGTGTCCTTTTGCAAATCCGCCGCACCATCCAGCAGCGCCACAACAGGGCAGCCCGCCATGGCGGCCAGATGCAGCGCCGCCGAGGGCGCGCCGATCATGCCCTCCGCCCCGCGCGCAAGGCTATAGACATCGTAATAGGAGGTACGGCCGGTGATGTCCTTTACTTCCGGCGCGGCGGCGCAAACCCGGCGCGCGATATCCGCATTTGCATCCGTGCCGAGAATGGCCACCTGACAGCCCTGACGGATCAGCTTCATCGCCGCCGCCGCATAACGCACCGCCGGCCAGGCGGCGCCTTGCCCCGGCAGCAACAGCACATAAGGTTTTTGCAAGCCGAAAAGCGAAACATCCGTTTCCATCCAGACCGGCGGCGCGACATCGGGCGCGGCGGCCACCACCCGTGCAGGCACGCCTGCAAGCGCCTGCCGCGCGGCAAAAGGCAGCGGGCGGGCCAGCGTATAAACACCGTCAAAAGCGGCACGCTTCAGGCTGCGGTAAAGCGCAAGCTGCGCGGGGATATTGAAGGCGGATACATCGGGCAAAGGCATGACATCGGCAAACAGCCGGCTGCGCCGCGCCATATCGGCCAGCGCAGGCGAGACCAGCAGGGAGCAGGAAGCCGCAGGATGCGCGTCCAGCACGGCGCGGATGCGCGATTGCGCCTTGAAAAAATCCGCCGCGCCGCCCGCAAGCGCGATGAGGATTTTTTCCGACGTTGCCTCCGTCACGGCAGATTACCCCGCCGCGCGACCGGCATCGGCCGCGGCAAAACCGTCGTTGGAGGGCAACGCCTTGACGCTACCGCCTTCCAGCAATTCGGCGTAAACGTCCAGCGTGCTGCGGCACATTTTTTCATTCGTGAAATGCTGCGCCACATGCGCCATGGCATGGGTCGCCAGCATGGCGCGGCCGCGGCCGTCCAGACTCATGGCTTCGTGCAGGGAACGGGTCAGCGCATCCACATCGCCCGGCGGCACCAGCCAACCGGTTTCATCGCGAATGATGGTTTCGCGCGTGCCGCCGTGGTCGGTCGCAATCACGGGGCGGCCCATGGCCTGCGCCTCGATCGGAATGCGCCCGAAACCTTCCGGCACAAGGGAGGGCGAGACAACCACCGTCGAAATCATATAGGCGGCAGGCATGTCGTCGCAATTCGTCACGATGCGGCAATTGGCGCCAAGCCCCTTGCTCTCGATATATTTCTCCAGCTCGGCGCGATAGCTTTCGTTGCCGATGTCGGAGCCGACGAAAAGGCAAAACACATCCTTGCGCCCCAGCGCCTCGATCGCATCCAGCAGGAACATATGCCCTTTGATGCGGCTGAGACGCCCCGGCAGCATGACCACCGCCGCGCCTTCGGGAATGCGCATGTGCTGGGAGATTTTGATCAGGCGGTCCGGCGTCACGGAATTGGGGTGGAAGCGTTCCATCGCCACGCCGCGGTGAATCACGCGCAGGATATTCGGGTCCACCTTGTAATTCTGTTCCAGATAATCGGCAAGGAAGTGGGACACGGCAATCACGCGCTCTCCCTTTGCGATGGAAGCGTTATACATGCGCTTCAGCGTGCCGCCGATTTTATGCGCGGCATGGCAGCTGGTGACATAGCGCGCCCGGGTGCCGACTACGGCGCGGCCCGTGCTCCAGGCCGGGGCGCGGCTGCAGGCATGGACGATATCGACGTTCATGTCGCGGATGATCTTGCGCAGGCGCGCGACATTCGCGGCCATGACCAGCGGGTTTTTGGAATGCACCGACATTTCGATATGCGTGCCGCCCGCCTTGGTGATTTCATGCACGCGCTTGCCGCCCGAAGACACCACAATGGAATGCCCGCCCGCCTGCACGATGGCGGCGTTGATGTCGATAACGCCCTGCTCCACCCCGCCGGAATTCAGCGCAGGCAGCACCTGCATGATGACCGGCGCGTGATGCCGGTCGACAAAGCGGCGGAAGTTCAGGCTGTCGAGATCCCATGTGCGTAGCATGTGTTGCAGTCCTTTAACGGCTTTTTCCCCAAAATTGCTACGGTTTTACCCCCAAAAGGGGCGGATTTCCAGTAAAATCGCGGTCTTCGGGCTTGACAGAAAGCCCCGCGCGGCAGACATTATACCTTTGTTTTTAAACCCTTAACGATGGATTCTTCAGATGAAAACGGCACCACAGGACCAAGCGCAGAAAGAGATCAGCCTGACACTTCCCGACGGGAAAGTGCTGACCTTCGCGACGCCGGTCACGGGGCTGGACGTTGCCAAATCCATCGGCGCGGGTCTGGCCAAGGCCGCGCTGGCCGTAAAACTGGACGGCAAGCTGCTGGACCTTGCCCTGCCGCTGACGAAAAGCGGCAACATCGAAATCGTCACCCGCAAATCGGATGAAGCGCTGGAGCTGATCCGCCACGACGCCGCCCACGTGATGGCGGAGGCGGTGCAAACGCTTTTCCCCGGCACGCAGGTCACCATCGGCCCCGCGATCGAAAACGGCTATTACTACGACTTCGCCCGCGACGAGCCTTTTACGACGGACGATTTCGAAAAAATCGAAAACAAGATGCGCGAGATCATCCAGCGCGACGCGCCCTTCACGCGCGAAGTCTGGGACCGCAACGAAGCGATCAAGCATTTCGAGGGCATCGGTGAAAAATACAAAGCCGAAATCATTCGCGACCTGCCGGAAAGCGAGGAGATCAGCATTTACCGTCAGGGCGAATGGTATGACCTCTGCCGCGGGCCGCACCTGCCCTCCACCGGCCATGTCGGCACGGCCTTCAAGCTGATGAAGGTGGCGGGCGCCTATTGGCGCGGCGATTCCAACAACGCCATGCTGCAACGCATTTACGGCACGGCATGGCGCGACCAGAAGGAACTGGACGCCTATCTGCATATGCTGGAGGAAGCGGAAAAACGCGACCACCGCCGTCTGGCCAAGGAAATGGACCTGTTCCATTTGCAGGAAGAAGCCGTGGGCAGCGTGTTCTGGCACGACAAGGGCTATACGATCTGGCGCGCGCTGGAAAACTTCATCCGCGAACGCATCCGCAAGGCGGGGTATCAGGAAGTCAAAACGCCGCAGCTTTACGACAGCACGCTGTTCAAGGCCTCCGGCCACTGGGACATGTACGGCGACAACATGTTCAAAGTGCGCGACACGCACGGCGACGGCGAGAAGCTGATGGGCATCAAACCCATGAACTGCCCCGCGCATGTGCAGATTTTCAATCAGGGGCTGAAATCCTACCGCGACCTGCCGATCCGCATGGCGGAATTCGGTTGCTGCCATCGCAACGAGCCTTCGGGCGCGATGCACGGCATCATGCGCGTGCGCCAGTTCACGCAGGACGATGCGCATATCTTCTGCCGCGAAGATCAGGTGGAACAGGAAGCGCTGGAATATTTCAAGCTGCAACTGGGCGTGTATAAAGACCTCGGCTTTGACAATATCTCCGTCAAGCTGGCGCTGCGCCCCGGCCCGAACGAACGTCTCGGCACCGACGAGATCTGGGACCGCGCCGAAAACGCCCTGCGCGCCGCGCTGAACGGCGCGGGCCTTGCCTTCGAGGAACTGCCGGGCGAAGGCGCCTTCTACGGCCCGAAGGTGGAATTCCACCTGACGGATGCCATCGGCCGCACATGGCAATGCGGCACGTTGCAGCTCGACTTCAACCTGCCCGAGCGTCTCGACGCCTCCTATATCGGCGAGGACAGCCAGCGCCACCGCCCCGTGATGCTTCACCGCGCCATTCTGGGCTCGCTGGAGCGTTTTATCGGCATCCTGATCGAGCATTACGCCGGCAAGCTGCCGATGTGGCTGGCGCCCGTGCAGGTCGTGCTGGCAACGATCACCTCCGATGCGGATGATTATGCCAAACAAACCCTGCAAAAGCTGCAAGACGCGGGCATCCGCGCCGAGCTGGACGTGCGGAACGAGAAAATTAACTATAAAATCCGCGAACATAGCCTGAAGAAAGTGCCGCAAATCTGGGTTCTCGGCAAACGCGAGGCGGAAGAGCAAAAAGTTGCCATCCGCACGCTGGGCAGCCAGGACCAAGAAGTGCTTGCACTCGATGCGGCGATAAGTAAAATCACAACTGAAGCAGCGCCCCCCGCTTAATCGCGGATTTCAAAGGGTTTTATACCCTCCCCGCTGCCAGCGTTTACAAACAGTACAAGAACTTTTGCGTTTAACAAGACAGGAGAATGCACCATCGCTACCTTTCATCGACCCATGCCGCAAACGGACGGCCCCCGTGTCAATAACCAGATCCGCGCCGACAAGGTGCGCGTGATCGATGCCGAAGGCGAAATGATCGGCATCATGAGCGTACGCGAGGCCCTGACCGTGGCAGAAAACGCCGGTCTGGACCTGATCGAGATTTCCCCCAATGCCGAACCGCCCGTATGCAAAGTCGGCGATTTCGGCAAGTACCGTTACGAACTGCAGAAAAAAGAAGCCGCGGCGCGCAAGAACCAGAAGATCGTCACGACCAAGGAACTGAAAATGCGCCCGAACATCGAGGAGCATGACATTCAGGTCAAGTTGCGCTCTGCCCGCCGTTTCTTTGAAGACGGCGACAAGGTGCGCTTCACCATGCAGTTCCGCGGCCGCGAGGCAGAGCACAAGGAAATCGGCTTTGCCATCATCCGCCGCGTGAAGGAAGAACTGGCCGATGTCGGCAAGGTGGAAATGGATGCGAAGATGGAGGGCAACTCCGTCATCATGATCATGGCCCCTGCCAAAGCCACTTAAAATCATATAAGACAAACAAAAAAGCCCGCCATTACCGGCGGGCTTTTTTGTTGCGCCTTTTGCGCGCGTTACAATTGCTCCAGCGTGCGGTTTACCCAGTCGAAAAGCTGGCGCTCATCCATGCCGCCGCGTTTCATATCCACGGGTTTGCCTTCGTGAATAATGAACAGCGTGGGCAGCGACGACACGCCGAAATTCGCGGCGATATCGGGCGTGCTGTCGATATCGACTTTATATATCTGCAACCGGTAGCGCGGGGTGGTATCGTAGAGCTTCTGCATATGCGGGCGCAGCGCCTTGCAATAGCCGCACCACGCGGCGTCGAACTGGATCAGCACGGGCGTTTTGCTCTTGCCGACAATCCGGTACACCTCATCCATGGTTTGCATATAGGGCACATCATCGCCCGCCGCGGCAGGCTGTTGCGGGGCGGCAAGGCCCCACAGCATAACGGCAACGACGGCAAGGCCTGCCCGGATTCCGGTCGAAAACGCCACGATGAACGGCTCCCCTTTTTTTAAAGCTCCTCTTCCATGATGGCAGGGACGCGGGCGGCGCGTCAACTGCCGCCCTGCAAGCCCCTCTAAACGCAACAAAAAACGCCCCCGCTGTCCGGGGGCGTTTTGCTGTCCTCATGCCCTGCGGCAGGGGGTTCAGGCAATCGCGTCTTCCACCCATTTGAACAGGTCGGCCTTGGCCATGGAACCGACGGTTTCCGCCACGACTTCGCCGTTTTTAAAGATCATCAGCGCGGGAATGGAGCGCACGCCGTATTTCGTGGGGGCGTTCGGGCTGTCCTCGATATTGACCTTCACGACTTTCACGACATCGCCTTTTTCATCGGCCAGCGCATCCAGACTGGGGCCGAGCGCGCGGCAGGGGCCGCACCATTCCGCCCAGAAATCCACCAGCACGGGGCCGGACGCTTTCAGCACTTCCTTTTCAAATTCCGAATCCGTTACCTGTTGCGCACCCATGATGCCATCCTTTCTTTTATTTAATGCCTATATGCCAATCACTTGGCGGTTTGGTTGTCCTTTGTCTCAGGCGCCGGGACCTTTCGGGGGCCGGCCGCCGTTTTGGGGGCCTTTGGCGCTGTTGTCCTGACCATTCATATTGTTTTTTTGCAGCTCTTGTAAAGAGAGGTCGACAAATTCTTCCAGCTGTTTGCGCGGCAGGGCGCCGGTGGTATAGAACAGCGGCTGGCCGTCCTTCATCGTCACCAGCGTGGGGATGGAGCGCACCTGAAACGCGCCTGCCAGATTGGGGCTTTCATCCACGTTGATTTTGACGACTTTGACGGTGTCCTTGTTGTCTTCCGCAAATTTTTCCAGCGTCGGGGCCAGCGATTTGCACGGACCGCACCAATCCGCATAAAAATCGATCAGCACCAGCTTGTCGGATTTCATCACTTCGGCTTCGAAGTTCTTTTCATTCACGGGCACAACAAAAGAAGACATGTCAAAATTCCTTTCAAAAGGGTATGGACCGCAGGGAATCTGCGCTCATCGGGCGTATTTATCAGGTCGTTTGGGGATCAGTATCGCCGGTTTTTCCTGCACGAACATCTCGCTCCACGCGGGAACGTCCACACCCTTTTGAATACCGTGCACCGTACCGATATTTGGCAGGCGTTGTATGCCGCCGCTTTTATGGCTGTCGTATTCAAAATCGATCGTGCCCTGCCACAGAAGTTCCGAACGCGCCGCGTCGTTGAAAACGCGCAGCACGTCGCCTTTTTCAAGGACGTGCAGGCCGTCATATCCCTGCCGGCCGCTTTCATAGAATGTCCAGGCAACGTATTCCATCCCCTGCTCGTAAAACAATTCGAGCTTGCCTTTCAAAATGCGGGATTTGGACACGTCGCGCGCCATCCTGTGACGAACCTTTCTTTTATTATTCAGGGTTTTATGCGTGGGCCTAGTTTAATTTACGGCGCGTGCGGGTCAAGGAGTTTTTCAGAAATCGGCATCAACAGCGGGCCGTCCGTCCAAAGCAGGGCGCAGCGCACTGTTTTATCAGGATAAATTTTGGACAGCACGGCGCGATAGGCCGCCATCTGCTTCAGATAGATCGCGGGGATGCCCAATTCTTCCGCCGGCGGCGGGCGGTTGGTTTTGTAATCCACGACCAGCACCTCCGTTTCCGTCACGCAAAGGCGGTCGATCTGGCCGGACAGGATTTTGGGCAGCGCCATGTTTTTCCCCGCCAGCCCCACAATCGGCACTTCGGCGCGCGAGCCGGGGCCGAAAATCGGCGCGAAAGCGGGATGATGCAGCACCGCCAGAATTTCATCGGCAAAGGATTTCCGCACCGCGGGCGTCAGTTCCAGCGCGGGACGTTGCAGCCATGCGGCAATGGTCTGCGGCCAGTTTTCGGCAGGCAGCTGCGGCAGCACCTCCAGCAAATGGTGCATGATCACGCCGCGCTTGAAACGGTAGCCGTCATCCGCCGCATCCAGCGGGCCTTTGACGGCGGGCTCGTCCTCGCCGGGCTTGGAGGGGGCGAGCGGCACGGGCGGCACGGGTTCCGATGCGGGCGCCTGCAAGGCCCATGCGGGCAGCGGCTGGCGGGCGGCTTCCGCGGCGGCCGCGCCGTCATCGGTCTGCTTTTCGGCCTGCGGCGGAACGGTTTGCGGATGCGCGATGCGGCGGATCATTTGCGGCGCGCCGTTTTCATCGGTCAGTACCTGCCCGCCGATCCTGAAGGCTTCGGTTTCCGTACCGGCGGGGAAGGCGTTTTCGACCAGCTTGTACCAGCAGCCGTCCTTCGGCTTGCGCGCGCCGTGATAGCCCGCGATATACAGCCTGTCCTCCGCCCGCGTCAGCGCAACGTAAAGCAGGCGGCGATATTCCTCCATCTGCCGCACGGCGGCGGCTTCCTGCGCGCGCGCGTAAACGGGCGCGTCAAATTCCTTGCGCGGCGACCAGAGCGGCACGGCAACCCCGTCGCCGCCATCGCTCACGGCATTTTCGGCAGGCCAGAGCAGGCGCACGCGGCCCTTGTTATGATCGTGCAAAATCTTGACCGTATCGGGCAGGAAAACGATGGGGGCCTGCAACCCCTTGGAGGCATGCACCGTCATGATCCGCACCTGATCGGCCTTATGCGCCTCCTGCTCGCGCTTGATCTGCGATTCCCCCTTCAGGAACCAGTCCACGAAGGTTTGCAGCGACGGCGTATGCGATTGTTCGAAATGCAGACAGGCATTCAGGAATTCATCCAGCGCATCCTGTATGTCAAGACCGAGACGCGCATAAAGCGCCCGCCGTCCCGTGCGGTCATCGGCGATGCAGGGCGTATTCAAAATCTCGGCAAAGAATTCGTAAGGCGTGCTGTAACCGCTGCGGTCAATGCGGGTTTTGAGCCATGCGGCGATATCGGGGCGGCGGTCGCGCAGGATGTCCCACAAATAGCCCTTGCGTCCGTGGCAAAGGTCGAAAAGTTCTTCTTCCGTCAGCCCGACAAAGGGCGATTTCAAAATCGTCGCCAGCGTCAGATCATCGTGCGGTTGCAGGGCGAAGGCGGCAACGGCCAGCAGATCCATGACGCTGATTTCCTCGGTCAGCGTCATGCGATCGATCCCCGCAACGGGCACGCCCGCTTCCTTCAGCGCGCGCATGATCATATCCACAAAACCGCCGCGCGATTGCACCAGAATCATCACATCGCCCGCGCGGATGGGGCGGTTTTTGGATTCCAGCTTTTCCCCCGTTTCCAGCCAGTGGCGGATCGTTTCCGCCATTTTGGCGGCAAGGCGGCTGGCGGCATTGTCGCCGGGCTCGATATCCACGGGCATTTGCCACGGCGCCGCCGCAGGCGCGGCCTGCGCGGCGATCAGCGGCCAAAGCTCCACCACGCCCGCATGGCCGTCGCGGAAAGGCAGATGCTTGACCATGCGCGCCGCATCGGCCACCACGCCGCTGCGCACGGCTTCCAGCCCGAAAACGCCGTCCACCACCTCCAGCACCGTGCGGGTGGAGCGGAAGGAATATTCCAGAAAGATTTCCCAGCCGTCCTGAATATGCCGCACCTTTTCCCCGAAATATTCCTGCATTTCCGCAAAAGCGGCGGGATCCGCGCCCTGAAAGCTGAAAATCGACTGTTTTTCATCCCCCACCACAAACAGCGTGCGCACGGCATCGTCGCGGCTGCCCGCGCCGGAGAGGAATTCATCGGCAATCGCGCGCACCACGCGCCATTGCGCGGGGCTGGTATCCTGTGCCTCGTCCACCAGAATGTGGTCGATGCCTTCGTCGAGTTTATAAAGCACCCATCCCACCATGTCCCGCGCGTCCAGCAGCGCGGAAGTGCGAATGATCAGATCGTCAAAATCCAGTTTGTCCGTTGCGGCCTTGTGCCGTTCATACCGCCCGACCATTTCCGCCGCCACGGTCAGGAGCGCGGCATTCAGCGCGGCAAGGCGCACGGCGGCAAGACGCGCGTCGATTTTTTGCAGGCGCTCGGCCTCCCGCGTCATGATCTCCACAATATCGGGGCAGGCCGCGATGACTTTCTTGGTTGCCAGCGTTTTGCGCAAATCGCCATCGTTGGTAAAAAACGCGCTGCGGTATTGCGGCAACAGGGCGGCGCGGCGCTGCGGCTGCTCCAGCCACGGCTGCAGGGCGGCGGCCTTGTCGAGATCGGTTTTGCCGCCTTCCAGATAGGCACGCAGGGCATGGCGCAGGCCGACCTCCGTTTCCGCCGGAATGTGTCCGACGGAAGCCAGCACGGATTCCTCCGTCACATCGGGCGTGAGGTCCAGATGGGCATAGACGGCATGGATCGTTTTTTCCGCATCCGTGCCCGTATCGCCGTGACGGCTGAAAATGGCGGCCAGCAGGCTGCGCTTGGCCATGATCTTCGCCATCAGGTCGGACATGGCCGCCTGATCGAGATGCAGGGCGAGCAGCGCAAAACTCTGCGCGACCTTTGAAGACGGATCGCTCCCCGCCGCCGCAATCATATCGTGCTGGCAGCGCAGCAGGTATTCCACCGCGCTTTGTTCGTCCATCAGCTCGAAATGCGGCGGCAATCCCGCCTCCACCGGAAAGCGTTTCAGCACCGACTGGCAGAAGGAGTGGATGGTCATGATCTTCAGCCCGCCCGGCGTATCCAGCACGCGGGCGAAAAGGCGGCGCGCTTCCTGCACCGTTTCGGGCGCGGGCGGCGCGTGCAGCAGCGCCGTCAGTTCCTGCACCAGCGCGGCTTCCTCCACCACTGCCCAGCGGGCAAGGTCGCGGTAAATCCGGTTCGACATTTCCGCCGCCGCCGTTTTGGTGAAGGTCAGGCAAAGGATTTTTTCCGGCCGTGTCGCGCTCTCCACGCCCAGACCGTCGCGCGGCAGCATCAGGCGCAGCACGCGGTCGATCAAAACCTTGGTCTTCCCCGTACCGGCGGAGGCCCCCACCCAAACGCTTTTCAGCGGATTAGCGGCCGCGGCCTGATCTTCGCCGGGTTTTTTACCGGCAAGGGGTTTCAAGGCGGCATCGGGCGCGGTGGTCATGCGGCATCCTCCCCTTCGTCATCACCCGACAGCCCCCATTCGCGCACACGGGCAAGATGGTTGTAATCGGAAAATTTCGGCTTTGCCTCGGCGCGCGGCTGGCTGAGATAGGGCGTGGCGGGATCGTCGAATTTTTCGACCAGCGTCAGCAAACCGTCTTCCGCCGCCGCCGTCATATCGGCCACGCTGAAATCCTTGCCGGAGAGCGTCACCTGCTCCACGGGCTTTTGTCCGCTGCCGGTGACTTTCCAATACATCAGCTCCGCCGTGTCGCCGGCGGGGATGCCGTCGAAAGCGCCCTTGGCGAGCATCAGCGCCTCCAGCGGCAGCTGCGGCGAGAGGCCCTGCCGCACATCGCCCTTGGACGGCGTCGCGCCGGATTTGTAGTCGATCACGGCATAGGCACCGTCCCGCATGCGGTCGATACGGTCGGCCTTGCCGCTGAGCGTAAAGGGCCCGCCGACGGAGTCAAAAACCCATTCGCCCGATACCTCGGTTTTGAAAGGCCTGGCTTCATGCCGCCATGCCGCTTCCTGCTGCACGAACTGGCGGGCGATTTTTTCAAAACGCGGCCACCAGAAGGCTTCGACCTCTTGCGGGATTTTCATTTCCGTCAAGGCCTGTTTGCCAAAGCCGATGAGTTTTTCGGCGGCGTTATCCGGCAGGCGGTCGGGATAGGCCTTGATGAAATCTTCCAGTGCCTTGTGGATGAAGGTGCCGCGCTCCGCCCCGCCGGGGTCTGCATCCAGCGGATCAAAAGCCTTCAGCCCCAGCACGTATTGCGCGTAAATCTGGTACGGGTCGCGCATCCAGCTTTCAATGCGCGTGACGGACAGTTTGCGCGGACGCGCGGCCAGCGGCGGCGCGGGCGCGGGGCGCGAAACGGGCCTGATCTCGGCGGGCATGTCCATGTCGTGCCGCCACTGGCGGTAGCGATGCGCATCGGCATCGTTGAAGGCCATGCCGACGGCTTTCAGCACCGCCTCCATGCGCAGCAGCCAGCGGGCGGGCACGGTCGGCGTGCCGTCCACCTTGCGCGCGCGCGTCAAAAAGACTTCCGGCGCGGCGGCCGCCTGCACAAAATCATGCGCGGAAAGGCTGAGGCTTTTTTCCGGCGCGGGCAGGCCGAACTGGCGGCGCATGGGGCGCGACATCCACGGGTCATGCGCGGGCAGATCGGGCCATGTGCCTTCGTTCAATCCGCCCAGAATAACCATATCGGCGCAATAAAGCCGCGCCTCCACCTGCCCCATGATATAAAGGCGCGGATGCGTGCCGTAACGCGGGCGCACCGTGACGGATTTTGCCAGTCCGCGCAGCAACGGCACGTAATGCGCGGGCTGAATGGGCGGAATATCATGCGCGGCGGCCATCAGGTCCTGCAACAGGCGGCTTGCCGCCTCTCCCGCCTCGCCGACCCAGAGACGCTCCGCCCCCTCCCGCTCCAGCGTGGCGGCAAGGCTTTCGGCCATTTGGATATGGCTTTGCAAAAGATCGCGGAAATTTTCGGCGCGGCCCGCCGCCATCATGCCCACAAAGGGATTCATGCGCGCTTCGATTTTATCCAGCCAGTCGAGCAGCCGCGCCTTGCTGCCTGCATGGTGTTTTTCATCCAGCACGGCAATGGCGTCGCGCAGGCCGTCAAACCCGCCGTCGGGGCGCGGGCCGCGCAGCACAAGCCGGTCGAGCAAATAGACCATGCCGCGCAGTTCCTCCGGCGGCAGCGCTGCCGCCATGACGGGATGTTTCAACAGCGCCAGCAAGGTGACGGGCGCCATATTTTCCTCCGCCATTTCGGCGCAGAGCATAAGCCACGATCCCGCCGGCAATTCGGTGAGCGGCTGGCCGCCGGAATCATCCACTTCAATCCCCCAGCGGCGCATGGAGAGCGAAACGCGCCGCGCAAGGCGGCGGTCGGGGGTAATCAGCGCGGCGGTTTTGCCTTCCGTTTCCAGCGCCTCGCGCAGGATCAGCGCGATCACATCGGCTTCTTCCTGCGGCGTGTCGCAATCAATGCGCGTGAGCCCCTGCAAGGCCGTCGGCGGAATGTCATGCGGCGTCAGCTTCCGCCAATGGTCGGTCGTATCGGCGGGACGCATAGCTTCGGTCAGCAGCCGCACGCGCGCATGGTTGACAACGGGCGTTGCGATCAGCGGCCACGGCTGCACATCGGCGCGGTCGATGCCGACGGCGGCGAGAAGTTTTTTCATGTTGTGCTGCGGGTGATCTTCCCCCATTTTGTCCCAGCTTTCGGCATCCAGCGCCTGATCCAGCCCCGGCAAGACCAGCTGCCCCTGCGGCAAGCGCGCGGCCAGCGCCAGCAGCGCGCGCGCGGCAGGCACCGTCCCCGTCGAACCTGCGGCGATCACGGGATAGGACGGCGGATGACGGCGCCATGCTTCGGTTTGCGCCTGCAACAGCAAATTGCGCCGCGCCGCGACATCGATCACGCCGCGCTCGGCCAGAATGGCGGGCCAGTGTTCGGTCAGGATTTTCAAAAACTCCAGCGTTTTTTGCCAATGGCCCGCGAAATCTTCCGGCACCAGATTGTGCAACCCTTCAAAGGACAACCCTTCCGTTTGCACTTCATCCAGAAAACGGCCAAGGTCGGCGGCCAGCGCCACGGCCTGATCGAAAGACTGCGCCGTGCCCGCCTGCAAGATGGCGCGGGCGAGCAGCAATTGCCGCGCCAGCGGCGTGACGGCAGGGGGAATATCCAGCATGGCGCGCACGCCCTGTTCCGCCGCATCGGCATCGCCCGCCAGCAACAGCGTGACTTCATCCGCATCCACATCGCCGATGGGTTGCAGGCGCGGCAGCAAAACGGCATCGCCGCCCGACAGGCGCAGGAAAGCATCACGCAAAGTGCGGCAGGCGCGGCGGCTTGGCAGCAGGACAAGGCAATCGGCCAGCGCAAGGGGATTATCCCGCGCGCGTTCCAATATACCCTGCGCGAGACTGTCGGCGAAGGATTGCCCCGCCGGGATGTTGAAAACCGCAGGCTCTGGCCGCAACCCCCGCATCAGGGCGCGCGTTTCTTTTCTGCCGTTTCGGCATCCAGCAGCGCATTGGTTTTTTCCAGCGCTTCGGGCGTGCCGACATGATGCCATGCGCCGTCATGCACGACGGCATAAAGGCGGCCCTCCGCCTCTGCCTTCAGGAACAGGTCGCGGAAGGTGAAAACGCCGTCCGGGCTGCCGTCGAAAAGACGCGCCTGTGCAATGCGGGGGCCGGCGAAAATATAATTGGGCGCGGGGCCCTGATAATCATCGCCCTTGGCGAATTGCGGCCTGTCGCTACCCGGGGCGAGGTAATAATCCCCCGCGCCCGCATAGGCGGGCAGATCCTGCGTGGTATGCAACAGCAGCAGCAGATCCATTTTGTCGCCGTCCCATTTTTCGGCAAGCTGGGCCAGCGTCGGTTTATGCGGCCCGTCCGTCCAGACGACATCGGCGTTCAGCACGTAAAACGGCGCGTCACCGAAAAAATGCAACATCTTTTTCACGCCCGCGCCGGTATCGAGCAGCACGTCTTCTTCGGAAAAAACGATATTGAGATCGCGGCGGCCGGCGAGATGATCGCGGATCATATGGCCAAGATAATGCAGGTTCACCACCACATCGGTCACCCCTGCCGCGACCAGCGCATCCAGCGTGCGGTCGAGCATGGTTTTGCCGCCGACATAGAGCATCGGCTTCGGGCAATTGTCCGTCAAGGGGCGCATGCGCTCTCCCATGCCGGCGGCGAGAACGAAGGCTTTGGTCGGGAACGCGGCCATTTAAGGGTTCATCCTTCCTTTGTCATGCCGGGGTAAGGCGGCCCCATGCCCGGCTGTCGTAATTGCCGCAAGGGGTGATCTCCAGCGCCCGCGCGGTGTCTTTTCCTGCGATAAAACGGATGTTTATTTCTAGCCGATCCGGCGGCAAAAGGCCACCCAGTCTGTCCGGCCATTCCACCAGCGCCACGCCGTCGCGGCGGGCATCTTCCCAGCCTAATTCCAGAATATCCCGCTCTTCCTCCACCAGACGGTAAAGGTCGAAATGCCAAAGCGTGAAGGCCGGCAGATCATAGACCTGCACCAGCGTGAAGGTCGGGCTGGGCACCTCTTCCTCCGCCCCCGCCAGCGCGCGAATGATATGCCGCGACAGCGCCGTTTTGCCCGCGCCGAGATCGCCGCGCAGCGCCACCAGATCCCCCGCCTGCAAAAGCCCCGCCAGACGCCCCGCCAACGCGGCCAGTTCTTCTTCGTTTTCAACGATTTGCGTCAGCGGTGGCATTTCTTGGACTCCTATGGTAAGAATTGGCAGCATTTTAAAGGGAACGGCATGGAAAATACATATCAAACAGATGTGCTGATCATCGGCGCGGGGCCTGTGGGGCTTTTCGCGGTCTTTGAATGCGGCATGCTGAAAATGAAAACCCATGTCGTCGACAATCTGGACGAGATCGGCGGGCAGTGCAGCGCGCTTTACCCCGAAAAGCCGATTTACGACATTCCCGGCTATCCCGAAATCATGGCGGGCGAATTGATCGCGCGGCTGGAAGAACAGGCCGAACCCTTCCGCCCCGTCTATCATCTCGGCCAGCAGGCGGAGAAAATGGAAAAACTGGCGGACGGCAGTTTTCGCGTCACCACCTCGCGCGGGGCGGTGATCTGCGCAAAGGCGATCATTCTGGCCGCCGGCGCGGGCGCCTTCGGCCCCAACCGCCCGCCGCTGGCGGGGATCGAGGATTACGAAGGCCGGAGCGTGTTTTACATGGTAAAACGCCGCAACGATTTTGCCGGTAAAAAAATCGTCATCGCGGGCGGCGGCGACAGCGCGGTGGACTGGGCCTTGTCGCTGGCCGATGTGGCGCAGAAAATCTATGTCGTGCATCGCCGCGACAAATTCCGCGCCGCGCCCGAAAGCGTCACGCGCCTGCAAAAACTGGCTGCCGGCAACGACAAGGTCGAAATGGTTATTCCCTATCAGCTGCACGGGCTGGAAGGCGCGGCCGGGCAGCTCTCCGCCGTGATCGTGGCCGATCTGGACGGGGCGGAGCGGCGGCTGGAGGCCGATGTGCTGCTGCCGTTTTTCGGCCTGACACCGCAGCTCGGCCCGCTGGCCGACTGGGGGCTGGGGATCGAGCATTTCCACATCCCCGTTCATCAGGGCACGTGCGAAACCGCCGTGAAAGGCATTTTTGCCGTCGGCGATGTGGCGACATATCCGCATAAATTAAAGCTGATCCTGACAGGATTTGCGGAAGCGGCGCAGGCCGCCCATGCGATCCACCCCCTTGTTTTTCCGGGCCAGGAACTCCATTTTGTATATTCAACCAGCAAAGGATTACCGTGATGTTTATCCAGACCGAACAGACGCCGAACCCGGCTTCCCTGAAATTCCTGCCCGGCTGCGAGGTCATGGGTCACGGCACTGCGGAATTCACCTCTGCTGCGGCGGCATCGCCCTCTCCGCTGGCGGAGCGTTTGTTCCAGATCGACGGCGTGGAAGCGGTTTTTCTCGGCGCGGATTTCGTGACCGTCACCAAGGCCGACAGGATTGAATGGATCGCGCTGAAGCCGTTGCTGCTCGGCGTGATCATGGAACATTTCACCACCGGCCAGCCGGTGATGCGCGACGAGCATTTGACGGGCGCGGCAGGCCATGTGGGGGCCTCTTCCATCTCCGAAGACGATGACGAGATCGTGCGCCAGATCAAGGAACTGCTGGATACGCGCATCCGCCCCGCCGTCGCGGCGGACGGCGGCGATATCGCCTTTGACTCTTTCGAAAACGGCGTTGTGTATTTGCAAATGCGCGGCGCCTGCGCGGGCTGCCCTTCCTCGACCGCGACGCTGAAAATGGGGATTGAAAACCTGCTGAAACACTTCATCCCCGAAGTTACCGAAGTGCGCGCGATCAATTAATCACGCACGGGATCACAAAAAACGCCCCGCTGCATTGTGCGGGGCGTTTTTTTTATCGCGTGCTGCGCGGCGGATTATTCGACGTCGTCGTCATCGGCATCCAGCGCATCGTCATCGATCACATCGGTATCCACAACATCATCCACCGCTTCCTCGGGGCTGATTTTCTTGGCGGCTGCCGCCGCGCCGCGGTTGCGGCTGGAGGTTTGATAGGCCATGGCCGCATGGTCGGGGCAATAGGGCGTGCCGGGACGGATGGGCAGGCCGCAGAAAGTGAAATCGTCATCGCGCGGATCGCCGATGGGCCATTTGCACATGCGCTCCGTCAGATCCAGCAGCGCCACGCCGCCACCCGGGGGCACGACGTCTTTTTCAAAGATTTTGACATCTTCCACTTCCTTCGCGGGCGCGGCGGTCTTGGCCGTCGGAGCCGCGGCGGGCGTCGCCGCCTTTTTGCCGCGGGCGGGCGGCGCGGCCTTGGCGACCGCCTTTTTGGGGGCGGCTTCCTTTTTCGGCGCGGCGGATTTTTTAATCGGCGACGGGCGGCCCGAAAGGCCCATGCGGTGCGCCTTACCGATAACGGCGTTGCGCGTCACGCCTTTGCCGAGCGTTTTGGCAATCTCGGCAGCGGATTTGCCTTCCTTCCACATTTTTTTCAACGTGGCGATGCGTTCGTCTGTCCAGCTCATATATTCGATATCCCGGTAAATGACATCATCAATGGCCGAGCGGCCTTCAGAGAATATAGCACCGATTCGCGCGATTTAAAGCGGCATCTGGGGCAGAAAGCGCGGGAAAGCCTTAAAAATTAGGCATAATATACCCATCTGCCCACGGGAAAGCGGCGCGGCGCCCCGCCCTTCAGGAATTGAAATCCAGCCCCCAGGCGCTGTAGCGCGCCGGATCGTCCGTCCATTTGTCGCGCACCTTGACGAAAAGGGAGAGATGCACGCGGCGCTCCAGAATGTCTTCCAGTTCCTCCCGCGCGGCCTGGCCGATTTTCTTGATCCGCGACCCGCCCTTGCCCAGCACGATGGCCTTCTGGCTGTCGCGCATGACATAGACGGTCTGGGAGATTTTCACATCGCCGTTTTCAAAATCCTCCCATTGCTCGGTTTCCACCGTGCTGGCATAGGGCAGTTCATCTCCCAGTTGCAGGAAGATTTTTTCGCGCGTGATTTCGGCGGCGAGCAAGCGCATGGGCATGTCGGAGATCTGGTCTTCCCCGAACATCCACGGCCCTTCCGGCATGCGGCCCGCCAGCGTTTCGAGCAATGTTTGCACCCCGTCGCCGGTGAGCGCAGAAATCATGAAGGTTTCCTTGAAAATCCCTTCCCCGTTCAACGCGGCGGCGAGGGAAAGAAGCTTTTCCTTTTGCAGCAGGTCGATTTTGTTCAGCAGCAAAATCACCTCGCGCTGCGTATCCTTCAGCTTGCCGATGATCGCGCGCGTGTCTTCGTTGATGCGTCCCTTGCCGACATCGACAAGCAGCATGATTTCCTCCGCATCCGCCGTGCCCTGCCAAGCGGCGGCAACCATGGCTTTTTCAAGGCGTTTGCGCGGCTGGAAAATGCCGGGCGTATCGATAAAAACGATCTGCGCCGCGCCGTGGTTGACAATGCCCATGACGCGCGTGCGCGTGGTTTGCACCTTGGGGCTGACAATGGACACCTTGGCCCCCACCAGACGGTTGACCAGCGTCGATTTGCCCGCATTGGGCGCGCCGATGATGCTGACAAAGCCGCAACGCGGCGGAGTCATATTCTCCTCTTCCTGCGTCATGCTTTTTCTTCCTCGTCTATGTGCTGCAAAAGGGCCGCGGCGGCGGCTTTTTCCGCCGCGCGCTTGCTGGCGGCGGTACCGGCAGCGGGCGGGAAGCCCGCCACATGCACGGCCACGGTAAAGGTCGGCGCATGATCCGGCCCCTGTTGATCGATCACGTCATATTGCGGCAGGGCAAGGCCGCGCTGCTGCGCCCATTCCTGCAAACGCGTTTTGGGATCTTCGGGCGGCAGATGCTGTTTGTGCAAATGCGGCGTCCAGAGGCGCGTGACCAGTTTTTCCGCCGCCGCATATCCGCCGTCCATGAAAACCGCGCCGATCAGCGCTTCCATCGCATCGGCGATGATGGCGTCTTTTTGCGCGCCGCCCGCGTTGCGCTCCCCGCCCGACAGGCGGATATGCGGCGCAAGGCCGATGTCGGCGGCGATATCCACCAGCGCCTGTTGCTGGACCAGCCCCGTATGGCGCTTGGCCATATCGCCTTCGGCTTCATCAGGGAAGGTTTTGAACAGCAGAGCCGCAACGACCAGCCCCAGTACGCGGTCACCGACGAATTCCAGACGTTCGTTCGGCGCCTGTCCCTGCACGCTGGCATGGGTCAGGGCCTGCTGCAACAGCGCGGCATCGGCGAAAACATAGCCGATTTTTTCCTGCAGATCAGAGATTGCGGACACGGCGGAACATCCGGCTGTAGCGAACGGCTTTGGGCCATTCTATGAATTTGCACCCCACGGATTTCATCGCGCCGAAAATCCCGTCGCGGTCGCATTTGTCGCCGATGCCGTCGGTGGAATAGAAAATCCACGCGGCGCGGCCGACCAGATTTTCCGCCGGCACGAAACCCACTTCACCCTGCGCGCGGCTGTCGAGCGAGCCGTCGCGGTTATCGCCCATCATGAAATAATGCCCTTCCGGCACAACATATTTCGGCGTGTTGTCGTAATTGTCGTTGTCGGACAATTCGTAGATGATATGCTCCACGCCGTTCGGCAGGGTTTCCCTGTATTTCTGGTAGAGGTTGTTGTTATAGCCGTCGTTGCGCTGCTCCGTGCCCAGCCATTCGCGCTTGACCATTTCATCGTTGATGTAAAGACGTCCTTCCTTCATCTGCACCGTATCGCCCGGCAGGCCGATGAGACGCTTGATGTAATCGACGCTCGTATCCGTCGGCTTGCGAAAGACAATCACATCGCCGGTTTTAGGCCGGTCTTCCATCACGCGGCCGTCGAACCGCACCAGACCGAGCGGAAAGGAATAGCGGCTGTAACCGTAGGCATATTTTTCGACAAAAAGATAATCCCCGATCAGAAGCGACGGATACATGGAGGCAGAGGGGATATTGAACGGCTCGAACAAAAAGGTGCGGATGCCAAGCGCAATCACCGCGGCAAAAACCATGGCCTTCAAAAGCTCGACAAAATCGTCTTTTTCCTTCTCTTCGCCTTTGGCGCTTTTGGCGGCGAGCGCCTTTTCTTCGGCTTCGTCGATATCGGTATAGATTTTTTTATCGTCTGTCATATCCATGTCGTTTCTGCTGTCATGTTGCGGGGACGGCGGAAATCACCACAAAAGCCATGGCCGTGGGCGCATCGTCCGCAAGGCTGAGATGTATCACGGGAGTCATACCCTCTGGCGTCAGGTGGGTCAAACGCTCTTTCGCCCCGTTTTGCAAGGCCAGCGAGGGCTTTCCCATCGCATCATTGGTTACGATAATGTCTTTCAGGAAGATATTGTCACGGATTCCAAGGCCCAGCGCCTTGGCGCAGGCCTCTTTTGCCGCCCAGCGCTTGGCATAGCCTGCCGCCAGCAAGGCCGGCTTGCCGGCCGCTTTTTGCGTCACATAGGCCTGCTCCGCCGCATCGAAACAGCGGTCGATGAAACGCGCGCCGTGGCGTTCCAGCACGTCGGCGATGCGCTCCTGACGGACGATATCCGTGCCGATGCCGAGTATCATGTCCTCAGCCTTTCTTTTTCCGCTGATGTCCGCGTTCGCGGATGCGCGCCATACGCGCTTCCTTGTACCGGATGACCAGACGACGGGTGAAATAAAACGACAGGAACCAGACCGGCAGCACCAGCGGCAAAGACCCCAGCGTCATGGGCAGCAAAAGTTCCAGCGGATTGTCGAACAGGGTTGAAAAGCTGAGCGCCCAGGGATCGCCCGCCGTTTCCACGCCCATATCGGCGCCGATGCCGTCCAGTGCCGCGGCATGCCCCAGCATCAGATGGCCGAGGGAATAGGTGGACAGCCAGATGACCGGAAAGGTCCAGGGATTGCCGCCGATCAGCGTGCCGAAAACCATGGCGATGACCGACTGGCGGAACAGCCAGCACATCGTCGCGCCGAGCAGGATGTGAAACCCCAGAAACGGCGTGAGCGAAACGGCAATACCCGTCGCAATGCCGCCCGCGATGTAATACGGCGTGCCGGGCAGCCGCCCCATGCGGTGCTTGTAATAGGATTGCAGGCGTTTCCAGCCCATCTCCGGCCAGAGCATGTTGTTGAATTTTTTCCGCAGCGGTTTGGGTTTGCGCCGTTTGAACATGCGTCACTATCGGCTCCGTGCGCGGTTGACGGATGTGATTTCGGGCGTGGCGCGCAGGGCGGCGATAATATCGCTGAGATGGCGGCTGTCGCGCACATAGACATCGATCATCATGTCCCAGAAATCGAGCGAACGGTTCATGATCTTGAGGTTCGTGATATTCCCCTGGTTTTTGCCGATGACGGTGGACAGCGTGCCGAGCGCGCCGGGAGAATTGGCGATGGTGATGATCAGGCGGCCGACATGGGTTTCGGGGCTGTCCTCGCCCTCCTCCCACGAAACGTCCAGCCAGCGCTCCGGCGTATCGGCAAAGCTTTCCAGCGTGTCGCAATCGATGGTGTGGATGGTCACCCCCTTGCCCGTTGTCACGATGCCGACGATACGGTCGCCCGGCAGCGGGTGGCAACAGCGCGCAAAGTGCAACGCCATGCCGGGGATCAGCCCCTTGATCGGCATGGGGGCGGATTTGCCCTTCTGGTGCGTTTTTTTCTCGACCGAGAATTCCTGAATCTGCGGCGGCGCTTCCTTGGGCTTCGTTTCGGGGTAGAGAGCGTACATCACCTCGCGGCTGGCCACATGGCCGGAGCCGATGCCCGTCAGAAGGTCTTCAAGGTTATCGACCTTGAACTGGCGGTAAATCTCATGGCTGAAATGGCGTTCGTTGAAATCATGCCCTTCCTGACGCAGCACTTTTTGCAGCATGCCCTTGCCGAGGTTCATGTATTGCTCGCGCTGCTGCATGCGCACGAAACGGCGAATGCGCGCCTTGGCCTTGCCGGTGACGACAAAGCGTTCCCAGTTGGGGCTGGGTGTCTGGCTCTTGGACGTCGTGATTTCGATCTGGTCGCCGTTGGCAAGCTTGGTATTCAGCGGCACGATACGCCCGTTCACCTTCGCGCCCACGGTTTTGTCGCCCAGTTCGGAGTGCAGGGCATAGGCAAAATCCACGGGCGTCGCGCCGCGCGGCAGGTTGATCAGGTCGCCGTTCGGCGTGAAGCAGAAGACCTGATCCTGATACAGTTCCAGCTTGGTGTTTTCGAGGAATTCCTCGGGGCGCTGCGCATGTTCGACAATGTCCATCAGTTCGCGCAGCCAGCGGTACTGGCGGCCGTCGGGCGTTTTGCCTTCCTGCTGTTTATAGGCCCAGTGCGCGGCCACCCCGAGCTCTGCCTCCTCATGCATTTCGGGGGTGCGGATCTGCACTTCAATGCGGTGGTTTTCCGGCCCGATGACGGTCGTATGGAGCGAGCGGTAACCGTTCGGCTTCGGCAGGGAAATATAATCCTTGAACCGCCCCGGCACGGTCGGATAAATGCCGTGGATCACGCCCAGCGCGTGATAGCATTCCGACACATTCGGCACCATGATGCGAAAGGCCATGATGTCCGACAATTGTTCGAAAGAAATGTTTTTGCGCTGCATTTTGCGCCAGATGGAATATTTGGTTTTCTCGCGCCCGTAAACCTGCGCCTCCAGCCCCGCTTCGGTCAGCTTTTGCGTCAGTTCCGCGATGATGCGCTTGACAACGACATCACCCCCTTCGTCCCGCAAATAGTTGAGGCGCGCCAGAATACTTTCGCGCGCCTCGGGGTTCAGGTTGGCAAAGGCGATATCCTCCAGCTCTTCCTTGATTTTATGCACGCCGATGCGCTCGGCCAGCGGGGCATAGATCTCCAGCGTTTCCAGCGCGATGCGGCGGCGCTTTTCCGGCTTGCCGATGTGATGCAGCGTGCGCATGTTGTGCAGGCGGTCGGCAAGCTTGACCAGCAGCACGCGGATATCCTCCGACATGGCCAGCACCAGCTTGCGGAAGTTTTCCGCCTGTTTTTCCTGCGCGCTCTGGAATTCGATTTTGGACAGTTTCGTCACGCCGTCCACCAGGCGGCTGATTTCCGTGCCGAAAAGTTTTTCAATCTCCTCCAGCGTGGCGGCGGTATCCTCTACCGTATCATGCAGCAGCGCAGTGCAGATGGAAGCGGTATCCATCTTCATATCCGTCAGGATGCCCGCAACCTCCAGCGGATGCGAAAAATAGGGATCGCCCGAAGCGCGCGTCTGCGTGCCGTGCATTTTCATGGCATAGACATAGGCACGGTTGACCAGATCCTCGTTCATATCGGGATCATAGGCCTTGATAATCTCCACGAGTTCGTATTGCCGCAACATGTTGTTAGGATCACCCTGCCCTTGTTATGCATCTTGCCGTTGCCGCCGGCCGGTTCGGAGACGGCGGCCGGTCTTGCCGGTAAGTCTTTTTTGGGGCGGTTTCGGCCTGTTTTTGAACAGGCATGAAAAAAGCCGCCCGGACGTTCAAGTATAGGCGGCTTTTTTCAAATTTGTAAGCGATTTGGATGAAATATCAGAGGCTGTCGTCATCCAGACCGGCATCTGCCAGATCATCGGCGAAATCGTCCATGGAGATGTCGTCATCCGCCCCCTCATCGGCCAGTTCGTCATCCGCCTCCGCGCCGTCGTCTTCGGACAGGCCGGCGGCATCCAGCTCGTCATCGGCCGCGCGGTTGGATACTTGCGCCCATTCGCTTTCGCCTTCCATGACGTCGATGATATCCTCGTCTTCCTCTTCCAGCTCAATGACTTTCTGGTGGTTTTTCACCAGCGCCTCGCGCAGGTTGTCGATGGAAATGTCCGTATCCGCGATTTCGCGCAGGGAAACAACGGGGTTTTTGTCGTTATCGCGGTCCACGATCAGCGGTGCGCCGGAGCCGATTTCGCGGGCACGCTGGGACGCGACCAGCACCAGTTCGAAACGGTTCGGCACTTTCAGGATGCAATCTTCTACGGTAACGCGAGCCATATTTTCACCTTAAATCACGGGGTTGCCGGAAAGGCCCCTTGCGGGCGCGATCCGAGTCTCTTATTCAGGGATTTTTTATAAGATGCGGCCCTGTAGATTGCAACAAAATTTCTTGAAAAACGGGGCAAAACGAAGCCTTCGGGCTTGATTTGGGGGGCCGCGGGCTTATGTCAGAAAAAAGAGAGGGATTTTTTATAAAGATGCTTGACAGAGTCAAGTATCTTACCTTAAGAAATGAAACTGCCTGTTATGGAGAGTGCTTATTTTACGGCTCCCCATTTACGAAACACAGGGCAGCCTTGACAAAGAAATAACAAAAAGAACCCGCGCGATCAAGCGCGGCAATACATTAAAACAAACCAGAGGTAAAGCCTTGAAAAATAATAAAAACAAAGAATTTTCCGGCGCCAGTTTCTTTTATCCGGAAGAAAAACTGGCTGTTTTCATCGACGGCGCGAATCTTTATGCAGCCGCCAAAAGCCTGGAATTCGATATCGATTACAAACGCCTGCTGACCTGGATTTCGGCACAAAGCCGTCTGGTGCGCGCGTTTTATTACACCGCGCTGATGGAAGATCAGGAATACTCCCCCATCCGTCCTCTGATCGACTGGCTGGATTACAACGGCTATACGATGGTGACGAAACCCGCCAAGGAATTCACCGACCATGCCGGCCGCCGCAAGATCAAAGGCAACATGGATATCGAGCTGGCCATCGACATGATGGAACTGTCCGAACATGTGGACCACATCATCCTGTTCTCCGGCGACGGCGATTTCCGCCGCCTGCTGGAATCCGTACAGCGCAAGGGCACGCGCGTGACGGTCGTGTCCACCATCCGCACCCAGCCGCCCATGGTGGCCGATGAACTGCGCCGTCAGGCCGATCATTTCATCGATCTCGTGGATCTGATGGAATTCATCGAACGCATCGGCAGCGGCAACCAGAACGGCCAGCCGAATGCCGAGCTGGAAAACGGCGTCGCGCCCATCCGCGCCTAAGCAGATTTTACTTCTCCTACGTCGAAGCCGCCGCCGCGGGATTGCTTGATCCTTCGGCGGCGGACTGCTATGCAGGGGCATGACAAAGCCAGACAACATTCCCGCCGCCCCCGCGCACGACTGCCGCCTCTGCCCGCGGCTGGCGGCTTTCCGCGACGACAACCGCCGCAAATTTCCGGACATGTTCAATGCGCCCGTCCCGTCCTTCGGGCCGGATAATCCCAGATTGCTGATCGTCGGCCTTGCGCCCGGCCTGCGCGGGGCGAATTTCACGGGCCGCCCCTTCACCAATGATTACGCGGGCGATCTTTTGTACCCGATGCTGGTCAAACACGGTTTCGCCAAAGGGGAATACGACCGCCGCATCAACGACGGGCTGGAAATGATGGATGCGCGCATCACCAATGCCGTGCGCTGCGTGCCGCCGGAAAACAAACCGACCCCTGCCGAGATCAATACCTGCCGCCCTTTTCTGGAGGCCGATTTTACCACTTACAGCCGCCTGAAGGTCATCATCGCGCTCGGCACCATCGCGCATAACAGCGTGTTGAAAACGCTGGGCTTCAGCGCTGCGGCCTTCAAATTCGGGCATCACCGCGTGCATGATCTGACCCCCAAAAAAGGCCTCGGCCATCCGGTCACGCTGATCGACAGCTATCATTGCTCGCGCTACAACGTGAATACCAACCGCCTGACGGCGGAGATGTTCGACAAGGTGATCGCCGATGCCCGCGCGCGGTGCGATGCCGCCTGACATCCGGCACAGGCCCCACAAAAAAGGCGCCCCGATCAGGCGCCTTTTTTGCGTGAGCGGGAAAAGCCCCGTTATTGCCGCGCGGCGGCCTGCAATTCCTCGATCACCTGATTGATCGGCGCCAGCAGGTTTTCCGCATCGTTCAACACTTTTTCCACCAGCTTGATGGCCGTTTCAAGCGGCACGCTCTGGTCAAGGTTGATATATTCCTGCTCCTTCGGCAGGGCGGAATAAAGCTTGGACACATGGCCCGCCAGCTTCATTTCCAAAAGGTTCAGCTTGGGCACATTCGCCTCGAAAACGGTTTTGCTGAAGCTCGGATGCTTTTGCACGATATCGCCGACCTGCTGGTATTTCGGCGTTTCCGTGCCCTCTTTCAGGGAGCGCAGCATATCGCCGTAGATCGTCAGGAAGGCTTCGATCTTGTTCTTGTTTTCCGTCAGCTCGCCTTCCAGCGTGCTGACCAGCACCTGACGCTCGCGCGTTTGCAGCATGGCTTCCTTATGCTCGGCCTGGCGGCTTTCGCTGGTCTGGGCGCTGGTGATATTGTCCATGAAGCGCCAGAGCACGAAGGCGACAACTAGCAGCCCCAGCAAGGGCCCGCCGAACAGCACCAACGGCAACAGCACTTCGGATTGCATCCACTTCGGCACGCCGCCCGCACCTTCCTCCGCGCGTTTTACGAAGGCCCAGACGCCGTTGCCCGCAGCGCGCGCCGCTTCTTCCGCCTTGGCGTAGTTGGTGGCGAAAACGGTGTTATAGGTCTGGTGGCGGTCCACCACCACAAAACCGTTGGTCAAAAGCTCCAGCGCCAGATCCTGGCTGCTTTGCACCGTGCAGCGGCCGATAAGCTCTGGCACCACACCGCCTTCGATCTTGCAGTTGACCTGTTGTTCCTGAATCAGCCCGTCCATCAGATCCAGCGCGCGCAGTTCCAGCGGCGTATCGCCGCTTTTCGCGGGCTTGATGCCCCAAAGGCGGATGGAAACCCCTTCCGCGCGCAGGGTAATGGGATCGACCGCGCGCATGGGGCGGATGATCCGGTCCGGCAGCGGGTTGCTGCGCGGCTGTTGTGCCGGTGCGGCGGATGGCGCCGGTGCGGCCTGTTGTTGCTGGGCGCGCTGCTGTGCCGAAACGGGCACGACAAACAGTGCAACCATCATCATCGCGACAAGCGCTGCCAAACCGCGTAACCGCATGAATTCCCCTCTTTTCATCTGAATGTTGCCTCCGATATGTCCCCGTTATTGTACTGCAACCAAAGCCTTTGTGACAATCCGCGCCTGATCTATCCCTGACGCGGCATGGGCAGGAAGGGGAAAAGCCATCCCCCCAGCGCCTGCGGATTGCGCGTCTGGAACATCACGCGTCCCGGCCCTTCGAAACGGCAGGCAAGCCCCTCGCCCGATGTGGCGGCGGAAATCCATGATGTCGCGCCTTTGGTAATCGTATATTTCATACCCGCATCCCAGGCGACGAGATGCCCGTTGTCGATCAGCACTTTTTCACCGGTCTTCAGTTCGATGCTTTCAATGGAGCCGTAGCTGGCCAGAAAAACCGTGCCCGCGCCGCCGATCTTGACGACGAACAACCCCTCGCCGCTGAACAGGCCCTTGGTCAGGCTTTGCACCTTGGTCGATACGCTGATGCCCTGCGTTGCGGCCAGAAAGCCGTTTTTCTGCACCGTCAGTTCGCGCCCCTCCTCAATATCCACGGCAACGATGCCGCCCGGCATGGGCGCGGCCAGCATCACCCAGCCCGCAGCGGTTTCCGCCTCGATATGCTGCATGAAAAAACTTTCACCGGAAAATTTGCGCGCAATGCCTTTCAAAATCCCGCCGTCGGCCTTGCCCGTCAGCTTCATGCCGTCGGACATCGCCACCATGGCGCCGGATTCCGCCTTGACGCTTTCGCCCTGCGCCAGATCGACACGCAGCAAAGGAAAGGCAGAGCCGCCGCTATACTCGTATTTCATCGTGCTTCCTTAAACAGAACATCATGCCGGATGACAGGGGCCGGACGGCCCCCTCTCGATCTAACCTTAAACAGTATTTATTTACAATGCTTTAACGACAAGCGTTTATCATAGAAGCAGGGTTTTTCCTGACAGGCGGCGGTTTTCGGGCTATACTTTACCTAATCCTACGCGCGGGCGGGTGTTCAAGAATCATGAAGCATTTTTATCACGGCACGTCATACGAATTTGATGCCTTTGACGACAGCAGGATCGTCACCACCGGCCCCATCGGTGCCTGCGAGAACGGGCGCGGCACCTATCTGACCGCCGATTACAACGTCGCGCAGGGCTGGGAAATGCGCAACCCCGGTCCTTCGCCGCATACGGTGCGCATCGATGTATCCGATGCCGCCTGGGCGCAGAACTTCATTCATCACGACAAAAGCTTTACAGCGGCCGAAGCCGTCAACCTTGCCGTTGCCGCCGCCGCGCGCGGCTATCACAGCGCGGCGGACGATATCGCCCACAGCATCCGCCGCCACCGCGAAAAAAACGGCGCGGAGAGCGGCGCGCTGACCGGACGGGATCTGGCGACGCTCAGCCGCTATAACCTCGAAATCGTGCATCTGCTGCACGACCTTGGCTTCAGCGGGTTTAAATATACGGAGCAAGGCTACAGCCGCCGCACGGACAACATCGTCTTTTTCCACGCGCAGGATATTCCCGCGCTGACGCCCATGGACTTGCGGCTGGAGCGTTATAATGCCCTGCTGGAGGCCGGCGACAAGACCACGGCCGAGCCGCAGGAACTGGCGCCGGCGATGGCCGCGCTGTTTGCCCGCATCGATACCGTTTTTGCCGACAGCGGCAAGGATGCGCAAAAGGCGGATGCCGCGAAAAACGATATCCGCAAGCTTGCCAAACTCGCCGCCGCCACGCAGGGTTACGACCCGTTGCAGGGCATGCATCCGCTGAAGCTGACGGAACTGGTGCTGGTTGTGCACGGCGGCGCGGATATGCGGGAGAAAATGCGCCTTGATGCAGGCAATTTCGTGCAGGAAGGCATGGCGCTGCTCGGCCACGGATTTAAAAACCCGACATTTGACGCACGCCCCGCCGCCATTCCCGATGCGAACGACGGATACGCGCATGACGGCAGCATCAATGCCTTTAAACGGCATCTGGCCGACCCGCAATATATCGCAAGCGAGGAGCTTTCCCGCGCGCGGAGCCGCGTGGCGGCGGCGCATCCCGCGCTGTTGCAATCCTTTGACCGCCTGATCGACAAGCTGCATGCGCCCGGGGTGGATTTCTCGCTGCGCGACGCTATGGGCCATGCGGTCAACCGCGCGCTGAACGGCCAGCTGACGCCGGAGGGCGGGGAAACAACGCTTTCCAACCTGAAACAAAACCTTAGCTATAACGCTTTCGGCTGCCCGCGCGACCTGACCGGCACGATCGAGGAAGCGGTACGTTTCGGCGACGCGCTGAAAGACCGGCTCGCCGCCGCCGCGCCTGCCGCGCCCGCGCAAAAACCGCAGATGAAACCCGTGTAAAAATCAGTACGGCGTTTTGTCGTTTTTCTTCATCCAGTTTTCAAAAACGATTTTCGCCTCGTCCCGCAGGAACATTTTGGACGGCAGGGTGCGCTTGTCTTCCGGCAGGGCGACTTCGCGGTAGATGAAATCATCGTCAAAGCCGATGCGCTCCGCATCCTCGCGCGTATTGCCGAAGAAAATGCGGTCGATGCGCGCCCAGTAGATGGCGGAAAGGCACATGGGGCACGGCTCGCAGCTGGTATAAATCTCGCAGCCTTCCAGACTGTAGTTTTTCAAACGCGCGGCCGCATCGCGGATGGCGACCATTTCCGCATGCGCGGTGGGGTCATTGGTGGAGGTCACCTGATTCCAGCCCTCGCCCACGATCTCGCCGTTTTTGACGATAACCGCGCCGAAGGGACCGCCGCAATTGGCATCCATCTTTTCCTGACTGAGGTCAATCGCGCGGCGCATGAAGGCCTCGCGCCGCGCCTTGTCTTCGGGGTCGCGCATATCGGGCATGCGCGGGCGCGCGGCGGGGATGGTTTCCTCCTGAAAGGTTTTCTCCACATTGCCGACGAAATAGGTTTCGATGTTCTTCAGCAGTTTTTCCGGCATCACGGGCTTGACGATGACGGAGACATGCTCCACGCCCACGCGCTCCTTGACCGCCGCCGTATCGGAATCGTCCGTCAGGGCGATGACGGGCAAACGGCGGTATTCCAGCTTCAGCTTGTGCAGCAGGCCGATGTTGTCGATATCGTCGTTTTCGATGTTCAGCACCATCAGGCGCAGGGGCTTGCCCAGAAAGGCCACGGCCTCGTCCCCCGTTTTCGCCTCGTAGGTTTCAAACCCCTTGTTGTTCAAAATTCCCACCAGCAGCTTGCGGGAGATATCGTTGTTCTCAACGATCAGAATGCGTCCATCGGTTGCAACGGGCATGGCTGTCCTTTGTATCCTGTTCTTTGTTCTTGCCTGTGTTGAAAATGCGCAGGGCGGCGTTACTTCACGGTTTCCGTTTCATGCTCGGGCGCGGGATTGCCGCCGGCGGATTTCGGCGGTTTCTTGGCCGGCGGATAGGTAAAGACCAGTTTGCCGTCCTTCACGTCGATTTCCACCGCGCCGCCCTCGGTCAGCCTGCCGAAGAGCAGTTCCTCGGCCAGCGGTTTCTTGACATGTTCCTGAATCACGCGGCCCAGCGGACGCGCGCCCATGGCGGGATCGTAGCCTTTTTCGCCAAGGAATTTCCGCGCCGCATCGCTGAGCGAAATCGTCACGCCGCGGTCGCCCAGTTGCGCTTCCAGCTGCATGATGAATTTTTCGACCACGCGCCCGATGGTATCGGGGCTGAGCGGGCGGAAAGGAATAATCGCATCCAGGCGGTTGCGGAATTCGGGCGTGAAGGCGCGGTTGATCGCCTCCTCGTCATCGCCTTCGCGCAAGGTGCGTTCGAAACCCATGGCGGGTTTGGCAAGCTCCGTCGCGCCCGCGTTGGTGGTCATGATGAGGATCACGTTGCGGAAATCGATCGTCTTGCCGTTGTTATCGGTCAGCTTGCCGTAGTCCATGACCTGCAAAAGGATGTTGTACAGATCGGGATGCGCCTTTTCGATTTCGTCGAGCAGCAGCACGCAATGCGGGTGCTGGTCCACCTTGTCGGTCATCAGCCCGCCCTGATCGAAGCCCACATAACCCGGCGGCGCGCCGATAAGGCGGGAGACGGAATGACGCTCCATATATTCCGACATGTCGAAACGCAGCAGCTCCAGCCCCAGCGTTTTCGCCATCTGTCTGGCGACTTCCGTTTTCCCGACGCCCGTGGGGCCGGAGAAAAGATAGGAACCGATGGGCTTTTCCGGCTCGCGCAGGCCCGCGCGGCTCAGCTTGATGGCGGCGGCCAGCGCCTCGATGGCGGCATCCTGGCCGAACACCATGGTTTTCAAATCGCGTTCCAGATTGGCCAGCACCTCTCGGTCGTCTTTCGAAACCGTTTTGGGCGGGATGCGGGCGATTTTGGCGACGGTCGCCTCGATCTCCTTCACGCCGATGACTTTCTTGCGCTTGTCTTCGGGCAGCAGCATTTGCGATGCGCCCGCTTCGTCGATCACGTCAATCGCCTTGTCGGGCAGCTTGCGGTCGCCGATATAACGCGCCGAAAGCTCCACCGCCGTGCGGATCGCGTCGTCGGCATAGGTCAGCTTGTGATGTTCCTCGTAATAGGGTTTCAGGCCCTTCAGGATTTTCACCGCGTCCTCGATCGACGGCTCGTTCACATCGATTTTCTGGAAGCGGCGCACCAGCGCGCGGTCTTTTTCAAAATGGTTGCGGTATTCCTTGTACGTCGTGGAGCCGATGCAGCGCAGCGCCCCGCTGGACAGCGAAGGTTTCAAAAGGTTGGAGGCATCCATCGCCCCGCCCGATGTCGCGCCCGCGCCGATAACGGTATGGATTTCGTCGATGAACAGCACGGCATCATTGTGGTTTTCCAGCTCGGCCAGCACGGCCTTGATGCGTTCTTCAAAATCGCCGCGGTAACGCGTTCCCGCCAGCAGCGCGCCCATATCCAGCGCAAAAATCGTCGCGCCTTTCAGCACATCCGGCACGTCGCCTTCGACAATGCGGCGGGCAAGACCTTCCGCAATCGCGGTTTTGCCCACGCCGGGATCGCCCACATAGAGCGGATTGTTCTTGGAACGGCGGCAGAGCACCTGAATGGTGCGCTCCACCTCGCTCTCGCGGCCGATCAGCGGGTCGATGCTGCCCTTGGCCGCCTTTTCGTTCAGGTTGATGCAATAGGCATCCAGCGCGTCCTTGCCTTTTTTAAGAACGGCTTCCTCGCCCGCATCCTCGTCCGTGCCGTGGACGGTATGTTGCTCGCTGTGCCCCGGCACTTTGGCAATGCCGTGGGAAATGTAATTCACCGCGTCATAGCGCGTCATTTCCTGTTCCTGCAGGAAGAAGACGGCGTTGCTTTCCCGTTCCGAAAACAGCGCGACCAGCACGTTGGCGCCCGTCACTTCCTCGCGGCCGGAGGATTGCACATGGATCGCCGCGCGCTGCAAGACCCGCTGGAAGCTGGAGGTGGGCTTGGCCTCCTCCGCCGCGGGATGCACAAGGTTTTGCATTTCGCTGTCGATGTAATGCGTCAGCTCCTGCCGCAGCAGTTCCAGATCCACCCCGCAGGCGCGCATGACGGCGACGGCATCCTGATCCTCCGTCAGCGCCAGCAGCAAATGCTCCAGCGTCGCATATTCATGATGCCGCGCATTCGCGTAAGCCAGCGCACGGTGAAGTGTTTGTTCAAGATGACGTGACAGCATCGCTTACTCTTTTTCCATCGTACATTGCAGGGGGTGTTCGTTTTTGCGGGCAAAGTCCATGACAAGGTTGACCTTCGTCTCGGCCACTTCATAGGTATAAACGCCGCAAACGCCCACGCCGCGGCGATGGACGTGAAGCATGATCTCGGTCGCTTCCTGCCGGTTCTTGCCGAAGAATTTTTCCAAAACCAGCACCACAAAATCCATGGGCGTGAAATCGTCGTTGAGCAGCAGCACGCGGAACATGGCCGGTTTTTTGGGGCGCGTGCGGGTGCGCGTGAGCACGCCGATGCCCGGACGCCCCGCCGCGCGGTCGTCGTCAGGGGGCGCCGTCATCAAAATCCGTTTTTCGTCAAGCATTTGCATATTAAACCCCGGCCGCTTTGTCCGGTGCGGCCTCCTTCTTTAAAGATAGCCCTCCCACGCGCATTTGTCACCCCATCCCGCGCCCCGCGCCGCAGCAGCCCCAATGGTGCGGCGCAACATGCCAAGTCTTGGAAATTCCAAGATAAAATTGCATAAATGCGTGGAAAATGTCTTTACATATGTAAAGTAAATCGATAAGGTACGGAACGCGCCTCCACTTGGGCGATTCCACAACATAACCGCAAGACGTTTCAACGAAACAGATTAAGGTGGCTGCTTTGACAAAAGCCCGTTTTCTGAAAGCACTCGCGCTTACTTTGGCGTTTCAGGCCGCCGCCTTGCCGGATACGGCGGCGCACGCCCAGACACCGCCGCCCGAACCTGCGCGCGACAGCCGCTATGCGTCCATCGTCATCGATGCGCAGACCGGCACCCCGTTGTACGAGCGCGACAGCGACAAGAAATTGCGCCCCGCTTCCACCACCAAGGTCATGACGGCCTATCTGACCTTTCAAGCCTTGCGCGACGGCCGCCTGAAACTGGATCAGGAACTGGAAGTCTCCGCCTATGCCGCGGGCATGCCGCGTACGAACCTTGCGATGGTCCGCGACGTCACCACGACCGACCGCCGCACCGGCAAAAGACGCACGGTGAAGCGCCAGACAATCCAGACCATTACCGTTGAAAACGCGCTGAAGGGCATGCTGGTGCATTCCGCCAACGATGCCGCCGTCGTGCTGGCGGAAGCCGTGGCGGGCGATGTCGAAAGCTTTGCCGCGCTGATGAACCGCACGGCGCAAAACCTCGGCATGACAGGCACAAACTTCGTCAATCCCAACGGCCTGCCCGACGACAACCAATATTCGACCGTGCGCGATATGGCGCGTCTTTCCGCCGCCGTCATCCGCGACTTCCCCGAATATTACAGCTTCTTCAGCCATCGCAGCTTTACCTTCAACGGCATCACGTACAAAAATTACAACCCCATGCTGAGCAGCTATCCCGGCGCGGACGGGTTGAAAACGGGCTGGATTTCATCTTCCGGCTATAACCTGACCGCTTCGGCCACGCGCGACGGACACCGCGTCATCGGCGTTGTTTTCGGCGCACGCACGACGGACGAACGTAAAAAGGATATGACCGCGCTGTTCGATTACGGGCTGGAAGTCATGGCCAAGGCGCCGCCCGCCGTGCTGCTGCCCGAAGACCCGCAGGACAACATCGATACGAGCAACGATCCCGAAGAAGCACCCGGCTTCATCGGCAAGATCGACGCGCCGAACCTGATCACGCGCTGGGATTTCCGCCTGCCCGCCGTGGAGGAACAGCCGCAAGGCGGCAAGATCGAACCCCTGCCGCGCCGTCAGGAACCTCCCGCCACGCCGCCGCGCGAGGCCGCCCTGCGCCCCGTCCTGTGGCGTCCCGGCGAGCGGTACAAGCCGAAATCCATCTGAAAACAAAAGAAAAAGAACGGCATTTTCGCCCGAAAAATGCCAAAGGCGGCTGGACAAACAAGTCTTTGCGGCCTACCATATTAATTAGGGGCGCGTTGCCGCTATTTTACAGCCAACGACGAAGACTGGTTTTGTGCATCGAATGGGGATAAAAGCCTTTAAATTCATTGGCTTGCTGATACTGACAAGCCTGTTTTTCTCTGCCGTCGCGCTGGGCAGCGCACAGGCCGCACGCAAAAAAGCCACCGGCCCCAACCTGAAATACGCTTCCATCGTCATCGATGCCGCTACGGGCGTGATCATCAGCGAGCGCCATGCGGACAAGCAGCTCTATCCCGCCTCGCTGACCAAAATGCTGACGCTTTACCTGACTTTCGAGGCCATACGCGACGGTCGCCTGCAAAAAAACACCCGCCTGCCCGTCTCCAGCCTTGCCGAGGCGCAGGAGCCGTCCAAGCTGGGGCTGACCGCCGGCTCCAGCATCCGTGTGGAGGATGCGATCAAGGCGCTGGTCACCAAATCCGCCAATGATGTGGCCATGGTGCTGGCAGAAGGCATCGGCGGCTCGCAGGCGCGTTTCGCCGCGCTGATGAATGCGCGCGCCAAGCAACTGGGCATGAATAATTCCCATTTCGTGAACCCGCACGGGCTGCACGATCCGCGCCAGTATTCCACCGCGCGCGACATGGCGACGCTGGGCCGCGCGCTGATGCGCGATTTCCCGCATGAATACGCCTATTTCAAGACCAACAGCTTCACCTATGCGGGCAAAACCTATAACAACCACAACAAGCTGTTGCAAACCTATGAAGGCATGGACGGCATCAAGACGGGCTATGTGCATGCCTCGGGCTATAACCTTGCCGCCTCCGCCGTGCGCGACGGCCGCCGCCTGATCGGCGTGGTTTTCGGCGGGCGCACCTCCGTATCGCGCAACAACCATATGGCCGAATTGCTGGACGCGGGCTTTGCGCGTCTGGGCGAGCCGAAAATCGCCCGCCGCATCGAACAGCGCGAGGCGCAGGTCGCGCAGGCATCGCGCGTCGCCCTGCCCGTGCGCAAGCCGCCGACCGTGGCCGCCGTGACGGCAGTTGACCGCGCGCTGGCCACGCGCGTTGCCGCGAACGATGCGACGGATGAACCCTTTAACGCCCTCGGCCTTGTCGGCATTGAGCAGGGCGACCGCGAAACAGGGCAGGATGCCATTTACATCCGCCCGGCCAAAACCATCAACATTGTCCGCGGCACGCCGCCCGAAACCCCCGCCGCGCCCGTGCGCCAGATACTGGGGCAGGACGTATGGTCCATTCAGGTCGGCGCCTTTGCCAGCCGCGATGCGGGTCTGGCCGCGCTGCGCAGCACACGCGGGCAATTGCCGCCCGCGCTGATTGCCAACGGGCAATATGTGATCGCGCCGCTTGTAACCAGCCGCGGCATGATCTATCGCGCGCGCCTCTCGGGGCTCAGCCGCGATCAGGCAACGCAGGCCTGCCGGATTTTGAAGGAAAACTGCCTGGTACTGGCGGCGCAATAAGGCGCCCTTTGGAACATCCTGTAACCTGATCCGTTAGCCTTTGTGCCAAGGTCGCCAAGGCAGACAAGGACAGCAGATGACAACAACATCCGATCACAGCACCCCGCCCCCGCCGATTGCCATGCGCATTCTGGTTTTCGGCTTCGTGCAGGGCGTCAATTACCGTCGCTGGCTGCAAGGGGAAGCCAAGCAGCGCCATATCGCCGGCTGGACGCGCAATCTGTCGGACGGCAGCGTGGAGGCTTTGCTCTACGGCGATCCGCGGCAGGTGGAAGACCTGATCCGCGCCTGCCGCCACGGGCCGATCATGGCGCGGGTTGACAGGGTGCATAGCGAACCTGCAGACTATGACGGCCTTGTGGAGGATTTCCGCATCGAGGCCTCTGTCTAGAACCATCGCCCGCAACATTCCTTGCCGCTTTTCAGGATACCGCCGTTATGATCTTCCGCTCTTTTCGCGCCCTTGCCTGTCTGTTTGCGCTGCTGGCCTTTTTGTCCGTCTCCGCCCCTGTTGCGGCGGAAGTGGCGAAAAGCGATCAGGTTCCCTTTCGCACGGATTCCGGGCTGATCACGGCGGAATATTATCTGGCCACGGGCAAATATACGCAGGCACTGGACGTGCTGGGCGGCGTCTTGCAGCGCCACCCGCAAAACCCCGATGCCTATGCCTATCGCGGCTATGCCTATCACAAACTCGGCGACCTGAAAAAAGCGCGGGAGAATTACAACCGCGCCATCGCCCTTTACCCCACGCATCTGGGCGCGAACAAATATCTGGCCGATATTTATCTGGCGGAGGGCAACCTGCCCAAGGCCATGGAGCAATTGCAGGTGATCCTGTACGTCTGCGCGGGCATGAACTGCGGCGAGGCGGACGAATTGCAGGGCGATATCAACCGCTATAAAGCCAATAAAAACAAAGACTAGATACCCTGCCCGCCCGTTTTCACTTTTTATTCAGACAAGATGCGTATAATGCAAATGTCGGATACAACGAAAACGGGGACAGATGTCGATCACGGCGCATTTCAATACCAAGGCCAAAGGCCCCGCCCGCCCCACGCCGCAATCGATGGGGCTGGAATTGCTGGCCCTTGTGCAGCGGAAACGCGACGGTTCTTCCGAAAACCTTACACTGAACGAACGCGCCATCGCGCTGGTGGAACAGGGCGCATCCCTGACCGTCAGCGATCCCGAACACGGGCGCACGCCCTTGATGTGGGCCACCATCCATTGCCGCCCCCGCATCATCAGCGCCATTCTGGCGCAGGCGCCGGATCTCCTGCAACGCGACAAGGCGCAGAAAACCGCGCTGGATCTGGCGCGGCAGTTCAAGAGCAAGCCTGCCATCGAATTGCTGGAGGAAGCGGAAAAGCAATACCGCGCCAAAATTCTGGAAGAGACGAAAAACGTCGCCACGCGCCGCGCCACCGCGATCCGCAAGCCGCTGAACATCAAGCGCAAGCCGCGCGGCACGGAAGGGCAGGAATAACCCTTCCTTCTTTCAAAACCTTCGGGGATGATTATCGTTGCGCGCCTGTTTTTCCGGCGCGGGCGGCGCAACGGGCGGCAACGCGTCGCAATAATCGCGGAAATCCGCAATTACCGCCTGCAAATCGGCCTTCAGCCGCCGCATGCCCGCATGGGGGCGCAGCGTTTTTTCATCCATATACAGCGCGCGGTTGATTTCGATCTGGATACTGTGCTGCTGCGCGGCGGGATTGCCGTGGCGATGCACGATTTCCGCGCCGCGAAAGCCCGGCACATTCAGGCCGACCTTATATCCTTTCGCCTGCAACAAATCGCGCAAAGCATGCAGCAGCGCATCATCCGCCGTCGTGCCGTCGCGCGTGCCGAGAATGATGTCATAGGCATTGCGTTTCGTGCCGCGATGGATGGTGGAAGGCATGGAATGGCAATTCAGATGCACCACGCGCCCGTGTTTTTGTTTCGCCGCCGCAAGCAGCGACGACAGGCGGCGATGATAGGGCCGGTGATAACGCGTCGCCCGCTGGAAAGCCTCGCGCAAAGTAAGGGGGCGGTCATACACCGGCACGGGGTGGCGCGGCGTGACGGGGCTGCGGATCAGCCCGCTTTCGACCGGCTGATAGGCGGGATTGTCCCCGCGTTTCGCGGCGGCGTTGAAATCGCGCAGTACCTTGTCCGCATTGCGGTTTGCATCGATATAGGACCGCGGGAATTTTGCCTGAAGAAAGGGAATGCCGAGACCGGGCAGGAAATCGAACAGTTTGTCGATCCAGGCATCTTCCGCCTGCCGCAGCACGTCCTTCGCGCAACTGTAGTTGAAATCGGCCGGATAAACGCGGCCGCTGTGCGGGCTGTCGGCCACCAGACAGGTTTGCCGCGCCGACCGCGCACGGGCGAGCGATGAAATCTTCCGCGCGGGTTTTTGCGGCGCGGACATGACAGATTATCCCGCCATTTTGGCAATGGTATTGGTGGTGCTGAAACCGTCGGCCATATCGGCGCGCACAACCTTGCCGCCCCAGGAGGCGATGAGGTCATAACCCACGACTTCTTCCAGCTTGTATTGCCCGCCCTTCACCAGCACATCGGGGCGAATGGCTTTCAGGGCTTCAATGGGCGTGTCTTCCTCGAAAATCACGACCAGATCCACGCATGCCAGCGCCGACAAAATCGCGGCGCGCGCGTTCTGGTCCTGCACGGGGCGGGTCGGCCCCTTCAGGCGCTTGACGGAAGCATCGCTGTTGATGGCGACGACCAGATAATCGCAGGCCGCCTTGGCCTGTTGCAGCGTCGTCAGATGGCCCGGATGCAAAAGATCGAAACAGCCGTTGGTAAAGCCGACTTTGGCGCCGCGCACGCGCCAGCGCTCCGCCTGCTCGCCGGCAGCGGCAATGCTGACGCATTTGCCCGCGGGCTTGATCTGGCGTGCGACGCTTGCGCTGTCTTCCAGCACCTGCATCATTTCATCGGGGCGCGCCGTGGCCGTGCCGGTCTTGCCGACAACAATGCCTGCCGCAACGTTTGCCAGTTGCGCCGCGTTTTCCAAACGCACACCGGCGGCCAAGGCCAGCGCAAAGGTTGCGACAACCGTATCGCCCGCACCGGATACGTCAAAGACCTCGCGCACCTGCGCGGGAATATGCAGCGGTTCGGCATCGGCACTGATAACGGACATGCCGTCCTGGCTGCGCGTCGCCATCACGGTGGAAATGCCGCAATCGAGGATCAGCTTCATCGCGGCGGCGCGCACTTCATCGTCGCTGCCTGCGGTCATGCCGGTCGCGGTTTCAAGTTCCTTGCGGTTGGGCGTGACAACCGTCGCGCCGCGATAGCGCGTGAAATCACGGCCCTTGGGATCGACGATCACGGGTTTGCCCAGACGCTGCGCCGTGCGGATCACGCCTTCGATCACGCGGTCGGTCAGCATGCCCTTGCCGTAGTCGGACAGGATCACGGCGCCGATGGTTTGCATGGCCTTTTCCGCGCTTTGCAAAATGCGGTCTTCGACCTCGGCGGAAATGGGCTGGGTTTTTTCGCGGTCCACGCGCAGCATCTGCTGCCCGCCCGAAACAAAACGGCTCTTGACGGTGGTGAAACGGTCAGCGGCGATTTCCAGCGCCGCGCCGATGCCTTGCGCTTCCAGCTGCGCCTTGACCTCGCGCCCGTTGATGTCATCGCCGACAACGGCCAGCAAAACCGCCGTGCCGCCCAGCGCCCTGATGTTCGCCACCACGTTGCCCGCGCCGCCCAGCATGTGTTTTTCGCGGGACACAAGGAAAACCGGAATCGGCGCCTCGGGCGAAATGCGCTCCACTCCGCCGTACACGAAACGGTCCATCATCACATCGCCGATACAAAGCACGCTGCCGGCGGAAAGACGCTGAAGATCTTCGTAAAGTTTTTTATTTTCAACCATTTAGATCACCATTTCGGATAAAGGGGCCGGAGACGGCCGGATCGTGCAGAAGTTGTATCATATTACATAAATACATACAAGACCAAAAACCGGCCCATTTTCATCTCTTGTTAACAATTATGTTTAATAATAAGGCTGTCGGAACGTTGCCCCAAGGGTGCCCGTTCCCACCCCGAAACACAAGGCCCGAAACCCAGGGGGACGTTACAGACATGCAGCATACGGCATTTGACAGACAGGACGGCAAAACGGCAGCGGCACAGCCCGCCGCGACCGGCCTGTTCCGCCGTGTCGGCCAGAGCCTGCGGACCTATCGTCTGGGTGATTTGCTGGTCGCCTCCGGCCTGCTGAGCGCCGATAACCTTTCCTTTGCCCTCGCCGTCCAGAAACAAACGCGGGAACCGCTGGGCCGCATTCTTGTGCGCGAAGGCTTTGTCACGCCCGCGCAGCTGTATCGCAAACTGGCCGAACAGTGGTGCATGAAAGCCTCCGCCGCGGGCGTGGCCTTCATGCTGCAAACCTTTACGCCCTCCGTGGCGCGCGCCGATGACGGCGGCAGCCAGCAGGTGCGCCTTGCCGCCGTATTCTCGCCCGCCTCGGTCAAGCCGGCGCTGCCGCAGGTGAACCAGCCGAAATTGTTCGGTTCCACCGAAATCCGCGCCTCGGATCTTTCCGCCTTTACCAAATGGACCTCGGTCATGGCGCGTTTCGAGCAGCAAATGCAAACCGGCCAGTCCGCGCCGCAAATTCAGGCCTGGAAGGCCAAGCTGCAATCGCTGAAAAACAGCAGCACGCGCGACCAGATCGCCGCCGTGAACGATTACATCAACCTTGTGAGCTATGTCGAGGACAGCCGCAACTACGGCGTTTCCGACAAATGGGCAACGCCCGTTGAATTCTTCGCCAAGGGCGGCGATTGCGAGGATTTCGCGATTGCCAAATATGCTTCCCTGCGCGCGCTCGGCTTTTCGACCGACCAGCTGCGCATCGCCGTGGTGGAAGATAAAATCAAGAACATCTCGCATGCGGTGCTGATCGTTTATACCGAGGACGGCGCCTATGTGCTGGACAATCAGGACAAGCGTCTGCGTTCCGTTGCGGAAGTCACCCGCTACAAGCCGATCTTCTCCATCAACGCCACGCACTGGTGGCTGCACCGCGTCCCGTCGGGCAAAACATCCTGATCCTCATTCCGCCGCATTTTCCGGCAGCGCGAACAGCAAGGTTCCGTCAAGGTTCTGGATATGCCATTGCGTTTCTTCCGCCGCATCCGCCCCCGCCGTAAAGAACGACAGGCGCAATTCCGCCGCCATATCGCCGGAAACAGGCGCAAGGGTCATGCGCGGCAGGTCATCCGCAGCAAGGCTCAGGGGGCGTTTTTCCCGCGCCCATGACGCCAGCCCGCGCAGGTCGAAGACCGCCTTTGCGCCCCTATCGCTTTCGACCGTCAGCATGGCGTCCGCATCCAGCCGGACGGATATCTGTGTCAAAGCGGCGGGATTATCCCCCTCTCCCGACTCGTAAAACCGGTACGGATTGTGGCTGTTGTCACGCGCGTAAATGTTGAGATCGGCCGTATAGGCATAGGGCGCGAC
>Ga0207868_1000136_pt1 | contig 101472 bp, 81 predicted proteins | sample Passage237B_FD_187370 | JGI IMG/M metagenome (GOLD analysis project Ga0207868, IMG submission 187370) | Cellulose adapted compost microbial communities from Newby Island Compost Facility, Milpitas, CA, USA - Passage2 37B (SPAdes) (version 3) ...
TTTTGCATCATTCACCACAATACCCATTGACGGAAGTTTTTTCTGCTTATACAAATCATCTATGAAATTCAACTGGGCTTTGTAGGTATATCGCTGGCGAACGATATACAAAGTGGTATAGGCAAAGCGCCCTAGTGAAAGTGCATCGCTCACCAGCCCCACCGGTGCGGTATCCACCACTACTACTTCAAAATTTTCTTTCAGCCACTGGAAGAGTTTATCTATTTTTTTATTCAGCAATAACTCCGCCGGATTGGGTGGAACAGGCCCGCATGGGATGACATATAAAGACTCAAACCCCGGAACCAGTTGTGGCAAATCCTCCAGCGTTGCTCCTCCCACCAGGTAATTGGTAATTCCCTGAGATTTATCCAGTCCGAGGCTGTCAATTACTTTTGGTTTCCTTAAGTCGAATTCCAGAATCACCACTTTTTTACCGGTAACGGCATAAGCTGCCGCCAGGTTGGTAGAGATATAGGATTTTCCTTCTCCACTGAAGGAAGAGGTAACCATAATCACCGGTTTTCTTTCTTCGAGGTTGCCCAGGACAAAACCGAGGTTCGACCTTAGTATCCTGATTTGTTCGGCTATTACTGAACGTGACCTTTCGGGGAACAACATCACCTGCGTTTCTTCGCTATGGCCAATTTCTCCCAAAATGGGGGTATCGGTAGCGCGGGTAATATCATTACGGGTGATGACTTTATCGTTAAACAGGTCGAGCACGAAAATGATGATGATAGGCAGCAATAAACCTGCTACAAATCCGATTCCGTAAATCCTTAATGGAATCGGCTTCACCAATGCGGGGATTGGCCTTGCCTTATCAATGATTCTGGAATTGGAAATGGTAGAAGCTTCCGCAATGGCTGCTTCTTCTTTTTTCTGCAGGAGGTATAAATACAGGCTTTGCTTGATTTCCTGCTGCCGCATGATTTCATTGGCTTCGCGCTGCTTGCGGGGAACGGAACTGATTTGTCCGCGTATGGCCTGCTGCTGTATGTTGAAGGCATCAATGGCGCTTTTGTATACGGTGCGTATGTTTACCAGGTTATCCAGCATCCTCAGCCTGGAGTCTTCAATTTGCTTTTCGATATTCAGCACCACTGGGTTGGTAGGAGTAGCACCGGTTTGCAATTGCCTTTCCCTTTCCGCTACCAGGCTGTTGTACCCCTCCATCAGCTGGATCAGCGTGGGGTCGGTAAGGCCCAGTGTGGAAGGTACCAGGTTCAGTTTGTTTTGCGGATTGCGCAGATAGTTTTCCAGCAGCTCAGTAATCTGCATTTGTATTTCCTGCTCGCGGATCCTTCTTTCCAGTTCCGACATATTGCTGAACTGGGTTTGCGTTTGCGTTTCTATATCAATGTATTCCCTTCTGGTACGGAAATTTTGAAAATTATATTCCACGCTGTCAAGCTGTTGCTCCACCACTCCCAGCCTGTCGTCAATAAAAGCAATGATTCTTTTGTTGATTTCATTTTTGTCTTCGATGGTGGCATCGCTGTATTCCTGCATTAAGGTGTTGAGGATATCGGCACCCTGGCGTGGATTGATGGTGGTAAAAGTAAGCCCCAGCAAGTTGGCCTGATCGTTGGTGGGGGCAACGCTCAGGTTTTTCATATACATTTCCGCAGCATCGGAAGTGTTGCGGTAAACAACGAAAAACTCTTTGAAGTTGAGGTTATCGTAAGAAGAGGGTTGTTTCACCAGCTTCACTATGGCAGAAGGCAACTCTATTGGCTGGCCGAAGTAGTAAGTTTCGGATCCTTCATTTAAACGGAAAGCATTATCTCCTGTTAAGGTAATGTTCAGTGTAAAGTTGGCATTGGAATCTGAAAGGTTTACGAATTCCAGGGAAAACGGAGCGTCTTTATATACACTGGAATTTTTCAGATTGCCCTTTACATAATAATCTTTTTGGAGCCCCAGCCTGTTTACCACACGCTCCATCATGGCGCGCGATTTCAGGATTTCAATTTCGTTTTGCTTGTTTACGCTCGACTGAAATAAGGCGATATCGGAAAAGAAATCTTCTCCACCGCCCCCACGTCCCGAATTATCGGAGCGAATGAGCATGGTACTTTTTACTGAATATACAGGAGTACTGTATCTGAGGTACAGCCATGCACAGGTGAGCCCTATCAGTATGGTGATGATAAACAACCAGTAATAGTGCAGGTATTTCAGCAATTGCTCTTTAATATTTACTCCCTGATTTTGTTGCTCTATTATTGGTTTTACCTGAATGTTCTGCTCGTTGTTCATTAATATGAAAATTTCCTGATATTAAAAACGGGTGGCCAGGGTAATGATTAAACTGATGGCAGACAATGCGCCGGTTACCAGCGACAGTGTGCGGAAATTGGTCTGGTCGGCATTCACCACCTTCCTGTTGTTCATTTCCACATACACAATATCATTTTGCCTTAAATAAAAATATGGAGAATTGAAGATATTGCCATCGTTGAGGTTCAGCACCCCCATCTCTCTTTTCCCGTTGAATTCCCTGATTACCTTAACATTATCTCTTCTTCCGAATATGGTCAGGTCGCCGGCCAGCCCTATTACATCCAAAACAGAAACTCTTTCACTGGGTATGGTATAAGAGCCGGGGGCATTTACCTCACCCAGCACGGTAATTTTATAGTTCATCACCCTGATGGTTACCACGGCATCGGCCACATCGCGGCGGATACGGGCGGTAAGGGTATCGGTGAGCGCGGTCTTGCTCATGCCGGCCACCACCATCTTTCCAATAAAAGGGAAATTGATTTCCCCGTTTTCATCCACCAGGTAACCCAGGGCAGGGTTGTCTACCATATTAGCATTTCCCGAAGGATTAGAACTTCCGGCATAAAAATTCTGCTGATTGTACAGCCTCGCACTGGCTTCGTTGGCAGTATGCACCCCAATGTACAGGATGTCGCCTTTCTGGATTTCCGACTGATAAGTTGGTGAGGATGCGCTTAGCAGGCTGTCTGTCACGCTTTTAAAATAAACAGACTGCTCCGTGATTTCTTTATAAGAAACACAGGAAGTAAAGATGAGGCAGATGGCCAAAAAAGGGAGAAGATAGTTTTTCATTTAAAGAAATTTGAGTTTCGGGCAATGCTCCGCCACCTCAGTCCCATTGTAAAAAATTTAACGGTCTGAGTATCAATAAATTTTATACAACCTCATGTTTTAAGGAAAAAACAGGACCAACAAGGATCATTCCGCTTCCGGAAATGCACCATCCGTTTCCTGTTCCCTTAAACACCGGTTGATTTTGATTATAACAAAAGTACAGAAACGGCAGGGAATTTACGCTTTAAACAGGCAGTAGAGGGAATTAAAAATTAAGATTTTTGCCATATCAAAAAGTTTTAAGGCATATGGCTACCCGCGGGGGTTCCCGACCTTTGGATCTCCAGTGTCAACGTAAACCGCATGCTGTCTTCCACCTTTTTCAAGCCCATCCCGTTGTTAAAGCAGTTAGGAGCCCCGGAAAGGTTTTCAATGGCAATGCTTTTTCTGTGCGGAGGGGTATAAATCTGCAGGATGGGATAGTTTTCCACGGCAAAAAAGCTGATGCTGTATCCTGTAACGGGGTTGCTGAGGATGCATACGGGAGCTTCGTGGTCCGGTTTTTCCAGTAAAAAAGAATTATCAAGACGGATGCCTTTCAGAGATTGCGGGGAAAGGAAGCGGCTGTCTTCGGTAAATTCTCCGTTGGGAACCAGTTTTTCGGTAAATACCAGCATTTTGGAGGTGGCGATTTGCAGAAGGCAATCGTCTATACTGTTGCCAAGAGTAAAATAAGGATGCCATCCGTCGTGCACCGGAATTGGAAAGTTTTCCCGGTTGAAAATGGTGGTACTTACGGTCAACTTATTACCGGGTTGCAATGTATAGGAAACTTCACAGCGATAGCGGAAGGGATAGCCGGGTTCTTCTCCGGCGTAATCGTACCCCAATGTCACAAATGCCCCGGATTCTGTGGTGTAACTTTCCACCACCTCAAAACTTTTGTTATATAAAATTCCGTGGATGGCAGAGCCGTCGGGGAATTTTTTGGAAAATTCATATTCTTTTCCGTTGAAGGAGTACTTTCCGTTTTCTATCCTGCAGGCAAAAGGCGACATCTTCGCACTTTTGTAAGACAGGGAAAAATTTTCCTGCATTTCTTCTTCAGTTTTATAGCTGTCTATCACATTCCACCCGTCTGCAATAAACCCATGCAGCCTTGCGCCATTACCGGTATCAATCCATATTTCTGTCTGGTTGGTATTGTCTTTCAGTTTAATGATGTCCAGTCCGGTTTCCTGTGCGCGTTCAATTGAGAAGTTCATATATAATATGATAAATGTATTGGGATTAAAGGTATAATTTAATTTACGATTTACGATTTTTTACCAATGGGTGATTGGGGAATGGGCGAATGATATGGTACCTACTCAAAGCTGTCATTCTGAGCAAAGCGAAGAATCTCAGGAAACTGACATTTTCAGTGGTTGTTGCTTCGCCGCGCTCGGCAGGACATTCACAGAAACAGCATGACAATTGCAGGAATCAGCATGACAAACAAGAACCAGGAATTGAGTATAAATCATAATTCGTATGTCGTATCCCTTCGCTACGCTCAGGATGACAATTGAAAAATCAGGAATAAGGATTGAAGAATCAGAATTCAATGGTAAATCGTATGTCGTAAGCTTCTCAGGAATTTTTCAATTTTAATTTCAAAAGAATCATTCCTGCTATCAAAGCACCCAATACCACCAACCATACCCGGGTATTCTTATTCTTTATCGCCTCTGTATCTCCGAGTATTGCCAACCCGCCCCAGTAGTAAGGATGGCTGAGGTCGCCATCGTTGTTGTCGAGATACCGGATTTTGGCCCGGCGAAGGGCTTCTGACTTCGTATAACCTTCGGCGAGATATTCGTAGAAATTTACAATGATTTCCGAACTGGTTTTTTCATCTATCTTCCACAAACTCATCACTACAGAGCGGCTGCCGGCATGCATGAAACTGTGGGCCAGCGACATTACCCCTTCGCCATTCCGGAATGCGCCTTTCCCGGTTTCACAGGCCAACAGAACTGCCATATTGGAAGGCAGATCCATTCCGTATATTTCATAAGCATATAAATAACCGTCGTTACCGTTGTCGTTATCCTGACGGGCAAATACCAACCTTGAATGTAACGGGTCGTGGTTGTTGGCCTCCGCATGGGTACCCAGGTGAAGGATATGATACCTTCGGGCTATTTCACGGAATGTATCCTCTCCGGCATCTTCTTCCACAAACAAATCTCCTTTAATATGCCGAAGGATTTCTTTGGCTGCCTGCAAGGAAAAAGGCTGGCTTACCATGGTATAATAATCTTTGTCTTCCAGCAGGCTGTTGCCCATCCTTTGCTTATAGTTTTCTTTCATCCTTTCGGTAAATACCGGCGCAAACAACAGAGCTTTATTGGGTTTGATTGCCGGTTGCGATTGCAGCCTGATACCGCGGGTGGCAGAAAGCTGATAGGTAATTTCAAACTTCCTGATCAGGTAAGGGAGGGTTTGAAAACCGGTACCTTCCTTATCAGTGATCAGCAATTCAAAGTTCAGGTCGTAAATCTCCCTGTCGGGAATGACAATCAGTTTTTTCGCATTCGGATAAATATCCGAAACAGGTTTGATGAAAGCATTGTACAACCTGAATGCCGGTTCCTGAAATTCGTTTATGGATAAACGGTACAGATTGGCAAGTGTGGGAATATCTTTCAATACCGTCAAAGGATGAGCAAATGCCGTAAATCCGTTACGGGAGATTACATATTGATATACCCGTTCTTCGGTAACTTCAAACTCAATCAATATTTCATTTTGCTTAAGCAGTGTATGCTGAATTTCCTCAATTCCATAAGGTTTTAAACTGTAACGTTGAATAAACACAGGATTTCCCGATTTCAAAAGGCTATCCTGGAATTTTTTATATGACTCAAGAGCAGCATTTAATGCTATTAATACAGAATCATTTCTGCCTTCAGCATTCAGTACTTCGGTATTTAACCTGTTGATTTTATCTCTCCAGAATTTATCCCTGCTTCCTGAAGCGTCTGAAGAATTTACCGCATCCACCAGAATGTTGTTGGCTGCCAGTAATAATATCAGCCCCTTGCTTCTTTCAGAATATTCAAACGACCTTCGGATATAATTTTGATCATCAGTAATGGAAGCAAGCTCCCAGCAGGCCTCTAAAGCGGCCTGATACAGATAACCATGTTGCTCACTTAAATGGATAAGCGAAGCCTGCGTACGAAGTGAAGGAATACCGGCCTCGAGATAAGGACTGTAATCATCCGCCAGCTTTATCATCTGCATCAGATAGTCCTGATTTTTCTCCCTTTTATACAATTCCTGAAGGATCATCACACGGGTTTTCAGATAGCTGAGCACGTTAATCTGAAAAGGGAGTTTCATCAGCCAGTTGCCTTCCGGAAATTTGTTTTCCATCAGTAGTTCCAGGAATGTGCTGTCGGAATATTGTTTGGCCTGATGAAAGTTGGCCGACTGATAATAGGCTTCTGCAATTTTATTCCATTGTCCGGCGATACGCATGCTACCGGGTTTGTGAAATTTTCGGTACTTCCGTACAAGATCGTGGTGCAGTTGTATGGCCGGGGAGATTTCACCTTTTTTTGCTTTTGCAGCACCAAGGGTGTTTAAGGTGCTTAAATATATTTCAGTGTGTTGTATGCCCTTCTTCCTGTACCTTTCAATGGCTTTCTGATAAAACCCTTCAGCTTTCGCATAATCGCCTTTATCATAAAACAGGTCGCCATACTGGGTTTCCACGTAAGCCATCTGTATGTCGTTTTGGCTGTCGATTTTTTGCTGAAGGGTATATCCCAGGTTGTAAAGTGAATCTGCTTCGCGGTATTTCTTCCTTTCTCTTTTAACATCGGCAAGGTCGGTAAGGGGGCGGATAATTCCTGCCGATTCTTCTCCCATGCTAAGCTTATTCAGCTCAAGGGCTTTTTCATAATAATATTCGGCCAGGGTATATTCTCCTATGCTTTTATACACCATGGCCAGGTTGTTGAAAGCCAATGCAGGCATTTGCGGATTGCCGCTTACCTTATAGCTGTTCTGCATTATCCGCATGGTTTCGGTGAAATGATACAATGCCCGGTCGTAATCTTTGATGGTTTCATAAATGGTTCCTAGACCACTGTGAATCAACCCAAGGTTGGGATGAGCATCGTTCAGGTGTTGTTCTCCAATGCGCAAAAGGGAAAGCCCGTAATATTCAGCCGAATCATAATTCCCTGCTCCGTGTGCAATAAGGCTGAGAGACTGATACACCCCCATAAGCTGACGGGCATCCTTCCCGAATATGGATTCCTGAATGGCCAATGCCTTGCGCGCATACATGCCCGCAGGTTCAAAATCATCTTGTGTGAGATAATACCAGGAAAGGGAATTGTACAGATTGGCAATAATATTATTGTTTTCCTCTCCGTCGGGAATATGCAAAAGGGCTTTATCGTAATACTGCTTTCCCCGGGCAAATCTTGAAGTATTTACCAGAATCTTTCCGGCTTTTTCGAGTATGGCTACCCGTGAAAGATGTTTCCATGGAAGTGATTCACTGATTTTAAGCCCTTGTTCGGTTATTCTCAATGCAGGGTCGCTGCCTTCAGCCGACCAAATAATATCGGCTTTGTGCATATAGGCCATTACCAGGCTGTCGGTGAGCTTTCTTTTTTCATATTCCTTTATAGCCAGGTCAATATATTTTTCAGCTTCTTCATAACGCTGTTCGCGGAAAGCATCAATTGACCTGTCGAAATAGTCGCCCGTTTGAAAAAATAATAATATGGAAATCAGGATATAAATAATACAAGGGTTTGAGATGGTGACGGGGGCGGATAATCGTTCTCAGGATAAAAGGATCAAAAGGAAGTTTTACGATTCAATCTTTCACGAATTTAATCATCTGATGGTTAAATCTGAAATTTATACCTGATAAGCCGGAAGTTCTTTTCCGTATTTTTCCTGCATATGGCGGATAAACGCATCTCTGTTGTCCTTTCTTACAATATTAATCGTGCAACCTCCAAAACCCCCTCCCATCATCCTCGACCCTATTACTCCCGGATAGCTTTGTGCTTCTTTGGCAAGAAAATCCAGTTCCGGGCAACTCACTTCATATTGTTCGCTTAATCCCCAATGGGTAAGGTTCATCAGCCGGCCAAAACTTTTAATATCTTCCTGATTCAACAGTTCGCAACCTTTTTCTACCCTTGCATTTTCCTCAGTCACATATTTACATCTTTTATATACCACCGGATCCATCCGGTTTTTACAGTGGTCAAGCATTTCCATGGTTACATCCCTCAGGCTTCCGGTTTGGGGAAAGCTATGTTTTATTATTTGCATGCCTTCCTCGCATTGCTTTCTTCTGGTATTGTATTCCGAATCTGCAAGAGAATGGTGTACGCCTGAATTCAACAACACCGTGCAGTAATCAGGAAAGTCGAATGGGACATAACTGTACTCCAGTGAACGGCAGTCGAGTTTTAATAAATGTTTTTCTTTCCCGAACAATACCGCATACTGGTCCATTATCCCACATTTCACTCCCGCAAATTCATGCTCGGTTTGTTGGGCAAGCAATGCAATATCTTCTTTGCTAACCGGAAGCTCAAAATATTCCTTCAATGCCAATCCTAATCCGCAACACAAAGCGGCAGAGGAGCTCATTCCCGCACCTGCAGGAATATCGCTGGATATACGGATGGTTATTCCGCCTTTCAAAGAATACCCTTTCCTGACTAACAGTGCAGCATATCCCACAGGATAGGCTTTCCAGCCGTTTACCTCCGGTATATCACCGGGAAGAAATCGGAAACTATCTTTATAATCCGAGGCATACACTGTAATTTCATCCCCTTCACTCCGTTCAATCTCTACCTTCAGAAACTTCCCCGCAGGTGCGGGTAAAACCCAGCCATTGTTATAATCAGTATGCTCACCCAGATAATTTACTCTGCCCGGAACGGTAACGGAAACTTTCTGCATTTGAAAAAAGGAGTTTAGAAAATAAAAGTTAAAGATTAAAAATCAAGAATTAAAAATTGTTTATTTCCCAGGGGGGGATGGGCAAATATCAAAGGAATTACGATTGACGACATACGATTAAGATTTAATTTCCAATTCTTAAATTCCCTATTCTTAATTCTTCGCTCAGAGTGGCAGATGAAGGAGCAGGCCCGGATAAAGGAAAACGGATAGCAGCAGGATTGACGATTTACGATATATGATATCTTGTTTGATTCCTAATTTTCAATTCCCTGTCCCTCATTTTTTAATTGCTGGGCTGATGCGGGGCTCTGGGAATTCAACGCAATGGTAATTTTTGAAATGCTGATAATGCCGGTTGGCATTGTTCTGATGGCTATTTAAAAATCAGGAATGGGGAAAAAGGAAGAAAATGCAGGAGATAAATCGAAAATCGTAAACCGTATGTCGTTTGTCGTTTTTTGTTTTGCGGAGAGGGCGGGATTCGAACCCGCGATACGGTTTCCCGTATACACACTTTCCAGGCGTGCCTCTTCAACCACTCGAGCACCTCTCCTTTGGGGTTGCAAAAATAGGGGTTTCTTTTAGCTTGCGAATAATTTTTTCGCATTTATTGTGGTAATTCTCCGGATTTCCTCTACGGTTACCCCTTTTACCCTTGCCAGTTCAGCGGATATATAGCTTAAATAGCAGCTTTCATTGCGTTTCCCACGATAAGGGACCGGGGTTAAATAGGGAGCATCGGTTTCCAGAACCACCTTATCCAGCGGCAGCTCAGCCATCACTTCAGCCAGGCCGGATTTTTTATAGGTAATCACCCCCCCTATACCCATAAAAAAATCCAGGGCCATAATTCTTTTCCCCTGCTCCACCGAACCGGAAAAGCAATGAAAAACACCTTTCAGGGTACCGTCCTGATGTTTTTCGATAAGGTCAATACAATCGTCCATAGCATTCCTGGAATGTATAATGACGGGCAGCCCCCTTTCTTTTGCCCAACGGATCTGCGTTTCAAAAGCGTCTATCTGTTGCGATTTATAGGTGGTATCCCAGTAATAATCCAGTCCGGTTTCTCCTATGCCGTAGAACTTTCTTTTCCCAAGCCATTCTTCCACCACTGCCAGTTCGTCTTTATAATTTTCTTTCACCGAACAGGGATGCAATCCCATCATGGCTTTATATAATTCAGGGTTGGAGTTTTCCAGTTCTAACATGGGCCCATGTTCGGTACTGTCGATAGCAGGAAGGTATATTTCGGTTACTCCGTTCAGCATAGCCCTGTCGGAAACATCAGCAATATCTCCGGCAAAGTCTTTCAAATACAAATGTGCATGCGTATCTACCATGATGTGAAATTAAAATAAATGGCCGAGACGGGGTGCATTGGCCGGGAAATATTCCACCAACAGGAAATTGTATAATAGCGGGAAAGAAGATGGAGAAATCTTTGAAATAACTGGTAAAATGCGGGATTTCCCCTTGCGGTTTTCGTATTAAATATTTTTCTTGTGTAAGTATCCTCTTTAATTACAATCTATGAAAACCATGAAGAACCGAAGCATTATTATTCCTCTGATCATTTTTTCATTCGGATTATTTTTTGCCTGCTCGAAAGACAAGGAAGCCGAAGATATTTCTCCTGAAGAAAAAGAAGCCATCATGGAAGTGGCATTGCAATATCTGATGATGGATTCCAGGATATACGGAGAAGCTTTCAACCTGGGAGAAATCAATATGGCCAGCCGTCCTTCCCTTCCATCGGGATTATCAACACTTAATCCCGGAGGAAACAATACTTACGAACAAAACAACTGCCCATTCATTAACGTGCTTAGCGAAAATGAAACTGAAATGAAACTGGTGGTGGATTATGGTACAGGTTGCGACGGGTTAGACGGTACTTTCAGGTCGGGAAAAATTGAAATTACCTATACGTATAACCGACAAACCCCTTCCCTGCAGATGGAATTAGCTTATACCGATTTTCATTTGGGAGAATATACCATTAACGGCAAATACGCATTAACCCTGGAAGGTGAAAGCAAGCAGCTTTATAAAGGCAACTATTCCATTTCAAAAGAAGGTTTTGCCCCTACCCATTTTGAGATTACCGCGCGCACCGAACGTACCAATACCGGGTTTTCCCATACTGCCGGAGCTTCAGCCACCACTACCCTCAACAATAAAGATTATAAGTGGAAGTATCAATATGAAGAGCCGGGAATTTTAAACTTTGACTGCGAAAACCAGTTTGTATCCGGACGGGTAAAATTCAGTCTGGCTAACGGCCGGAATATTGGCAGCATTGATTTTGGAGATGGAGAATGCGACGGAGTATTTACCGTTACAGTAAACGGAAAATCCGCTGTTGTGGAGTTTCATTGAGGTTGATACATCAGCATTCCTATAAGGCTGCCTTTGGGCGGCCTTTTGTATTGAAAGAAATTAGAAGAAAAACATCATGAAGGGTGGTGGATTTTCGCATGGTGAGGGAAAGGATGGTGAGGATATTTGTAATGCTGCCATTGCGTAGAGGATGGAGACCGGTTGAAATCCGAGGAGAGGAGAACAGACTATCAATAAAGAAGGATAAAAGTCTGGCTGGGGGTGGTAGGCCCCACCCCGAAATTTTCAAGGAGTGATGGTGGTGGGGGAGGGCCCGCCGGGGGAAATACCCTAAACCTGGTGAGGATTTCACCCATTTTTAATGAGGATTTTCTCCTGCCCTAGCCGGGATTTTCTTGCCCTGTTTTTCTTCCTTTTCATCCTTTTTTCTATTGAACCACTCTGTACCTGAATGTCTGAGGCATATTGCATTTTCCCCCTTCCTCACAGGCAAACCAGCACCAAATCTCCGGAAATTGCTCAGTGCATTTTACGGAATTTCCCATGGGTAGAATATAAGGCTTAATGATATTTGTCAAGCTGCCATCATGGAAGCGGAAGAGCACCCGGGTATACTTCTGTAAGGATTAATGGAAATGAAAATGTTTCCAAACAGGGAGGGATTTGCCTACTTGTAAATTTTTCAAGGAGTGGTGGTGGCGGGGGAGGGCCCAGCCGGGGGAAATACCCTAAACCTGGTGAGGATTTCACCCTATTCAAATGAGATTTATCTTCTTTTAGAAAGTGTATTTTCTCATCCAACAACCTCAATTGCCCTCCCCCATGCAGCCTGCATTCCTCCCCCGCATGCTCATCTTCCTGTTACTCCCAAAATGTATCCAACCCCTCAGCATTTCAGCTCCCTCCTCCTATTCAAAATATTTTGCAACCCTCCAATCTTCCAGCCCTAATCGCCCAAAATTTTTCTTGCTCCAGGGGATATTGAATGAACGATGCTCCCCGAAAAACGGGAAGAAAATATTCGTTGTTTAAACATTGAAAATTGACAAATTTTTCGGCTAAACTTTAAAGGGAGAGACTTACAAATTATTAAAATTTGGATTTATTTAAAAAGTTTTTACCTTTAATCCAGTTTTCATAGGGTACGGATTAAAAACGGGCCAGGGTGTCTACCCAGGCCCAACTTGTTTATAGACCTTCCCATATACAGGAAAACTCTTATTCACAATGGCAATACATCAAATCTGAAGCCTTTTTCTTTTAGAAACTTTAATGATTCCGGCAGTGCTTTCTCTAACCTCGGATATGCTTTTCGGCTATCATGAAAAGTGATGATTGAGCCTCTTTCTGCATTTCTTATAACATTATCACGACATTTTTCTGCAGTAATGGACAAATCAAAATCTCCACTCAACACATCCCACATGATAATGTCGAATAATTTTTTTCTTCCTTCAAATTGCCCGGTTAAGAGTTTTCGCTGAAAGGCAGTCATTCTGCCATAAGGCGGTCGAAAGAGTTTGGAATCTATATATGCACTTGCTTTGAGAATATCTGAAATATACTGTTCGTTCGGTGTTTTCCATCCATTGAGATGGCTGTAGCTGTGATTGCCGGTCCGATGGCCTTCCTCCAGTATCCTTGCATATACTTCAGGATATTTTACAACATTGTTCCCAACACAGAAAAATGTTGCCTTCGCATCAAAATCTTTTAACACATCCAACACCTTTGGAGTGATTTCAGGATCGGGACCATCATCAAATGTCAGATAGACCACATCTTCTGTAACCGGAATCTTCCAAATGCATCCCGGATAAAACTGTTTCATCCACCATATTGCCTTAACAGAATACTTCATCTGCTTTAATTTTCACGGTTATCGTAGCCCGTTACATGCACTACCCTTCCGCCTATTCGGTGTATCATCCCGTTTTTTCTGCAAAAGATTTCCTGACTGTATTCATTGGTCAGCAACCTGTCCATATAATCAATCACTTCTTCCAATTTCATCACAGGTGCAGATCCTTTTTTTATGGCATCTTCCACATATCCCGCCAGCAACTCCATAACCTGGCTTCTAAACAACGGAGGGTTGATATAAATATCTGTTCCGGAAATATTATTGCCTGTAATGCATACCATTCCTACTACATTTGAATCGTTCTTCAGTTTTTCCCTGAAAAAATTCAGGTATTCGTTCGACTCTGCAATAAATGCTTCCGATTGTTTGCCCGCAATATAGGCCAGTGTGGGCGATTGAATTTCTTCCGATTTCAGTTGAGAATAAATTTCCTGCCATAACAGGCTCTGATTTCCCGATTTATTCAAAACAGCCCTTAATCTGGGACTGGCATATCCTCCGTATATAAATTTCCGCTCTTTTTTGCTCCACCTGCCCTGTTCAATGCACATGGCAGGGATCAGCTGTTCTTCTCCGTTTGGCACCAACAGGGTATCTTTTACCAGTATCCGGTCTTGCCTACCCCCTATCAGCATTTCTCCTGACCCTACATAAATGGCCTTATTGCTGTTGTTCTTAATTTTCACCCAATGTACATCAGTGGTTGAAGCAGTTCCCCTCTCTGAAACTGTTGCCAGTCCTGTTTTTATGGCCTCCTGAAGCGAAACCACACCCTCCGGGAAGCCGCCACCTCCGCCCATACCTCTCACAGGATAAACCCTGAGGTTTTTATATTCCCACACCGAATCATAATCAACCCTCACGGTTTCATAAGTGATTTGCGCGGAAGAAACTGCTGATGCAAACAAAGCCCAGATGATTAAAAAATATCTCATACGCTTAAGGCAATTGAATTTATGCCTTTTGGGCGGATAAATAAAATGACGCTTTCCTTTTATCTTTGCCCCATGCAAAGAAGAATTCGCACACGTTTCGCCCCTAGTCCCACAGGGGGATTACATATCGGTGGTGTACGCACTGCCCTTTTCAATTATTTGTTTGCCAAACCGCATGGCGACTTTATTTTAAGAATTGAAGATACCGACCAGGGAAGGTATGTGGAAGGTGCTGAAAAATATATTATCGAGTGCCTGAAATGGTGTGGTATCCATCCCGATGAGAGTACGGTGAAAGGAGGACCTTACGGCCCATATCGCCAAAGCGAAAGAAAAGAAATATACAAACAATACGCACAAAAGCTGATTGATTCTGGTAATGCATATTATGCATTTGATACTCCGGAAGAGCTTGCAGTGATGCGTGAAAAATTCAGAACCGAAACCAATCCGAATCCGCAGTACGGATTACAAACCCGCATGCAAATGAAAAATTCCCTCACCATGAGTGATGCGGAAGTAAAGGATTGGCTGGAATCGGGCAAGCCCTATGTTATAAGGTTTAAAATGCCGGAAGGCAGGGAAGTAAAATGGAACGATCTGATTCGCGGTGAAGTAAGCTTTAATACAGATGTGCTGGATGATAAAGTATTGCTGAAAGCCGACGGCATGCCTACCTATCATCTGGCTGTTGTTACAGATGACCTGCTCATGGAAATTACGCATGTGCTAAGAGGTGAGGAATGGTTGTCAAGCACACCACTGCATTTATTATTATGGGAAGCATTCGGAGTAAATCCTGAAATCATCCCCCAATACGGACATTTACCTTTAATTCTTGGCCCTCAGGGTAAACTCAGCAAGCGCGACGGTGCAAAATATGGATTCCCTGTTTATGGAATGAACTGGACAGAACCCGATACCGGCAACGTGATTGAAGGGTTTAAAGAAAAAGGATTCCTTCCCGAAGCATTTGTAAATATGCTGGCTATGATAGGATGGAACGACGGAACCGGACAGGAAATCTTCACCATGGAAGAGCTGGTGGAAAAATTCACCATTGAAAGGGTGCATTCTGGCGGGGCAAAGTTCGATTATGAAAAAGCCAAATGGTTCAACCACATGTGGATGCAGAAAGTGGATGAACGCAGGCTTACAGAATATCTTTTTGAGGATTATTCGCAAAGGGTAGAAAAAGGCACCCCCCTGCCTGAAAACCAGACTTATCTCATCATAAGCGAAAACCTTGCTGCCTATTGTGAGAAGGTGGTGAAACTGATCAAAAATCGTTGCAACCTGCTTACAGATTTGTGGGAGGAAGGAAAGATTTTCTTTGTGCAGCCATCCGGCTATGATACTGCGGCTGTAAAACCCAAATGGACAACCGAAAAGGAAAAGTTTTTTAAAGAGTATATTCGTGCGCTGGAGAAACTTGAAGGGGCGGATGCAGCCAAACTGGAAGAAGAGTTTAAAGCCCTTGCGGCTGCACATTCCATTAAGCCCGGAGAGTTGCAGCTTCCAATGAGGATTATGCTGGTGGGCGGAAAATTCGGTCCTCCGGTATTTGAAATTGCTGCCACCCTGGGAATTAAAGAAACAATTAAAAGAATTGAACAGGCTTTGCCTGAATTTGCCATTTAGCAGAAAAACATGGAAAATACAATCAACAGGCCAATCAGGATTCTGGTGGCAAAAATTGGACTGGATGGCCACGACAGAGGTGCCAAGGTTATTGCCACTTCGTTAAGGGATGAAGGCATGGAAGTTATTTATACCGGACTCCGCCAGACTCCGGAAGCAGTGGTCAACGTTGCCATTCAGGAAGATGTGGATGCCATAGGAATCAGCATTCTCAGTGGGGCACACATGACCGTTTTTCCAAAAGTATTATCGCTGCTGAAAGAAAAAGGGGTGAATGACATATTGGTTTTCGGGGGTGGAATTATTCCCGAAGACGATATCACCGGGCTTCAGAAAATGGGAGTGGGAAAAATCTTCACTCCCGGTTCAAAAACAGAAGATATTGCTGCATACATCCGGGAATGGGTTAGCCAAAACAGAAACTTTTAAACAAATTTAGCCATGTACAAAACATTACTGACTTCACTGGAAAATAACATACTTACGGTTACCATTAACCGCCCCGATAAAATGAATGCCCTGAATAAAGATGTTATTCAGGACTTAACAGAAGTAGTGAAAGAAATTTATTCCAAAGATGAAATTTGGGGAGTGATTATTACCGGGGCAGGAGAAAAAGCCTTCGTGGCCGGTGCAGATATTTCAGAATTCAGGGAAATGGATGCAGCCGCAGGGGAAGCGCTTGCAAGGTTCGGACAAAAAGAAGTATTTGATAAAATTGAAAACGCTCCCAAACCCATCATTGCGGCTGTAAACGGCTTTGCACTGGGAGGAGGTTGCGAACTTGCACTTTCCTGCCATTTTATTTATGCATCTGAAAAAGCAAAATTCGGACAGCCGGAAGTAAACCTCGGCCTTATTCCCGGATACGGAGGCACCCAGCGCCTTACAAGGCTGGTGGGCAAAAACATGGCCATGGAGCTGATTCTTACCGGTAAAATGATTACCGCCCAGGAAGCGCTTCAAATAGGACTGGCCAATAAAGTTTGTACCCCTGAAACACTTTTGGAAGAAGCTAAAAAAACCATGTCGCTCATCATTTCCAAAGGCCCACAATCCATCGCCCGCGTTATTGAAACCGTTAACGCCTTCAACCATACACAGTCAGGTTTTGATTTTGAAATCCAAAAATTCGGAGAATGCTTCGGTACCGATGAGATGAAGGAAGGAGTTAATGCTTTTCTGGAGAAGAGAGCTGCGAAATTTAGGTAACAACCATGGCAATTGAGGTTTTAATACCTCCTACATTGCTTCGCTCCGCTCAAGACGACAATGATAAAATAGGTATGTGGAATAAAGAAGTAGGAATTCAATCATAAATCGTATGTCGCATGTCGTAGATTGCTTTAGCTATTCCATAAACATTTCCCTTTATTTTCTCCAAATACTTTCTCACCAAACCCTTGCCCAAATAAAATAAGCGGAACTTTGCGGCGAAAAACCGGCCTATGTAACATGTTTACTTCCTACAACATATCCGGGACTTTTGCCGAAACCCTTATTAAAACTTGCGTTTCCTGCACTTTAATATCTACGCCGGTGTAACCTGATCATTCTTTCACAAGAATACCGGGAAATTTTAAAAGTTCCACTCTCTTTTATATCAGCATCCTATTAATCAATCCAAATACTCATGAAACATTTTAAACTCACAGCTTTACTGGTGCTCCTTACAGCAGCACTGGGATCAGTGTATGCGCAACCTGTGGTAACCGGAACTGTTTCCGACCCTTACCGTGTAACCAGTATTAACGACCTGGTATGGTTCTCCACCCAAACCTCATTGTGGGGTGAAGGAAAGTATTTCATTCAAATGAATGATATTGATGCTAAAGATGCAGCCTTTACTTCTACAGGAAGCGCTGCCCACCCGGCTGTAGTGAATTACGATGGTCAAGGTTTTTATATCAACAACCTGACCATTAACAGCGATCAACCCATGTCCGGACTTTTCGGTTACCTGGAATCAGGTTCGGTACAAAACCTGAAATTTTATAAAGCAGCCATCAATAATACTTCGGTTACCGATGCATTTGCAGGTGTACTTGCAGGCAAAACCGGAGCAAGTATTTTCAATTGTCATGTATACGAATCTACTGTAAATACTACCGGAGATTATGTTGGCGGACTGGTAGGAAGCACTACAGGTTCCATTCAGCAATGTTATGTATGGACGTACAGTACAGGACGTAACTATGTGGGAGGAATTGCAGGTGTACTGGATGGCGAAAATATTTTCCTGAGTTATCCTGCGGGATAGTTTACCGCCTAGAATAATGCTGCAGGAGGCATTGTGGGAATGATGATGAACGGTGCAGTGGTAAGCCATTGTTATGCCAGCAGTACCAAAACCTATGCTACAGACTATTCCGGAGGAATTGTGGGAAGAAAGGGTGCCGGAACGGCATATGTTGAATATTGTTACTCCACAGGAACAGTAAATTTTAATAACAGCTTTGATTTGAGAACCAGAGGCGCCATCAGTGCAGATGCCGGTGTTGCCCAATACAGAAACATCTATTCCAATTTAACCGCACTGGGCAATAACCAGGGCACAGGTTCAAAAAAAATCATTTCTACAGAACTGGATGAATATAAAACCTATCTGAATGAAGGATAGGATTTCTTATGCGAAACCGCAAATGGAACCAACGACTACTGGAAGATTCAATCAGATATCAATGACGGTGAACCTACCTTTACCTGGGAAGGAAATTTATATTCCGAAAACTGTAAGAAATGGAATGGCGCTATCAGCACCACCTGGAATAACGGTACCAACTGGACTCCTTTTGGAGTTCCGTCAGATGGCGATCCTATTTACATTGCAGGAGATGCAAAATACAATCCCGTTCTGCCCAAAAACTTCTATGCATCTTATCTGAATTTGGTAATGAAACAGGTACCACCCGTTTGATTATTGGTGATTATGATTTAACCGTTGACAGGATTCTTACTCCAAGGAATGAAAATTTTATCCGTACCGATGGAACTGGTAATGTTATTACCACCATTAAAGCCGGAGAAAGTTTCACTTTCCTGGTTGGACAAAGCGGATATTCGCCTTTAACCATTACCAATCGTTCGGGTGCTGATGATATATTCAAGGTAAGAGCCAGAAAGTGAGTGCTTTCCAATGGCGACAACGGGGTCTCTATGTCCATTACCGGAGTTTACCGTACCTGGCACATCAGTAAAACCAATCCCAACGCAGGATCCGGAATCACCTTGCAATTTAACTGGCAAGCATCGGATATTGTTGGTTCGCTTACCAACCCCATAGTAATGCACTATAATGCACTTGCCGCCGGTGGGCCTAAATGGGAAATATACCGCGACAACATTACAAGAGGTGAAAACAAACTGACCTTATCGGGCTATATGGATGCTTTCTCTCCGTTTATCATCGTAGAAGATAACACTGTGTTGCCGCTTACCTGGGGTGTGGTTAGCGTTAACCGTTCCGGCGCTGCCGCATTGGTAAAATGGACAGCCTATACAGAGGAAAATGCAGGGATGTATTATGTTCAGCACAGTACCGACGGAAAAGAATGGAATACCATCGGCTCGCTGGTGCCTTCCGGAAATTTCCTTTCACCTTCCCAATATCAATTCCTGCATGCCCAACCTGCCAACGGCATAAACTATTACCGCATTATCGAACAGGATAAGGATGGAAGTCAGTATATCGGCAAAACCGTATCCCTAATCCTTGGCAGCACCACCGGCTTCCGCATCTATCCCAACCCTGTTGCCGGAGGAGTGTTGAATATCGACTATCCCAATGCAGAAATACTGAAGATTTTTGACAACAACGGAACCCTGGTCAAATCCGTTCAGGTAAAAGCCGGACATAACATCATTGACCTATCTGCATTGCCAAAAGGTATTTACCTGGTTAAATCAGTAAAAGAAACTGTAACCCTTATTATACCCTAAGCCTGGATTTGATAAAGGCAGGCATTAGTTGAGTAGATGAGGATAAACGGCTGCCTGTTAAGAGGCAGCCGTTTTTAAAACAAATTTCTGCCTCCATTGGGGATTACAGCGCTCAATTTTTTGATTGATTATATAAGGATCATGCGGTTGCCCGAAAGGGTGGCCGTTTTTTATTACAAGACTTCTGTGAAACGACATCGAAAAAATTCCGGATAAAAAGTTTTTATAAAAGTTTTGAAAATAAAATTGAAAATCCTTTATCTTTGCAATCCCAATTGAGGGAAACAGGTTTATAAGTCTTGATTTTTAATCACTTATAAATACCCGGATCGGTAGTTCAGTTGGTTAGAATGCCGCCCTGTCACGGCGGAGGTCGCGGGTTCGAGTCCCGTCCGGTCCGCAATCAAAAAGCCCCACTTCGAAAGAAGAGGGGCTTTTTGATTTACGATTTACGACATACGATTTTCAACATGCGATATACAACATACGATATACAACATAAGATTTATGTTGATTTTCTAATTGTTATTCCTGTTTTTTCATTGTCCTCCTGAATGCAGGGAAGGACGACATACGATTTGATTCCTAATTCCCTGTTCCTCATTCATTAATGCGCTCTTCTTTTAATAATCCCTCCTGCAGCTTCTTTTATCTCCTGACTGAAAATAAACGCCTTCGGGTCTATTTCATATACCAGGTTCTTTAACCTGCGGAATTCGAGGCGGGTAATGATGGTGAAGATGATATCGCAATCGTTGCTGATATCGTATTTCCCGGGAAGGAAACCACGCTCTCCTTTGTAAACGGTAATTCCCCGGCCTAACTTGTTTACCAGTTGGTATTTGATCACCTCACTCTTTCCTGAAACAATGGTAACTCCGGTATAAGCCTGCAATCCCTCCACCACATAATCTATACAACGGGTGGCGGTAAAATAAGTGAGAATGGAATACAGTGCTGTTTCAATACCAAAGTTGAAAGCTGCTATGGAAAAAATGACAATGTTAATGGCAAGTATAATTTCGGTTATAGTAAATGAAGTTTTCCTAATTGCATATAAAGCCAAAACCTCAATCCCGTCCAGTGCTGCTCCTATACGCATGATAAATCCAATTCCAGTTCCCAGAAAGGCTCCCCCGAAAATGGAGATCAATAATTTGTCGGCGGTAACCGGATAATTGGGAATAATTAACAATGAAATGCCCAATAATATCACGCATATCAATGTGCGCAGGGCAAACCTTTTTCCTACCATGAAATAACTCAACAGTATCAACGGAAGGTTAAACAACAATAATAATAACCCCAGATGATAATGATAGATTTCATGCACTAAAAGGGAAATACCCGTAATTCCGCCATCAAAAAAATGATTGGGTACAAGAAAGAGTTTTAAAGCTACACCGGCAAATAAAACTCCAAGTACAGCCTGTAAAACATCTTTTACATATTGCAAAGGAGTATCCCTGAATTTCTTTGAAGAATGAATCTTATGCTCAAGCTGGGCAAGGGTTTTATGCTTTTGTTCCTCCAGGGTTTCGCGTGCCGAACGTGTAAAATACCGGTGGTTACGCAAGAATTCAAACTGTTTTATCAGCCATTCACTTTCAGTATTTACCTGTCCGGTTCTCTTATATTCCTGAAAAAGCTTTTCGGCATACTTCTGATAAGTGTTTGTACCCAGATAATACAAATCGGCATCGCATAATATCTCCGCACAAAGGTCTGCCGGTTGTTGCGGCTGCCGGGTGGCCATAATCATCCTGCATATTTTTTCAACCTGTTCTTCATTATAGCCATACTCCGGAAGATATTTTCTGGCAAGTTTGCACGAAATTGCTTCATGCCCAATATGATCCTGCAGGAATCCTGTATCGTGTAACAAAGCTGCGGTTTTTAAAAGCGTCAGATCCTCTCCCTTTACATTTTCAGAAGCAGCCAGTTTTTCTGCCGCTTCTATCACATTCAAGGTATGTTCAGCCGTATGATAGGTTATATAATTGGGAACTCCTATTTCCAGTTTTTCAATGATAAATCCCTTTAACTTTTCAAATTGCATAGTTCATGGTTATTACGCCAGTACTTCGTACAGGACCAGTTCTGAAGATTTGTTTTTTAACGCCTGCTTGCCTATTAAGGCACAACTGAAAGATTGCTTGATTTTTTCATAACAGGCTTCGGTGATTACAATCTTCCCCTGCCCCGCTACCGATTGCAACCTTTGTGCAGTATTTACAGCATCTCCAATTACAGTATAATCCAAACGCTTAAGGGTAACGGAACCGATATTTCCAGAAACCATTTCGCCACTGTTGATGCCGATAGATACGCTCGGAGAAAAACCATGTTCTGCCGGAAGCGCCGTAATCTTATCTCTGATAGCCAGACAGGCATCCACTGCCCGGTCAAGATGATAATCGCCCCTGAATACTGCCATCACACAGTCGCCGATAAATTTATCTATCACTCCTTTCTGTGCAATTATTTCCTTTGATATCAGGTCGAAATACTTATTGAGCAATTGTACTACCGTATCGGGGGCTTGTTTTTCACTGATGGTGGTAAAGCTGCAGATGTCAATAAAGGCAACGGTGGCTTCTACCATTTCATTGGAAGTTAAGGATGCTTCGTATTCTCCTGTGCACATGAAATTCAACACACTCGAATCGACATACATTTTCAGGATGTTATTTTCCTTTATGGCCCTGATGGTATCCTTAAGCTGTTGCACGTATTGGATGGTCTTTTCCATGGTCAGCTCAAGGTCTTCAAAATTGATGGGCTTGGTAACAAAATCGAAAGCGCCCTTGTTCATGGCAGTACGGATATTCTCCATATCTCCGTAGGCCGATACAATAACGGTTTTGGTTAAGGGATGTTTTTCATTCAGCCTTCCCAACAATGTTAATCCGTCCATTTCAGGCATATTGATATCGCTCAGCACAATGGCAGTATCGGGATGTTCCTTAATTTTTTCAAGAGCTTCCACACCGTTTCTGGCAAAAACAAATTCATACCGCTGTTCACGAATTTGTTTCCGGAACTTTTGCCTGATTAGTATTTCCAGATCGGCTTCATCATCAGCAACCAGAATCTTGATCATGATAGGGATGATTTTAATTTGTTCTTCAATTCAGCAAAATCTATGGGTTTGGTTAAGAAATCATTGGCTCCCAGCTGCATAGCCTGCCGGTAATTATCGGCATCGGCATAAGCAGTTATCATCATTACTACAGGAGGTGGCTGCAAATACCTTTTCCTTATTTCCTGCAATAGCTTTAATCCGCTCATGCCGGGCATGTTGATGTCGGATAAAATTAACACTGCTTCATGCAGGCATCTGTTGAGGTATTGCAATGCTTCCTCTCCTGAAAAAGCAAAGGCAAACTGCATTTCATTGTCGCGTATTTCCTTTCTGAACCGCTGTTCAAATAATTCTTTTACATCCTGTTCATCATCAACTACCAGAATTTTCATGTGCTTGGCTGTTTATGGGTAATACAATGGTGAATGTTGTTCCTTCTCCTTCCACACTATCCATTTTCAATTCTCCTCCGTGCGCATTGGTAACTATTTCATAACTCAGGCTTAAACCCAGCCCTGTTCCCTGTCCTGCAGGTTTTGTGGTAAAGAATGGTTGAAAGATTTTCTCGCGGATGTTTTCCGGTATGCCCATACCGTTATCACTCACAATGATCGCTATTTTATCTCCTGCCCTCTTTGTTTTCAGCGTTACGGCAGGTTTATAATCCTGTCCCTGCGCTTTGGCTTTTTCCCTTACTGCATGAAAGGCATTGGTGACCATATTCAAAATCACTCTTCCGATATCCTGAGGAATGGCATCTATAAGCGGCAGGTTTTCTTCAAAATCAGCATGCATGGCGGCATTGAAAGATTTGTCTTTTGCCCTCAAACCATGGTAAGCCAGCCTGAAATATTCATCGGCAAGTTTATTTACATCAGTAGGTTCTTTCTTTGCATTTACATTAATACGGCTGTGCTGCAACATGCTTTTCACGATACCGTCTGCTCGTTTTCCATGATGATGGATTTTCTCTTCATTCGACTGAATGTTTTGAGCAATTTCTTTCACTTCCTGCAGGTTACCTTTATCTATTTCTTCCTGCATTTCCTGCAACAACTCAATATTCAGGTCGGAAAAGTTGTTGATGAAATTGAGCGGGTTTTGAATTTCATGTGCAATACCTGCAGTAAGCTCACCCAGAGAAGCCATCTTTTCGGACTGTATCAGTTGGGCCTGTGCAGCTTTAAGGTTTTCCAGGGAAGTTTTAAGTTGCTGTGTACGATAATTCACTTTATCCTCCAGCAATTTGTTTTGCCTTCTCAATTGCCTGGAACGGATATAGGTAATTAGTGAAATAATCAGCAGGGCAGCCAGTGTAAGTAATAAAATTCCCCACCAGGTTTGCCACCATGGGCTTTCAATAATCACTTTCAGCATTTTTTCCGACCAGGCACCCGTACTGCTTACTGCCCTCACCTTCAGCAGATATTCACCCGGAGAAAGGTTAAGAAAATAGGCTTTATTATTTGTACCTATATCCTGCCATTCATGGCTATAATTCTCCAGCCAATACCGGAAGCTGATGGTTTCTCCCGGAATAAAATGAATGGGCCTGAATTCAAATGAAAATGAATTCTGAGCGCTCTTCAGACGTACTTCATCACTTAAACCGGCAAATTCATTGCGAGCATACGATTGATTATCCGAAAGATTTTCCTCTCCTACTTTTAAATCTGCCAGATAAAAACGCGGAGGCGGGGTGTTGAAGGAATAATCACGTGGATGAAAGAGATAGTATCCGCTTTCGTCACCCATTATCAGCCTTCCATCTTTCAATCTGTAATTATCAGCCAGAAACAGGCCGTTTAATTTTACCCCGTTGGCCGCACCTAATACCCTTATTTCTTCTAAATCAGGAGAAATTCTATAAATATTATTAAGCCCGGAAATCCATACATAACCATCATCATCTTCCAAAATGCCAAGCGCTAATTCAATGGAGATTCCGGTATTTTCATCTTTATATATTTTAAAAACGTCTGCAGCAGGATCATATCTGAAAACTCCCATATTAGTACCTACCCATAACACGCCCCTGGAATCAATGTATAATGCATGTATAGAATATTCCTCCAGGTAATGTTTCCACGTATCGTTTTTCTTATGATAAAGATCCAACCCCCTGTAGGTACCTACCCATAAGGTATCCCCTTTGCCGGTGACGGTATATACATCATTATTAGCAAGACTATTGCTATCGCCAGGTTCACGGTAAAATACCTTTAACGCTCCTGATTTTGTATCAATCCTCCCCAATCCGTACTCTGAGGCCGCCCATAATATATCATCCTCATCAATATGCATTATGGAAATCACATTTGAAAATCTTCTGGTAGTGGTATCGCTAGGAGGATTTAATACATAATGTTTAAACTCTCCGATATTGGGATTCAACCTGTCCACGCCATAACCTGTTCCAATCCATAAATTCCCTTCCCTATCTCTTCGGATACTATTTACAATATCATTACTGAGGCTGTTTGGATTTTTAGGATGGTGTTTATACATTTTTTCTTTTCCATCCGGACTTTGATACAATAGCCCCTCCTGCAAACCAATCCACAATCCTCCTTTTTCGTCTTCACAAAATGTATTGACCGCAATGGTATTGAGCACTTTGTAGGGAAGTTTTTCTTTTTCCGGAGGATACAGGTAAATGGTACCTCCCGAAGCTCCCAAAAATAGCGTACCATCATCCGCTTCATACATCGTATGAATGAAGTATTCATTAAAGCTTCCAAACTGATCGCGGAGAACGAGGACCTGCTGATTTTCGATTATGGCTGATTTGAAAAATGACAATTTCTTTGTCTTGGGGTCATACATACTTACCCCGCCGTAGTTCGTCCCTATCCAAATTCTATTTTTGCTGTCATTGAAAATAAAGTTGATATAACTTAAGCCAAATTGATAATCCGGTGGAGGGGCAATTTTATTACCCGACATCGCCGGTGGGAAATAGGTAAATCTTTGACTCTTCCGATCAAACATATGGAGAGCATTTCTAAGCCCCCCTAACCATATATTACCTTTTTCATCTACTGAAAGTGCTGTAATGGTATCAGAGGTTAATCCTATCCCATCAGAGGAACGATAGGAAATAAATTTTTCTTCTTTCCTGTCGAAAAAATTCAGCCCGCCAAAAGTTCCGGCCCAAACGTCATTATTCTGGTCTATCAGCAAAGAATAAACCCATCTGTGGCTAAGGCTTCCGGATTGTTTCGGATCAGGAAGGTAATTGGTAAAATTTCCGGTATGTGGATTATATCGGGATATTCCTCTGGTGGTGCCCATCCAGATTTCTCCATTCTTATCTCCCACCAGGCAAACAATGGAATCATTTAACAGGCTGTTGGGATTTTCAGGATCGTGAATTATATGGGTAAAAACCTGCGTTACAGGATTGAACACCTCAAGTCCTTTATAGGTACCTATCCATATTAAACCCGAACTGTCTATGTATATATTTCTAATATTATTATTAGAAAGTGCCTTTGGATCATCCTGATTATATCCATAACTAAGCAAATTACTGCCATTATATTTTATCAGGTTTACCCTTCCGTCTGCAACGCCCAACCATATGAATCCTTCTTTATCCTGGGTAATAGTGCGGACATTTCCGAAACTTACGCTAAGATTCCTGACGGATAATTTTTCCTGGGCAAAGGCAGAAAAAGCGGCTATGCATAAGCATAGCAGAAACAGAGCATTTCTCATAAATATTTGCATGTAACGTGGGTAAACTTTCTTATTCCGGTACGGTGTGAAAGTTTATCATAGAGGGCTGCGCCTGAAAAACGGATTGCTCGTGGCCTTAAGAGGAAGAATGGTTTTTATGGGATCGGAGTCAGGGATTGAAATGTTCGAAAGGGTACAGGTAAAAGGTAAGCAACATTTAAAAATAATTGTTTTTTAATATTTATTCAATTTTGAATTTTTTTTTCGGGAAAGTGCGGAATAAACATCACAGTGTCCATAACACATCTTCATCCGAAGAGTATGCGAAAAGAAAGAAGGTCAAATGGCGGATAAAAACTCAGTATACCCCTATTTCCGATATCAGGGGAATGGATTTGCTTTCTGTGATGGTAATTTTTACGGATTTCACTTTTACAGGATCAAAGGTAAGTATGCGCTTATACCCTACCGTTGTACCCTCCTGCAACAGCCTGAAATCTTTACCGTTTTCTGATACATGAATATTGAAGGCTGCAATTCTCTGCCCCAGTTCAATATACTCCTGCAGCATCACCGCTTTAATATCAGTTAACACAGGAAACTCTATCACCACTGAATGTTCCCCTTCTGCAGGCATCCAGAAAGTTTTACGGTTTTCATCCTTAAGGTGACCAACGGGATATTTGGGCACTGCAGAACCGGCTTTTAGGAATGCATTTTTTACCAGATTGGTTTTGAAATATTCCTCTTTGATACGTTTGAATGCCATCAGCGAGGCGGAATCATTGGGATGTATTAACCCTCTCCTGTCGGGAGGAACGTTTAATAAGAAATTGGCATTCCTTCCCACGGATGTTAAGTATAAATCGAAAAGTTCATTACCCGATTTAACCTTATCATCTTCATCCGGATGATAAAACCAACCCGGACGAATGGAAACATCGGCTTCACCCGGTATAAAATGTTTACCGTTCCGGTTACCCATGTTCAGGGTATCCATTGACGGTGAACCTTCTCCTCTTTGAAATCCTGCAGTATCCAGCATTGCCCAGTTGGTTTCTCCAGCAATACCTTTTTCATTACCTATCCATCTAATATCCGGACCAATATCACTAAAGATAACCGTATTGGGAGACAGCCTTCTCATGGCATTTTCAAAAGCCCGGAAATCATATGCCTGCCTTTTGCCGTTGGGCCCTTCCCCATTGGCACCATCCCACCACATTTCGAACACCGGTCCGTATTGGGTAATCACTTCTTCCATGGTGGCCAGGTATACATTATTATACTCGTCGGTACCGTATTGCGGATGATTTCTGTCCCAGGGTGAAATGTATACGCCAAACAACAGCCCTTCTTTTCTTAATGCTTCCGATAAATCTTTCAGCACATCCCCTTTTCCGCCTTTCCAGCGGCTTTCCCTAACCGTATGTGTACTGTACGCTGAAGGAAAAAGACAGAAACCATCGTGGTGTTTGGCAGTAATAATAATCCCTTTGGCTCCGGCTTGTTTGGCTATGGAAACCCATTGTTGGGGATTGTAATCTGTAGGGTTAAAAACATCCGGATCTTCATTTCCCTTTCCCCATTCCATACCCGTAAAGGTGTTGGGCCCGAAATGCATAAAAAGGTAAAACTCCAGTTCGTACCAGGCAACCTGTTGGGGAGTGGGTACCGGATATACGGTATCGGGCACCTGAGCGTTCCCTTTACAAGACCATAATAAAGCTGCAAATAACAGGAAAACACGGGTTTTTCTTAATCTTCCGGAAATGCTGAACTGATTGGTTTTCGGGCGCATGAAATAAATTTAGCCTCATTTTTTCAAATATCTATTCAGTATTTTTGTAGCTATGGAATACAGAATTGAAAAAGATACCATGGGCGAGGTACAGGTACCCGCCGATGCCCTCTATGGTGCACAAACTCAAAGAAGTATTGAGAATTTCAAAATAGCCAGAGACATCAACAAAATGCCTCTTGAAATCATCAGGGCTTTTGCCTATCTGAAAAAAGCAGCGGCCATTGCCAACGAGCAACTGGGCGTGCTTCCTGCAGAAAAATCCCGGGTCATTCAACAGGTATGTGATGAAATACTGGAAGGTAAACATGATGATGCTTTCCCTCTTGTTGTTTGGCAAACCGGTAGCGGTACCCAAAGCAACATGAACGTGAATGAGGTAATTGCCTACAGAGGCCATGTGCTGAAAGGCGGAAAGCTTACCGATAAAGAAAAATTCCTTCACCCCAACGACGACGTCAACAAAAGCCAGTCTTCCAACGATACCTTCCCTACTGCCATGCATATTGCAGCATATAAAATACTGGTGGGAAAAACCATCCCCGGAATTAAAAAGCTGCGCGACACCCTCGATAGAAAAAGCAGGGAGTTTAAGGATATCGTAAAAATCGGAAGAACCCATTTTATGGATGCCACCCCGCTTACCCTCGGGCAGGAATTCAGCGGTTATGTATCACAGTTAGATCATGGCATCCGCGCTATTGAAAACACGCTTCCGCACCTTGCTGAACTTGCCCTTGGCGGAACCGCAGTCGGAACAGGCATCAATACCCCTGAAGGGTACGATGTAAAGGTGGCAGAGGTAATTGCACAGTTAACCGGACTTCCATTTGTTACTGCTCAAAATAAATTTGAAGCACTTGCCGCACACGACGCTATCGTGGAAGCGCACGGCGCCCTGAAGACCGTTGCTGCCAGCCTGATGAAAATAGGTAACGATATCAGAATGCTGAGCTCCGGCCCAAGATGCGGCATTGGTGAAATTTTCATCCCCGATAACGAGCCCGGTTCTTCTATCATGCCGGGTAAGGTAAACCCCACCCAGTGTGAGGCCCTTACCATGGTAGCCGCCCAGGTTTTCGGCAACGATGTTGCCATCAACTTCGGTGGTGCTACCGGTCATTTTGAACTGAATGTGTTCAAACCCATGATGATTTACAACTTCCTGCACAGCGCCAAGCTGATCGGGGAAGCTTGTGTATCCTTCAATGATAAATGTGCCGAAGGCATTGAACCCATCAGGGAAAACATCCAAAAACACCTCGACAATTCGCTGATGCTGGTAACGGCACTGAATACCAAAATCGGTTATTACAAAGCAGCAGAAATTGCCCAAAAAGCACATAAGGAAAATACCACTTTGAAGGCAATGGCTGTTAAGCTGGGATATCTTACAGCTGAAGAATTTGATGAATGGGTAGTACCGGCGAAGATGGTGGGAAAGGTTACCTTGTAATCAGGAATGAATGGGAAGTGGTATGTTATTGAATAATGAATGCTATTTTTAAAACCCCCTTTTTCCTAATTACAATTAGGTGGATAGGCAGATTCGTCTTCTTCATACCATTTATAACCATAAGAAAATTAAAATAGCGGGAGTACTCCCGCTATTTTTTTTACTCAATGAGACAGCTTAAAAAGTGTAAACGCTATGTAGTGTTTAATTTTTAATCTTTAGTTGTTTAATTTTCCCTTCTATTGAATGATAATCTTCTCAGACTTTACAAGCCCTTCATATCCCGAGAATATCCTCAACACGTACACTCCTTTCTTCATTCGGCTTACGTCTATGGAGAAGTTGTCGCGTGAGGTGGATTCGTGGAGAACGATTCTTCCGGCCATATCCAGCATTTGAACTTTTAATGGCTTATGCAAACCTCTTGGCGTTTCTACGTACACCACCTGCGAGGCAGGGTTGGGATAAATTTTGATATCGCTTTTATTGATTGCTCTTCTTACCGGTTGATGATCCTGAATGGAAAGTGTAGACATATACACTACTCTTAAAATATTCCCTCCATCCTGCGTATTGATTACACCACCTCCGTTAAAACCACCTGTGGGGCCGGAGGTATTCCCGGTACTGTCTATGGCAAGATATAAAGTATCGCCTGTGGGGTTGATGGCAATATCTCTTACCCTGTACCCATGGAAATAGGGAATGGTATCTACCGGGTCGGCAGTAGAACTGCTGTCAACCGCCATACCATCATTTCTGAGTTTCAACCGGTATAAACCGTATTTCAATGAGGGGATCAGCAAAGAATTATTCCATCCCGGTATTCCGTATTTATCATAGTAATCTATACTGGAAGGTGCAATGGTTGGCCAGGTAAAGATGTTACTGCCATCCGCAGGAATTTGGGATGCAGGAGCTTTAAACAAGCCAAACATGGGCTCAATTACATTATTGGCATTACAAAAATTGGTTTCATTCGTTATATTCTGGTTGGCCAGCTTATTGTTGTTGGGATAAGGATCCTGGGTAGAATAATTATCGTCACAAAATCCGGCTACTTTAGGCCAGCCGTAATTTCCACCGGCCTGAATAATATTGACTTCATCATCAGATTTATCCCCATGTTCGCTGCTGTATAATATATCCACACCATTTCTTTTACCCCAAACAATACCCTGGGCATTCCTGTGGCCATAACTGTAGGTGGCAAGTTTTTTGCCGTTATAGGTAAACGGATTATCATTGGGTATCCAGCCATTATACTTATCTGTGGGATCTGCAGGATCATTATCATGCTCCAGGTTAAGGCGTAGAATTTTACCTTCATATATATGTAATACCTGAGCATTATTCGGCCTGTTGGCATTGTTAAACTGTCCGGACCCCATATCTCCTATGGTATAATACAATTTCATGTCCGGGCCAATGGTCATCCTTCCCGAGTTGTGATCATTACTTCCGGGAAGAGAATCGAGCATAATGGTTTCGCCTTCCAGTTGCCCGTTAGTAAAATTGTATTCATACCTCACAATACGGGTATTAAAGAAACATCCGTTGTTACCACTCTGACATTTATCAAACCTGAATACATAAGAAAGATAAACATAAGGCTTACCCGAAAGGAATTGGGGATGGATGGCCAGTCCCATTAAACCACCCTGCGGCCATTGGCCACCGGATTTATCAGGACGGCTGAAATTCTTTTTGTTGGCAAGATTTAATACAGTACGCTTTCCCCCTGTGTGCGGATGGATTTTTACCACCCTGTAATTTCTTGCTTCGGTTACCCATAAAGAATCATCAGGTCCATAGGTGATTTCCCAGGGATAACTCAGTTTAGCAGATAGCGTATCAATTTGGAAAATCTGATTGCTCCAGATTTCAACCCGCTGCGCAGAAATTTTATTCGTTGTAAATAAAACTATTACAAGAAAAAGTATAAGGTTTTTCATAGTAAGGGTTTTCCTGTATAATAATCTTGAAAGAGTAACGTTATTGGATGTGGAAATAGTTTGCCAGCGATGAAAATCGAGTACTAACCCTTCCCTTTGATAGGAAATCTACGATTGCCGGTCTATGAAAACTTGGGTACCTTAGAAAACTGAAAAGTCAGACACCAAAATCCTAAATATAAATGAAAAACATGCTTTCCTGGTTGCTCAGGAAATATATGATTTTCGCCCTATTCCTTTTTTCGCCTACGTTGCTGTTAGCCCAGAGATATGGCAACAGTTATGTAAATATTTCAAAGAAAAAAACCGGTGGAACCGTACAACCCGGCGACACTCTGGAAATAAGGACAAATTATTATTTCACCAGCACCATTTACCGCGCCAGGTATGTAGATAACATACCCACCAATACGGAATTTATCGATGATTCTCTCAGGCTGATTACCAATGAAGGATTAACCTATAAGAACTATACGCTTGCTGCAGGTGACGACCCTGCCACTTATAATGCAAGTCCCGGGCCGGGAGAATACAACATCCGAATCAACATCGGCAGGGAAAATACCGCAACTAATGTAACCACCACCGATGAGTCTCCCCCCGGTACGGGCTACAACTACAGAAGTACAGATATTCCTAGAGTAGGAGGGGGAGTTTTAATTACCACGGCTTTCAGAGTAAGGGTAACCGGAAATATCGGAGATACCATTACGCTTGGAGCAGGTAAATTTATTTACCGAACATCAACAAATGGTACAGACAAAACACTTGAGCTAACGCAGTATAAAATCCTGATATCCAACAACGATCCTATATGCGAAAACTCCGTGGGTAAAAACTTTGTGGCAGAAGGCGGAGGTACATTCGATTTTGGAAATACCCAAAACCGATCCTACGGCCCTGCCTTTATGATTCCGAATTACGAATACAAAACATTATCCTCAGCAGTTCAGATAACCGACGGTTCATATGCAATCGTCAACAACCTTAGCCCCACGGGAAGTACCGTTACCAATGCACAAAAGAGAAATACCTGTAATTTACCGGCAGGTCATTCACAAAACTGTAGCCACAGGATGTTTAATGGTTACTGGGAAATTATGGGCGACCACACAGGTTCGACTACCCCTGAGGGGAACCCTCCCGTTGCTCCCGGCGAGGAAGGTGGCTATATGCTGGTAGTGAATGCCGACTATGTTACCAGTGAGGCCTACAGGCAAACCATAACGGGATTATGTCCAAATACCTCATATGAGTTTTCGGTTTGGGTAAGAAACATATGTACCAACTGCGGATTGAATATAAATGGTGCTGCCACATATCTTCCCGGAGTTTACCCCAACCTGACCTTTGCCATTGATGACCTCGACAGGTATTCTACAGGCGAAGTAGATACAACAGGTTGGATGAAGAAAGGTTTCTTGTTTAAAACAGGAGAAGGCCAGACTTCCATCACCATTTCCATCAGGAACAATGCTTCAGGAGGTGGTGGTAACGACTGGGCGATAGATGATATCGCACTGGTAACCTGCAATCCTGCACTAAACCTGATTCCTTCCGGTAATGCCAACATATGTTATGGCAACCAGGTTGACATATCCAGTACCGTTAGGTCGTTCTTTAACAACTATACGCATTATAAATGGGAAAGAAGTACCGATAATGGTGTAACCTGGAGTACCATAGGTACAGGAGTGGGTACCCCCGTGTACATAGACGGGGCGTATGAATACGTAGCTACCCTTCCGCCATTCCTGGCCGACAGCAGCAGGCACTTAAATCAGTACAGGTTTACCGTAGCCTCCAGTGCAGCCAATCTTGAAGAAGAAGATTGTATGTTCCGTGAGAGTACTGTAATTATAGTATGGGTGAACGATTGTAGCTCAGTACTGGAAACACAGATGGTAGATTTCACCGGAAGGCTGGTAAATGCTAAGGCAGTCTTAAGCTGGACCGTTACCGAAGACAAGGAAGGTGTGGAGTATATTATTGAAAAGAAAAACTCTTCACTGGGATTCAGGCCTATAGCCACCATTCCGGCATCGCAGGGGAATAACCGAAGATATTCCTATACCGATCCCGAACCGGTTTCAGGCAGCACAGGGTACCGGATTAAGATTAAAGACAAGAACAAATTTGCCTTAAGCAAAGAAATATACCTGACCAACGGAAATGCATTTTCCATTTCCAATGTGCAGAACCCCGTGCAGGGACAAATCAGCTTCATGGCATCTGCTCCTGAAAGCGGAAACCTGCAGGTAAGCGTGCTTAGCCTCTCAGGAAACATCCTCTTCAACAGGAACATCAACATTTCCAAAGGTGTAAACCAAATTAAGATAAACGATATCGGAAACATCCCTTCCGGTAATTATATCCTGAGGATTACTTCAGGAAAGGATGTACATCATTTCAAAATCATCAAACAATAACCGATTGTATAAGTACCCGCGATAAACACCAAAAAGCCCGGAGCATTCATTTCCGGGCTTTGTTTTGGCTACCTGTTGTTAGATCAACCACTTTTTAAACAGGCCCGCAAATATACAAGGCAGATATTATATGTAACAACAATTATTACATTTATTCGTTTCTATTATTAACTTTATACCCGCAATGAACAATACGAGATTTGCTACCCTGATTCATATCCTCACCCTTTTATCAAAATACAAGGGTACATGGCTGAATTCGGATTTCATTGCAGGAAGCATCCAAATTAACCCTGTAATGGTGCGTAAAGAACTGGCCGTGCTTCAGCAGGAAGGATGGGTAGTAAGTAAAAAGGGGAAGGAAGGTGGTACCATGTTGAAGAAATCGGATGAGGAAATCAAACTTTCTGATATTTTCATGCTGGTAAAAAATTCCAACGTGCTGGGGAAAAAGAACGTAATAAAAGACACCAAATGCCCTGTGGGTAAGCAAATCAACCGAAAGCTGGAAGCGATATTTGATGAAGCCGATAATATTATCCTTCAATCGCTGGAGCACAAAACGCTGAAAAGCTTTGCCGACAATTTTTAATTTTTTTGAATTGAATTGTAACAAATTTTAATACAAATAGAATATGCGTAAAATTGGAATTACCGGAGCTACAGGTCAGCTGGGAAGGCTGATAGTAGAGAAACTGAAAGCAAAAGTGGATGCCTCAAACCTCGTTGCTCTGGTACGGAGCCCGGAAAAAGCAGCAGACTTAGGAATTGAAGCCAGGAAATTTGATTACAATCACCCTGCGGAGTTGAATGAAGGGTTGAAAGGCATTGATATTCTGATGATGGTATCTGCAAGTGAGGTGGGTAAAAGGCTGCCCCAACACCGGAACATAATAGAAGCGGCTAAAAAGAACGGGGTAAATCGGATCGTTTATACCAGCCTGTTACATGCCGACACTTCCACCATCAGCCTGGCAGAAGAGCACAGGGCTACTGAAGCCATGCTTAAATCTTCCGGCATCCCTTATACCATTTTAAGAAACGGATGGTATACTGAAAATTATACCATGTCAATTGCCAACGTGCTAAATGCTGGTGTCGTAATCGGCGCTTCGGGTGAAGGCAAAATCTCTGCCGCAACCAGAGAAGATTATGCTGAAGCAGCTGCTGCAGTGCTTACAGGAGAAGGGCATGAGGGAAAAGTTTACGAACTGGCAGGAGACGAACCCTTCACCATGAAAGAATATGCGGCTGAGATAGCCAAACAAACTGGTAAAGACATTCAATATGTTCACCTCACCGTAGAGGAATATGCTGAAAAACTGGCTGCTTTCGGAATGCCCGAGGCGGTGGCAAAAATGTTTGCAGGATTTGATCGGGATGCCGGAAACAACCAGTTGTTCGACGACAGCAAAACATTATCAAAATTAATCGGAAGGCCAACCACACCGCTTTCCGCAGCCATTAAAAAGGCACTGGGTTAATCTGATAGTTTAAACAAAAAAACCGGCAGTTCCTACTGTCGGTTTTTTATATTTTGCCTGCTTTAAATTCCGAGCACTTAATTATAAGTATACCTGTAAAGATCGGTTCCGTTCCATTTAATCAGCAACGGCATCCTGCTCGGGTTAATCTGCACTTCAATATCCGCCTCGCTGCCCCCGGTTGTAATTTTCACAGGAAGATTATCACTGAAATAAAAAATTTCGAAAATATGATCGCCATCGGAAAGAGCTGCCGCATCCAGGAAATAAAACTGGTTGTGAATGGCACTGAAATTATTTTCCCTGGAATCATATTCTACAGTATAGGTGACGGTTCCTGAAGAAGATGTTTTTTCTATTCCTGTAATATTCCCATCGGTATAACTGTAAACAACTTTATGGGTATTGTTGCCATTCTGGTCAAAGGCATATTTCTCCTTAATGGTACCATTGGCATTCCATACATATCTGGCAAGTGTATCCGTAGCCTGGCCGTTCTGATCAATAAATACCACAGATTCTACCTGTCCGGCCGCGTTATAATTAAACCTTGTTCTCGCAGCCAGTGTCCACCCCCCTCCTGAAGAAGAAAGGTAATAATTCACCATGCTGATTTTATCCTGGCCGTCGTAATTGATGATTCTTCGCTGATTAAGGGAAGAAATGATTTCGCCAATTTTCTGGTTATTCAGCCAGTATTTGTAATTATCCTGGAACAATGGTGCCTGCAGGCGTTCTTCTGAAGCCAGCGAACCTATGGCACCCTCTACAAGAGATTCCTCGCCTGATACATTTACTTTAAAGGTACAGGTTTTGTTGTCGAAGGTGAATTCAAACTCTGATTCTCCATCCTGCAGCGGTTTACCAATACCATACATGGTAATATACTGAAGGCCGGTATTTTCGAATTCTCCTTCTGCAAAGAATACCATTCCGTTGGCATTATTGGTAATAATGGAATACGTTCCGGGGCGGGTTACCTCCAATCCCACGTTGATGAAATGATCCGAACCAAGGTCAACCCCAGCTTCATAAATACCGTTGATGTTGATGGAAAGACAACTGATATTTCCTTTGGCAGTTCCGTCGTCATCAGCATCTCCGAATACGCCTCCAAACTTTCCGTCGGTAATGGTATATTCATTACCGTCTTCATCCATTACTTTTCCCGAAAATTCACCCTTAATGATTCCATTCTCTACGGAAGTCACCTTAATTACAAAATCATTTCCCGACCCGCTTTGGTATTTGATCTGTCCGTCTACCACATACTGAAATACTCCTATATCCCCGGTATATTCTCCCGGAAGAATGGGTTCTCCGATTATCTGAATGAAAATTAGTCCGCCCGACGGATTGGAAGCGCCCTGAAGGGTGATGGCTTCCATATCTCCCTGCGTTTGTCTGGAGACATTGGTAAAATCGCCTTTAAACAACGTACCTCCTTCACGAAATTGCCACTGGTCAATCAACTCAGGCGGGGTATATGGCTTGCCTTCATAACTTTTTTCCTTTGAGCAGGAAATTATCATGAATGCAGATAATAATACCAGAATATGGCGGGCATATTGCTTCATCATAACAGGATAACGTTATGGAATAAATTAATGTTGTTTTCCGGGCTGCAGGTCAGACGGATTTTCCTTTTCAGGATGCTCGGACTTTTTGAAAAATTTCCCCTGAAAAATCAGGATGGCCATTACGCCAATCGAAATGGAGGCATCGGCAATATTAAATATTGGCGAGAAAAAGGTGAATTCATTTCCACCCCATACAGGAATCCAGTTGGGTAATACCTTGTCTTCAATAATGGGGGCATACAGCATATCCACCACTCTCCCGTGCATAAATCCAGCATAACCTCCTCCTTCAGGAAACAGGGTGGCTACCGGGTAGCCATATTCGCTGGCCGAGAAAATCATGCCATAAAACATACTGTCTATCAGATTTCCGAGCGCCCCTGAAAATATTAATGCTACGCAAATTATAAATCCGGGATGTTCTTTTTTCTTCAGCAGCGATTTGATGTAAAAAACTCCGAATATTACTGCTATCAGCCTGAAGAGGGTAAGCAGCAGTTTACCGGTTTCTCCGCCAAACTTCCAGCCCCATGCCATTCCTTCATTCTCAATGAAATACAATCTGAACCAGGAACCAAATATGGGTATCTGCTCATGGTACTCCATATTCAGCTTAACCCAGAATTTCAAACCCTGATCTGCAAGAATGATAGCCAGAATGATGAGGATGACCGTCCTTGTCTTCAATACGTATGGTTTTGGTTTCAAAGATAGGGAAAGCGAACGAGGTATCGGGTGGGCCCTTGTTAGAAATTATCTAATTTCTCAATATAAAACCAAGGCAACTTACCTGCGGTCTTCACCTCCCTGATGATGGATTGCTAAGGATTAATGCAAGTCTTTATCTCTTCCCAAAGCCTTATCTTCTTCCAGTGCTTCCCTGTTGGCCACATTTATGGAATAGACAATGGAACCGGAAATGCAGGCAAAGATTACCAGCAGCGATATATAAACCGGAATATGCACATTAATTATTCCCAACAGCATTTTGATTCCGATAAATACCAGCACAATGGAAATTCCCTGTTGCAGGTGGCTGAATTTGTTGGCCGCTCCTTTCAATAAGAAGAATAAAGACCTCAGCCCGAGTACTGCAAATATGTTGGAAGTATATATTACCATTCTGTCGTGTGAAATACCGAATACCGCAGGAATTGAGTCGAGCGCAAATACAATATCGGTAGTTGCCAGCATGATGATTACCACAAAAATGGTAGTGTAATATTTTTTACCATCGCGGATAACAGAAATTTTACCGTTGCCATCATCGGGTACCAGAGGGAAAAATCTTTTAAGGAAGAGGTAGGTTTTATTGGAGGAAAGGTCCATTTCCTCTTCTCCTTTGGAAGTGAACATTTTGATACCTGTTACCAGTAGTATTCCTCCGAAAATGTACAGGATCCAGCCAAATTTTGCCACCAGGGCAATACCCACACTGATAAATATAATCCTGAACACGATAGCCATGAGGATACCAATCAACAATACCCTGGGTATAAAATCTTCATGAATTCCAAAGAAAGTAAACAGCAGTATGAATACGAATATATTATCAATACTCAGCGACCATTCCATCAGGTAGGCACTCAGGTATTCAATGGCCAGCGTCTGCCCCCGTTCATACCACATGAACCCCATAAACAAAATGGCAAGCGTAACCCAGAATAGGGTCTGAAATAATGCCTTTTGCATGGTAATGTGGGTACTCTTCTTACTCATCAACCCAAGGTCAAATGCCAATGCCAATACCAGTAAAATCCCAAAACCCAGGTAGGTTATCTGATCTGCTGTCATCATAATATAAAAATGGTGGCAAAGATAGCAATTAAGGCCGAGGAAGCATAGCCGTAATGCCTCTAAAACCGTGGATTCAGCACTTACCATACATTCCTTCTCTGCAAAAACGCTTATTTCCATGGAAATCAAAGAAAAATATGGAAATGGGCAGGCATTATTTCAATAATTTTACCTCCGGAAAATGCGGCAGGACCATATCGGAATGACAGGATGGTTGCTTTGCCTCTAATAATACTCATACCAAAAGACGAATATGAAAAAGTTTTTCTTCCTCCTGGGCTGGATTTTTATACAGGTACTGGTATTCGGACAAGATCTTACCAACGCAGATGCTTTAAAAAATTTCCTACGGTATTCCCCTGAAAAAGCACCCCTGGTGAGTGCCCATCGCGGAGGGCCGGTGAAAGGCTATCCTGAAAATGCACTGGAAACATTTGCTCTTTATACAAGCGGATCTCCCATCATTATAGAAACCGATATTGAACTCACAAAAGATTCGGCTCTGGTAATGATGCACGATAATACACTCGACCGCACCACAACGGGAAAAGGCGCTGTCAGAGACTATACCCTTTCCGAACTGAAGAATTTATTCCTGAAAGACAACTTCGGGAATGTTACTTCCTATCGCATTCCCACCCTGGAGGAAGTACTAAAATTTGGAAAATCAAAAGGGAATGTTATTTATACCCTTGATGTAAAAAGAGGAGTGCCTTACAAAATGGTGATTGATGAAGTAAGAAAATCCGGGGCAGAAGGCATTTCCGTAATCATCACCTACAATGCCAATCAGGCGGAAGAGGTGTACAAACTGGCTCCCGACCTGATGATTTCCGTATCCCTTAGAAGTGCAGCCGATTTGGAAAGACTTAAAAACCTGGGCATTCCCGAAAGCAATATGGTGGCTTTTGTGGGCACCAGCGAACCTGATGCTTCTTTGTACGAATTGCTGCACAGCAAAAGCATCCCTACTATTCTTGGCACAATGGGTAACCTTGATAAACAAGCAGAAGCAAGAGGTGAAGCCGTTTACAGGAATTTATACAGAAGAGGGGCAGATGTTTTATCTACCGACAATCCTGCTGTTGCGCTGAAAGCTGCTGCCATGGTTGCCGAAGAAAGAAAGGCGGGAATATTCATTACCGATGGCGATCAAATTATCAATCCTACCCGAACCAACAGCGGGGAAAGCAAAAAGAAGCCTTATCTCATCCTGGTATCTTCCGATGGTTTCAGGCACGATTACCTCAAAAAATATGAAGCGCCGTTTTTAAAATCCATGGCGGAGAAATATGTTACTGCCGAATCGCTGATACCTTCTTATCCTACCATGACTTTCCCCAACCATTATACGCTGGTTACGGGTATGTATCCCGGGCATCACGGGCTGGTCAACAACTCCTTTTACGACCCCGGACAAAATGATTTCTATGCCATGTACAACAGGGAAAAAGTAACGGATGGAAAATGGTATGGCGGAATTCCTATTTGGGTACTGGCCGAACAACAAAAAATGATCAGTGCTAACCTATTCTGGGTAGGTTCAGAAGCCCCTGTTCAGGGTATTCAGAGCACTTACTGGTATGCTTTCAACGATAAAATGGAAATAGAAAAAAGGCTACAGGTGGTTAGAGAATGGCTGAACCTGCCTGAAGATAAAAGGCCACACCTGATTACCTTCTATCTTTCCGATGTTGACCATGCAGGCCACAGCTATGGCCCTGATGCGGTTCAAACCCGCGAAGCGGTAAAACGTGTTGACAGCATCATGCAGGCCTTACATGAGATTGTTGAAGAAAGCGGGTTACCTGTAAATTTTGTTTTCGTATCCGACCATGGTATGACTGCAGTGGATACTGCCCACCCTATTCCCATTCCTGCTGTGATTGACACCTCCAGATTCATCATCGCATCAATGGGTACTATGGTGGACATCCATGCCAGAAACAAAGCCGATATACCTGAGGTTTACAAACAACTTCGCAAAGAACAAAAGGGATATACCACCTATCTCAAAACCAATTTGCCTAAAAAATATCGTTACGGGAGAAAAGATGATTACTTTAATCGTGTAGGGGATATCCTCCTTATTCCGGATACACCTTATGTTGTCACCAACCGTAAACCCAACCCCGGCAACCACGGCTATCCCAACACCATCAAAGACATGCACGGCATCTTCATCGCCTGGGGACCCGCATTCAAAGAAGGAGTGAAACTCAACAGCCTTGAAAACGTATCGGTATTTCCGCTACTGGCAGAAGTGCTGCAATTGCCCTATACGCATAAGATTGACGGTAAGTTGAAAAAGGTGAAGAAAGCACTTAAGTAAATCTTGTTGCTGTTCCGTTTTTTCTTTAATAAGGCCCACTACCGTTGAGTTCATTCTGAGCGAAGCGAAGAATCTCCGGAAACTGACATTATCCGCTATTTTAAATTTCCTCAAGTGCGGTAATCATGAGATGCTTCGCAAGGCTCAGCAGGACAAACACTGAGCTCTGCAGGACACCGCAGAGCTCAGCATGACTATTGAAATATAATTTAGGAAAAGGGAATTAGGAATTAAATCGTATGTCGTATATGGTAAATCACATAAACATCTTCATCGTTCTTTCCATTTCCTCCACTATCAAATCATTTCTTAAATTACCCAGCGATCCTTCATGGGTATGTCGGAGTTGTCCTGCATCGTAAGAGAATTTCCCCTGATCTACCAGGTTACCGATTTCGCGATAGGCATCACGGAAAGGCACGCCTTTGTTTACGAGGTCGTTAACGGCTTCTACGGTAAAGAGGTATTTGTATTTTTCGTCTTCAAGAATGTTTTCTTTAACACTGATGTTTTCCAGCATCAGCATGGACATATCCATACAATCTTTCAGGGTTGAAATGGCGGGAAAAAGAATTTCTTTTGTGAGTTGAAGTTCCCTGTGATAGCCTGACGGAAGATTGTTCAGCATAAGGGTCAATTCATTGGGAACGGAAGTAATCCTGTTGCACTTTCCTCTGATGAGTTCGAATACATCGGGATTCTTTTTATGAGGCATAATGCTGCTGCCGGTGGTAAGTTCGGAAGGGAAACTGATAAAACTGAAGTTTTGATTCAGATACAGACAGCAGTCCATACTCAACTTCGACAAAGTTGCTGCAATAGCCGCCAATGCCATTCCGGTTACTTTTTCGGTTTTACCCCTGGTCATTTGCGCATACACCGAATTCACGTTCAATGCTTCAAAACCAAGCAATTCGGTAGTTCTTGTCCTGTTAAGAGGAAAAGAAGAGCCATATCCTGCCCCTGAGCCCAGAGGATTTTTATTGGCGGTTTTATAAGCAGCATATAATACAAGCAGATCATCTGCAAGGCTTTCGGCATAAGCCCCAAACCATAATCCGAAGGAAGAGGGCATGGCTATTTGCAAATGGGTATACCCGGGAAGCAAAACTGCTTTATATTTTTCGCTTAAGGATATCAGTAAGTCGAACAGTTTTTTTACCCTGTCTTTAATATCCAGGATTTCCGCCCTCAGGTAAAGTTTAATATCTACCGCCACCTGATCGTTGCGGCTTCTTCCGCTGTGAATCATCTTACCTGCTTCCCCAATTCTTTGGGTAAGCAGAATTTCAACCTGCGAATGCACATCTTCCACATCCTCTTCTATCTTAAATTTTCCTTCCTCTATTTCCAACAGAATACCTTTCAATCCGTTTACCGCCAGCTCGGCATCTTCTTTCTTCATCAGTCCTGTTTCGCCCAGCATGGTCACATGAGCAATGGACCCCATGACATCATATTTTGCCAGCAGCAGGTCGAATTCCCTGTCGCGGCCAACGGTAAAGCGTTCAATCTGTTCAGAAACCGATGTGTTGTCTTTATTCCAGAGTTTCATGATGATTATTTTTTAATCACAGCCTCCAATAGCTGTATGTACAAAGCGATACCTTCTCTGATTTCCTCAAGGTAAATGAATTCATCGGCAGTATGGCTTCTTGCAGAATCACCGGGACCCATTTTTAAAGCCGGAAAAGGCATGAGGGCTTTATCGGAAGTAGTGGGTGAACCGAAAATTGTCTTTCCCAGTTTTAGCCCCGATTGTACCAAAGGATGCTCTACGGGTATCATGCTCGACTTTAGCCTGGTACTTCTTGGTTTGAATTCACTTTTCAGGTTTTTGCCCAGGGTTTCGAGGATTTCTTCAAAACTGTACAGCTCATTTACACGAATATCTATCACAAAACTACAGCTATCGGGTACTACATTATGGGCTTTGTTTTCGGTATTGATAACGGTAACCGTCATACGCACCGGGCCCAGAAATTCTGAAACCCTTTCAAACCGGTATCCCTGGATCCATTGAATATCCTGCAATGCTACGGGAATGGCATTTATACCTTCTCCTCTCGCAGCATGCCCCGCTTTTCCTCTGGCAATACAATCCACCACCATTAATCCTCTTTCTGCAATGGCAAGATTCATCATGGTAGGCTCCCCTACGATGGCAGATTCAATTTCCGGTAATTTCGGGATACAGGATTCGATTCCTCCTTTTCCGGATATTTCCTCTTCTGCAGTAGCCGCCATAATGAGGTTGTATTTCAAATCTTCCGCTGCATAATAATACAGAAAAGTGGCTATCAGTGAAACCAAAGACCCGCCTGCATCATTACTTCCCAGTCCGTACAGCTTTCCATCCTTTTCCAAAGGCATAAAAGGATCTATAGTATAAGACAGATTAGGTTTTACGGTATCGTGGTGGGAATTCAGAAGAATGGCAGGCAGCGCAGGATTGAATTGTTTATTCTTTACAATAATGTTGTTTCCATGCCTTTCGTAAGGAATTCCTCTTTCCTGAAAAAATGCCCCGATGGCATTAGCGGTTCCTGCCTCTTCCCTGCTGAAAGAAGGAATGGAGATGAGTATTTTCAGCAGTGCAACTGCATCTTTATAAAGTTCCTGTATCTTGTTCTCTTCAGGCATTTCAATTTAAAGTTATTGTTGTACCGGAGGTTCCGTTTAATAATTCTTCCGGATGCGTGGCTTTTCCAATAATCACCTTCTTCACCCCTTTTTCCAATGCGGCAAAAGCATTATCCAGCTTTGGAATCATCCCTTCAAAAATGATTTTCTCTTCTTTGTATTTTTCATAATTTCTTCTGTTCAACAGAGGAATGACAGACTTTTCATCTTCAGTATCCATCAGCACTCCGGCCTTTTCAAATCCGTATACCAGCGTTACTTCAAAATCTTTGCACAGTGCCGTGGCAGTTTCCTGTGCAATCGTATCGGCATTGGTGTTCAGCAATTGTCCGGCTTTGTTATGCGTGATGGGAGCAAGCACAGGTGTTAATCCCAGTTCAATCATTTTTTTAAGTAATGCTGTATTCACTTCTTCCACATCCCCTGCAAAACCGTAATCAATATTTCCTTTCTCTCGTTTTTTGGCTTTAATCATGTTTCCGTCTGCTCCTGAAAATCCTATGGCATTGCATTGGTTTTGCTGTAGTTTGGCCACAATATTTTTATTAATCAACCCTGCATACACCATAGTCACCACTTTCAGGGTTTCTGCATCTGTAATCCTTCTTCCGTCTTTCATCTGCTGGGGAATTTCCAGTGCTTCTGCCACTCTTGTTGCCATTTTACCACCTCCGTGCACAAGGATTTTGTTTCCTTCCAATGCTGCAAATTTTTCCAGGAAGGCACTCAGGTCTTCTTCCTTATCTATGATATTTCCGCCAATTTTTATGATACAAAGCTTATCCATGCCGATGGTTACAGGTTAGCCAATATTTCGCCTATCACTGCCTGAGCAGCCCAAACGCGGTTGCCGGCTTCCCTGGTTACTATGCTGTTGGGACCGTCAAGTAATTCTCCGCTTAATTCCACGTTTCTTCTAACAGGCAGGCAATGCATTACTTTTGCATTATTCGTGATGGCAAGTTTACGGGTATCGGGCATCCATGAAGCATCATTGCTTATTATCTTACCGTAATCGTTATACGAACTCCAGTTTTTTACGTAAATGTAATCGGCATTTTTAATTGCTTCATTCTGGTCGTAAACGATTTCCGCCCCTTTTGTAAAGGCTTCATCCAGTTCATACCCTTCGGGATGGGTGATGACAAAATCTGCTTTTCCCCAGGCATTCACCCATTGTGCAAAGCTGTTGGCAACGCATTGCGGCAGGGGTTTAACATGTGGTGCCCATGTTAGGACAATTTTCGGCTTCTTAATACCTGAAGGCAGGGTTTCGGTAATGGTAATCAAATCGGTAAGGCTTTGCAAAGGATGCAGGGTAGCGCTTTCCAGGCTGATAACAGGAATGCCGGCATGCTCAATGAACTTCATCAGCACTTTTTCACTGTAATCTTCCTCCCTGCTTTTCAGCGAAGGGAATGTACGGATGCAGAGGATGTCAAAATAACTTCCCAGCACCGGCGCTGCATCTTTAATATGCTCTACGGTGTTTCCGTTCATAATGGCTCCGTCTTCAAACTCCAGCGCCCATCCTTCACTTCCGATGTTGAATACAACAGGATCCATGCCCAGGTTCTGAGCGGCAATCTGTGTACTCAGCCTTGTACGCATGCTGGGGTTTAAAAATATCAGCCCGATTTTTTTTCCCGCTCCAATTGCTTTATCCTTCAGCGGATGCTTTTTATACTCCAGTCCTTTTTGAATCAGCGCATCTATATCCTTCACATCCTTAACCGAAATAAACTGCTTCATACTTCAAAATTTTACCGGTTAACCGGTTCCAAAACTTTTTTTAATGCTTTAAAGAAAAGTTTCACTTCTTCCTCTCCTATAGAAAGTGCGGGCAACAACCTTACCACGTTGGGTTTGGATTCACCGGTAAATACTTTTTCTTCCATCAGCAGGTTTTTCCTTAACTGAGGATAATCTTCCGGACCGTCAAAACCAATCATTAATCCGGCTCCTCTTACATTTTTTATGGCATCAATGGCTTTGAGCTGCTGCATGATTTTTTCTCCCTGAATACCTGCATTGGCAATCAGGTTTTCTTTTTCCATTACCTCCAGCACTGCCAGTCCGGCTGCAGAAGCCAGGTGGTTGCCACCAAATGTAGTTCCAAGCATGCCGTGCTTAGGTTTGATATGCGGAGCAATCATGCAGCCGCCTATCGGGAAACCGTTACCCATGCCTTTTGCCATGGTATAGATATCGGCATTTATACCGCTGTAATCGTGATAGAAGAACTTGCCCGACCTTCCGTATCCTGACTGTATTTCATCGGCAATGTATACTGCACCGTATTCGTCGCACTTCTTCCTGATCAGTTGCATGAATTCAATTGTAGCAGGCCTGATGCCTCCTACTCCCTGAATACCTTCTATGATTACGGCGGCTACAGCATCGCCGTGCTGTTTGAAATAATCTTCCAGTGCAGCTTCATCATTCAGCGGAAGGAAAACGATATGCTCTGTCTGGTTTACCGGAGCAACAATAGCCGGATTATCTGTAGCAGCCACTGCCAGCGAAGTCCTTCCGTGAAATGCTTTTTTGAAAGCCACCACTTTTTTTCTTCCGGTATGGAAAGAAGCCAGCTTTAAGGCATTCTCATTGGCTTCCGCCCCGGAGTTACAAAGGAATAATGCGTAATCTTTTTTCCCTGAAACCTCTCCCAGCTTTTCTGCCAGCGCTTCCTGAACAGGATTTAGCACTGAATTGGAATAAAAGGTGAGCTTGTTTAATTGGGCAGTAAGCTTTTCCACAAAATACGGATGAGAATGCCCGATAGAAATGACGGCATGTCCTCCGTAAAAATCCAGGTATTTATTCCCTGCATCATCCCATACATAAACACCCAATGCACGGTCTATGGTAATGGGATTCAGCGGATAAACGTCAAACAGTTTCATTATTCTTCTTTAAAACGCTTAGAAAAAATTGGCTTTAAGTTTTAACCCCGTGGTTTCCTCCAGTCCAAGCATGAGGTTCATATTCTGCACTGCCTGTCCGCACGCACCTTTCAACAGATTATCCAATACCGAATGAATGACCAGTTGATTCCCTGCCTGCTCCAGTTGTATCAGGCATTTGTTGGTATTGACCACCTGCTTAAGGTGAAGCGGTTCTTCCGTAATTTTGGTGAAAGGATCATTTTTATAAAACTCCTTATAGATTGCTTTCACTTCTTCTTTATCTAAAGATGTCTTCACCTGAGAACTTACAAAAATTCCCCTTGTAAAATCTCCTCTCCACGGAACAAAGTTCAGCGTGGCTTTTTGTCTCTGCAGGCTGTGAATGGTTTGAAGAATTTCATCCACATGCTGGTGGCTAAGGGTTTTATAAGCCTGAATATTATTGGCTCTCCAGGAAAAATGGCCTGTGGCAGATAATGCCTGTCCGGCTCCGGTAGAACCGGTAATTCCTGTGGTATATATTTCTTCCAATCCGGATGCTTTGGCCAGAGGCAGCAATCCCAGCTGAATGGCAGTTGCAAAACAACCCGGATTGGCAATGGCATTGGCAGCACGGATTTTTTCCCTGTTTACTTCCGGTAACCCGTAAACGAAATTTCTGTCCTGAAAAGCAGCATCTTTTTCCAGCCTGAAATCGTTGGAAAGGTCTATGATTTTTACCTGTGCGGGAATACCATGCTTTTCGAGGAATTTTCTGGAATGCCCGTGGCCTGAGCAGATAAACAATACGTCATAATCTTCAGGGAGCTTATCTGTAAATTTCAAATCGGTATCCTCATACAGGTCCTGATGCACTTTATAAACAGGGTTGCCGGCATTGCTTTCGCTCAGCAGCCCCACCAGTTCTACTTCCGGATGATGAATTAAAATTCTGATTAACTCCCCTCCCGTATAACCTGCAGAGCCTGCTATTACTACTTTACTTTTTGCCATTTGCCCATTCTTTTACCTGATGATAAATCATGGTTTGGTTACCAAATATTTTGCTGAATCCTCTTACGTCATTACCGGTCCACCCTTCGTTTTCTTCTCCGTATTTACCGAATTTCTTATTCATCAGGTCGTAAGGAGATTCTATTCCCAGCAATTGGAAGCGGTAAGGTAGGAGTTGTACGTGTACGCTTCCTGTTACATTTCTTTGCGTATTTTCAAGGAAGGCTTCAATATCGCGCATAACCGGATCGAGGATCTGGCCTTCATGCAGCCAGTTTCCGTAAAACTGCGCAAGCTGATCTTTCCAGCTCAGCTGCCATTTGGTAAGCACGTGCTTTTCCAGTGCATGGTGTGCTTTTAAGATCACCATAGGCGCAGCGGCTTCAAATCCTACTCTTCCTTTGATACCAATGATGGTATCCCCCACATGGATATCTCTTCCTATACCAAACGGGCCCGCTATTCCCTGAAGGTATTGAATGGCTTCGCTGGGGTGTCCGAATTTTTCGTTGTTCACTTTGGTAAGCTGGCCTTTTTCAAAATACAGCACTACTGTTTCAGGTGCTGTTTTTGTAACCTGAGTGGGCCAAGCTTCTTCGGGTAACATTCCCAGTGAGGAAAGGGTTTCTTTACCTCCTACACTGGTTCCCCATAGTCCTTTATTAACAGAGTATTTTGCTTTTTCGGCATTTACTTCCACTCCTTTCTTCTGCAGGTACTGCACTTCTTCCTCCCTCGAAAGCTTCAGGTCGCGGATGGGAGTAATAATTTCGATTCCGGGGATCATGATATTGAAAATCATGTCGAACCTTACCTGGTCGTTTCCGGCTCCGGTACTTCCGTGGGCAACGGCATCGGCATTCAGTTTCTTCACATGATCGGCAATCATCAGCGCCTGGCTTAACCTTTCTGCGCTTACGCTTAAAGGATAGGTATTATTTTTCAGTACGTTTCCGAATATCAGGTATTTGATGATAGAATCGTAATAATTTCTTACCGCATTCACTGTAGTGTGCGACTTCACCCCCAGCTGATGCGCCCTTGCTTCGATTTCCTGAATTTCTTTTGAGGTAAAACCGCCGGTATCTACCAGAATGCTGTGCACTTCATAACCCAGGTCGTCTGAGAGGTATTTTACGCAAAATGAAGTATCCAAACCTCCGCTAAAACCCAGAACTACTTTTTTATTAGCCATAATGCTTCCTAAAAATTAAAAATTGAAGAAATAATGAAACAATGATTTAGTCTTGCTTTGTTCACCCGACTGCTTTTTCCTGAAAGCATTCAGCAGCTTCCATTTTTTTATTCTCATGAATCTTTCATAGAGCTTGCTGTTTTTCTTAAACTCATCCAGGGTTTCTTTTGGAGGCGTATGGTCTTTAGGATCATACAACATGGCAGTACACAGGCAGTTTTTCCTGTCTTTGCTCATCAGGATTTCATAGTTGACACAGCTTTTGCATCCTGCCCAGAAAGCTTCATCCTGGGTAAGTTCGGAATATACCACCGGTTCATAACCCAGCTCGCTGTTGATTTTCATAACAGCCAGACCGGTAGTAAGCCCGAATATTTTCGCATCGGGATATTTCGTACGGCTGAGTTCGAAGATTTTCCTTTTAATCATCCTCGCCAGCCCGCTTTTCCTGAAAGCCGGCGATACGATCAGTCCGGAATTTGCCACATATTCACCATGGCTCCAGGTTTCGATATAACAAAAGCCGGCCCATATGCCTTCTTTGGAGAAGGCGATGACAGCCTTTCCCTCACGCATTTTCTGCTGAATATATTCCGGAGATCTTTTGGCAATACCTGTTCCACGGGCCTGGGCTGAAGAAGCCATTTCATCACAAATAATCCGGGCGAAGCTCAGATGAGATTCGTCGGCTATAAGAATATCAAATTTTTGTTCCTGCATTGTTATATGTATGTAAACTGGGATAATGGTACGGTACCTGAACAGGTATCGATACAGAACGATTTCCCGGGCCATCCCGGGGCATCCAGAGTCATTGAAACTGGTATGGGAAAATGATTATCAACGTCGCACCCTAAGGGGAACAGGGCGGAAGAAAAAAACTGTACCTGTGGGCACAGGGAAAAACCCAGGAGCCAGGGTGGCTACCTTAACCTTAAGTATGGCAGGTTTTTTTTGCATTTTTTACGGATCTAAAAATCTTATTACAAAATTGTGAGTACAAAGAAACTACATTTTTGATTTTATGGCCGATATTATTGGTAAATTTTTTTTAATTCTTCAGGATTTTTAGAAACCGTTAAATGTTAGTCTGTAATAAGGCCAGGGCGGAATATTATTTCTAAAGCCCCCCTTTATCGGATTTACGGAAAAGTTTTTGCATTTTTGCATGAATCCAACCACAACCAATGGCAGGCAAAATTTATCAATCTTTTTTGGAAAAGAAGGCGGCGGGGAAGAAATCCTTTGCCGTGCTGATAGACCCCGATATGGTTGGAATTCAGGATATTGAATCCCTTTGCAGACTGATATCCGAAGCTGAGGCAGACTATATATTCGTAGGCGGCAGCCTGGTGGTATCCAGCCATATGGATAAGGTCATCCGCCTGATTAAAACCCACAGCAACCTCCCCGTAATCCTTTTCCCGGGAAGCCCTGCCCAGATAACTTCCGAAGCCGACGGATTGCTGTACCTGTCGCTGATTTCGGGAAGAAATCCGGAATTGTTAATCGGCCAGCATGTGATTTCTGCTTCTGCAGTGAAAAGATCAGGTCTGGAAGTGCTTTCCACCGGTTATATGGTAATTGACGGTGGTGTTCCTACCACTGTTTCCTATATCAGCAACTCTGCCCCCATCCCTCACGACAAAAACGATATCGCAGTATGTACGGCCATGGCCGGCGAAATGCAGGGCAAAAAACTCATCTTCATGGATTCAGGCTCGGGCGCTCAGGTTCCCGTATCTGAAGAAATGATTTCGGCTGTAGCTGCCGAAATTTCCGTTCCCCTTATCGTAGGCGGCGGCATCCGCACGCCCGAAAAAGCCTTCCTCAACTGCAAAGCCGGTGCAGACGTAATAGTAGTGGGAAATGCTTTTGAAAAAGACCCTTCGCTGATGAAAGAAATAGGGATGGCAGTGAAACAGGCAAAGGTAAAGTTGTAAATCATACGATATACGATTTGGTAGGCCATTCCTAATTCCCTATTCCTAATTATTTTCCATTGCCATGCCGAGCGCAGGTAAATTCCCTTGATTTATAAGCTCTTAAAATTCAGCCGATTTTTTGACAAATCTTTTTCCACACCCTGTTGATATATAACACAAGGTTTTTTGAGCTGAGAAGGATATTTTCGTAAGCCACCCCCGTGGGTACCAAAAATTCATCTACAAAAAATCATTTTGGACTCTAAAATCTCTTCGGACTATGGGCAATAAAAAAACAACCGCTAAAGGATTACGGTTTGAACGCCGTTTTACCCGCAGCGATAAGAACGTATTCGATCAGTTTGAATACGATTATCGCAGTTCAGTAATCAGAAACCCTTCGGGTGAAATTGTTTTTGAAATGAACAATGTGGAAGTACCAAAGCACTGGAGCCAGATTGCTACTGATATCCTGGCACAGAAGTACTTCAGAAAAGCCGGCGTTCCTCAGCCCGACGGTAGTACCGGAAGAGAAACTTCCGTAAAACAGGTTGCCCATCGTATGGCCAACTGCTGGAAAGTATGGGGAGAAAAGTATAATTATTTTGCCAGTAAGGAAGATGCCCAAATTTTCTACGACGAACTGGTGTACAGCATCCTCAACCAGTCTTGCGTGCCTAATAGTCCACAATGGTTTAATACCGGATTGTATGAATCTTACGGCATTAAAGGCAAGCCTCAGGGACATTATTATGTGGATCCTGCAGACAACGAAATCAAAAAGTCTACTTCCGCATACGAGCGTCCTCAGCCTCATGCCTGCTTTATATTAAGTGTAGAGGATGATCTCGTGGGTGAGGGTGGTATTATGGATTTATGGGTAAGGGAAGCCAGAATTTTCAAATACGGTTCGGGCGTAGGAACAAACTTTTCCAATATCAGGGCAGAAGGAGAAAAGCTCAGCGGAGGAGGTACTTCCAGCGGACTGATGAGCTTCCTGAAAATCGGCGACCGCGCTGCTGGCGCCATCAAAAGCGGAGGTACTACCAGAAGAGCCGCCAAAATGGTCTGCCTCGACATAGACCACCCCGAAGTGCTATCCTTTATCAACTGGAAAGTAGAAGAAGAAAAGAAAGTGGCCGCACTGATTGCCGCGGGATATTCCAGCGACTATGAAGGGGAAGCTTACCGCACCGTATCCGGACAAAACTCCAACAACTCTGTTCGTATTCCGAACGAATTTTTCGAAAAACTGAAAAACGACGAAGACTGGGAGCTGAAAGCCCGCACCGACGGACGAGTGATGAAGAAAGTTCCTGCAAGGGAAATCTGGAACCAGATTGCTCATGCAGCCTGGGCTTGTGCCGACCCCGGAACTCAGTACGACACCACCATCAACGAGTGGCATACCTGCCCGGCAGGAGGAAAAATCAGGGCTTCCAACCCCTGCAGCGAATACATGTTCCTTGACAATACAGCATGTAACCTTGCTTCCATCAACCTCAGAAGGTTTCTCGATGAGAATACCAATGTTTTCGATGTGGAAGGATTCCAATACACTACCCGCCTGTGGACAGTAGTGCTGGAAATTTCCGTGCTGATGGCGCAGTTCCCCTCCAAAGAAGTGGCCCGCCTGTCTTACGACTATCGCACCCTCGGACTTGGTTTTGCCAACCTGGGTTCTATGCTGATGGTTATGGGCATTCCTTACGACAGCGAGGAAGCAAGAGGAATTGCAGGAGCCATTACCGCTATCATGACCGGTACTGCTTACAAAACATCAGCAGAAATGGCGGAATTCCTAGGTCCCTTCCCGGAATACGAAAAGAACAAAGAAGCCATGATGCGCGTCATGCGCAACCACCGTCTGGCTGCCTACGATGCCGACGAATATGAAGGGCTTTCCATCAAACCTCAGGGTATCAAAGCCAAATTCTGTCCCGACTACCTGCTTTCTGCAGCTACCAAATCATGGGATGATGCCGTGAAGCTGGGAGAGAAGTATGGTTACAGAAATGCCCAGACTACCGTAATCGCTCCCACCGGAACCATCGGGCTGGTAATGGACTGCGATACTACCGGAGTGGAACCTGATTTCGCCTTGGTGAAGTTCAAAAAACTTTCCGGTGGTGGTTATTTCAAAATCATCAATCAGTCTGTTCCGCTGGCGCTGAAAAACCTGGGCTACAGCGAAAAAGAAGCCAATGCCATCATTAAATATGCGGTGGGTGCCGGAAGCTTCGACGGAGCGCCCCACATCAACCCGCAAACACTCAGTGAAAAAGGATTTATTGCAGAAGAAATTGAAAAACTGCAAAAAGCTGTAGGTTCTGCATTCGACATCACCTTTATTTTTAACGTATATACTTTGGGTGAGGAATGTCTGAAACGCCTTGGCTTTAAACCCGAACAGTATTACAATTTCGAATGGAACCTTCTGGAAGCTTTAGGGTTTACTCAAAAACAAATAGAGGCTGCCAACGATTACATCTGTGGTACCATGACCATCGAAGGCGCGCCTTTCCTGAAAAAAGAACATTATCCTGTTTTCGACTGCGCCAATAAGTGCGGTAAAAAAGGCCAGCGCTACATTCATTCTCACGGCCACATCAGAATGATGGCAGCTGTACAACCCTTTATCAGCGGAGCAATATCAAAAACCATCAACCTTCCCAACGAAGCCTCTGTGGAAGAAATTGCAGATGCATACATGCTGAGCTGGGAACTTGGTTTGAAAGCCTGCGCGTTGTACCGCGATGGTTCCAAACTTTCTCAGCCGCTCAGCAACAAGGCCGCTACAAAAGCGAAAGAAAAAGAAGAAAGTGCAGAAACCTCTCACATTGTAGACCTCGGAGCATTAACCATTGAAGAACTCCTGGAAGAAGTGCAAAAACGTGTTCAGGCTTCTCCCGATACACAGTTGAAGAGAAAGCTTGCAAAAATCGTGGAAAGAAGAGCGCTTCCTGCAAAAAGAAGAGGTTACACCTTCAAAGCCAAAATCAACGGCCAGGCAATATTCCTGCGTACTGGAGAATACAGCGACCAAACTGTTGGTGAAATCTTTATAGATATGGCTAAAGAAGGAGCTACCATGAGAAGTATGCTCAACTGTTTTGCCATTGCAGTTTCAATAGGCCTTCAGTATGGCGTGCCTCTGGAAGAATATGTAGAGAAGTTCGTATTCACCAGATTCGAACCATCAGGAATGGTAGAACATCCCAATATTAAGAGCGCTACTTCCATTGTGGACTTTGTATTCAGAGCACTGGCTTATGAATACCTCGGAAGGACCGACCTCGTACATGTGGTGGACAAGCCGGAAGTAATGAACACAGGAGAAGATGATTGGGATGAAAAAGAAGCACCGGAAATCAGCAATGTAAGGGTTACCCCTGCAAGAAAAGAACAACCTGCGGTAAAACCTGTTAATGCTGATGTTTACAGACTTGAAAGCGTAAATGCAGCAGCCAAAACCATGCAAAGCGATGCTCCTGCATGTAATACCTGCGGACATATTACCATTCGCAGCGGTACCTGCTACAAGTGCCTGAACTGCGGAAACAGCATGGGCTGCAGCTAATATTTGTTCGTAACAGCTAATCGTCAGTCAGGAGGCAATCATTCTACGGTTGCCTCCTTTTATTTTTCTTTCCTTATTTTGCGGAAACAAACATCTTGAATGACCATTTTCTTTAAATACAATAAAAAGCAGGTCCTGCAGGCGCTGCGATATCACTTCCTCAACCGTCCGGAAATCAGGTTCCTGCTGATACTGGTAAATATATTTGCAATTGCCTCAGCAGTATTGTTCTATTTCAAAAAAATATCGGCAATATCCTTTTTTATTTTCTCTGCCTTATGGTTTTTGCTGATGCTGGTAATTTGGAGAATACTTCCTTCTACTATATTTAAAAAATCCCAAACCTTTGCAAATGAGTTTGGGATGAGTTTTAACGATGCAGGAGTCGAACTTACTACCACAAGGGGTAACCAGTTCTGGCCCTGGCAGAAATTTTCAGGGTTTCTGGAAACTCCTTATTTCTTTCACCTGTATTTTGATGCAAGGTCTTTCTTCCTGATTCCTAAAGATGCATTCGACAACCTCACCATTCAGCAGGATGTGCGCGATTTGCTGAAAAACAAAATCAAAAAAATGTAAACCGCCTATTTAGGCTTGTATTTTGATTTTTCATACACTTCCCGGGGTGGTGTATGCATCAGATCGGTAAGAGAAAGGTCGGGATGCCGATCCATAAACTCCTTTACAATCTGCCTCCCAACAAAAAGTCCGATATACCCGGGAGAACCTTCTCCAAATTCGGGAGTGGAAGGTGCATCGCCGATATAGCTTTTAATTACCAGCTCTTCGTTATTGAACAACAGCCCGTTCTTTACAAAGAAATTCCATATCAATCCTTCATTGGCATAACAACCCTTTAACTGAGCATCGGTATAGCCGAGTTTTAAGGTGTCGGCAGTATAAGGAAGCAGTTTGTCGAGCAGATACATTCTCTTTCCCTTTTCAACCATTTGCTCTATCAGTGGAAGGGAATAGGAGTTATCGGGGAATATATCATCAATAATGTTCTTGATGCAGTTTACCGCAATATATTCCGGGGCAAACTTTCTGGAAATATATGCAGGATACATGGCCAGGCCGAATTCGGATTGGTATACGGAAAAATTACTTCCCAGATGCAACTGCAAGCCTACAGCAAGGGCTTCTTCTGTAAGCACGTCACCGTAGCTTCCGGTAGATCCCATATATATGGCATCCAGCGGGCCAATAAAGGTGATAAGCTTTTCAGGAAGCAAGTAATCGGGAAAATAATATTTTACATACTTCAGGCCTTGTTCCACTTCTTTTACAAAACCCGGATTGTTGCCAAAAGTTTTGTCGGAGGAATCTTTTATAGCGCGATAATCGCTGATGAATTTCCTTATCAGGCTTTCTGTTAATTGCTGATCGCCTTCCATCACTGGCAGGCCAAGAATATTTATCATATAATCTTTCAGAAAAGCCGGGTATTTTTGTGAAAGCTGTTCCAGAGAGGATACAATATTCAGGGTATCTATGGAGAAAAAGTCGTGTTCAAACCTTTGAACTTCGAGGTTAACCGTAATATGAGACACATCCGGAGCCTTTTCGCCGGAGCAGGATGTCAGAAACATCCCTGCCAACAAAACGGGGAACAATATTTTCTTCATACACTGTAAAACGTTGCAAAGCATTAGAATGTTGTTACTTTATGAACAGTAGATCGTTTACAAAACCAAAAGCATGAAAATTGCCATTGCCCAGCAAAATTATCATATAGGAAACTTCGAAGGTAACGCAGAGAAGATCATTTCCCATATTAAAAAAGCCAAAAATTCGGGTGCCGACCTGATTGTATTTTCAGAACTCAGCATTTGCGGTTACCCTCCTGCCGATTTCCTCGAGTATAAAGATTTCATTAAGAAAACTCAGGAAGCAGCCGAAAAAATTGCGGAAGCATCTCAGGGGATAGGCGTAATCGTGGGAGCCCCTGCGGAAAACAAATCCAAAAAAGGAAAGCCCCTGTTTAACGCTGCATTATATTTTTACGATGGCAAGCTTCAACAAACCATACACAAAACCCTGCTGCCCAATTACGATATCTTCGACGAATACCGGTATTTCGAACCTGCTTTCGAATGGAATATCATCGAATGTAAAGGAAAGAAAATTGCACTTACCATTTGTGAAGACTTCTGGAATATAGATGAAAATCCTTTGTACCGCGAGAACCCGATGGACAGGCTGATGGCACAAGGGCCGGAACTGATGATCAACATTTCTGCCTCACCGTTCGACTACGACCATGATGAAGACAGGATAGAGGTTGTAAGGGCAAACGTGCTGAAATACCGGCTTCCTGCAGTATACTGCAATGCCGTGGGCGCACAAACCTCCATCATCTTCGACGGAGGCAGCTTTTGCATGAATGATGCGGGAGAAGTGGTATTGCAGATGAAGTATTTCGAAGAAGATTTTCAGATAGCAGACTGCGAAAGTTTTTATGCCAAAGGGAAAAAACCGGGAACCTTAAAACCTCTTGATGAAGACATGCGGCTGAGCAAAATCACCCATGCCGATCAAATCATTCCTTATCTGACTTCAGAGAATAACTTAAATCAGATAAAGCAAGCATTAATCTTGGGTATACGGGATTATTTCCATAAACAGGGTTTTAAAAAAGCCATAGTGGCTTCTTCAGGAGGAATAGACAGTGCATTAACGCTTACCCTTGCCTGTGAGGCTTTGGGAGCGGAAAATGTTCATGCATTGCTATTGCCATCGCAATTTTCCACCGGCCATTCGGTAGAAGATGCAGTGCAGCTCAGCAAGAACCTTGGAAATCCATACGATATCATTCCCATAGCAGATGTTTTTGAAGCATTCAGACAATCTCTTTCACCCATATTCAAAGACTTACCCTTCAATGTAGCCGAAGAAAACCTTCAAAGCCGTATCAGGGGAACCATGGTGATGGCTTTGTCGAATAAATTTGATTACATCCTGCTGAACACTTCCAATAAAAGTGAGCTGGCAACAGGGTACGGAACATTGTATGGCGATATGGCCGGAGGGCTCGGTGTACTGGGAGACCTGTACAAAATGCAGGTATATGCCCTTTCGGAATACATCAACAGGGATAAAGAAATCATTCCGCGAAATATTATTACCAAAGCCCCTTCGGCAGAACTCAGGCCGGGGCAAAAAGACAGCGACAGCCTTCCACCCTACCCTGTATTGGATAAGATATTATACCAGTATATCGAAAGAAGGGCAGGAATAGAGGACATTACTGCTTCAGTGGATGGAAACAGGGAACTGGTTTCTCGTGTATTGCGCATGGTAAATACAAACGAATACAAGAGAAACCAGTTTTGCCCTATTCTGAGGGTTAGTAAGAAAGCCTTTGGCTCAGGCAGAAGAATGCCTATTGTTGGAAAATATTACGGTTAAGCTAATTTTTGTTCAGTTCAATGGCAAATCCTGCAGGAATGTCGTTGAGGGTATATTGTACCACAAGAACAAGTTTGGATGCAGTAAGCTGATGAATGGTAACATCGCCGTCGAACATCCCCAGCAGTGGAACAGATAACTGTAGTTTTTTCTTATCCTCTGAAAATGCCCATTCAAAAGAGGTTTCATCAGGATCGTTTTCGTGGCACTTTCCCTGTCCTTCTTTCATAATTCCCTGATTACCGGATTTGAATATGAATATATTATCCAACCGGCATGCTTCAATGGGAATGGCTATTTCCGGCAGAGGTTGAATAAGTCCTGCCACATATGCACCCACACTGCTGATTTTCCATTCTGCATTCATCAGCAGTTCTTCAGGAGAAGTATCCACTTGTTCATCTTTACTGCAGGACAGCAAAACTGCAGCAAACAGGAATACGGATAAAACAGTCTTTTTCATAAAAAAGGTTTAGGGGTATTTATAAAACGCCGTGATATTAAAAATATTGCATATGTATGAAGCAGCTGCGGCTATCTGTTGGCGTATGTCCAATCTTATGGATCCCGGCATTTACAAGGAACGTTAAATTCCCTTTCTGCGCAACCACCCATCCAAAAATTCGTAAATCGTGCAGCGTAAATCGTAAATTGGGCATTATTTTCAATTCAAAACAAGATTCATGACCTCCGAGGAGATAAAACAGTTGAATGCGAAAATCGAGGAGCATGCCGGGCAGATTGAAAAGCTGAGGGCAGAGATTGGCAAAGCCATCATCGGCCAGCACAGGATGCTCGACAGGTTGCTCATCGGACTCCTGGCAAAAGGGCACGTATTACTGGAAGGCGTACCGGGACTGGCTAAAACTTTAAGCATAAAATCACTTGCAAAAAGCATTAATGCAGGGTTCAGCAGGATTCAGTTTACCCCCGACTTATTACCAGCAGATGTTATCGGTACCATGATATACAATCAGCCCAGGAATGAGTTTGTGGTAAGGAAAGGGCCCATCTTTTCCAATTTCATTCTTGCAGATGAAATTAACCGTGCTCCGGCCAAGGTTCAATCGGCATTGCTGGAAGCCATGCAGGAAAGGCAGGTTACCATAGGCGAACAAACCTTTAAGCTGGAAGAACCTTTCCTGGTGCTGGCAACACAAAACCCGCTGGAGCAGGATGGAACCTATCCCCTTCCCGAAGCGCAGCAAGACCGTTTTTTATTAAAAGTAATTGTGGGCTATCCTACCAAGGAAGAGGAGCATGAAATCATTCGTCAGAATGTTCACGGCCTTCCTGCACCGGAAATCCAACCCGTATTGAATATTGGAGATATTCATATTGCCCGGGATTTGATGCGTCAGGTGTATATGGATGAAAGAGTGGAGAAATACATCATTGACATTGTATTTGCCACCCGTTTCCCCGAGCAGTATCAACTTGCCGGCCTCAGGCCGCTGATTGTTTACGGTGGATCCCCCAGGGCAAGCATCAGCCTTGCACTTGCTGCAAAGGCACAGGCTTTTCTTCATAACAGAGGATACGTAATACCGGAAGACATCAGGGCTGTTGCACATGACGTGCTTCGCCACAGAATAGGGCTTTCCTATGAAGCAGAAGCCGAAAACATTAACGTAGATTATATCATCAACGAAATATTTAAAGCCATTCCTGTGCCGTAGGAATTGTGAACATGGACGTTCAGGAAATCATAAAAAAAGTAAGAGAGCTGGAAATTAAAAGCAAGATACTCACCCGGCATATATTCGCAGGAGAGTACCACAGTGCTTTTAAGGGAAGGGGAATGTTGTATAAGGAAGTGAGGGAATACCAGCACGGAGATGATATCCGCTTTATCGACTGGAATGTTTCTGCCCGCTTCAATCACCCCTTCAGCAAAGTATTTGAAGAGGAAAGAGAGTTAACGGTTTTTTTCCTGATAGACATCAGTGCTTCTTCTTTATTTGGAACCAGCCAAACCAAAAAAGATATCGTCACCCAGATTGCAGCAGTTCTGGCTTTTTCTGCTGTGAGCAACAATGATAAAACAGGTGCTGTATTGTTTTCAGATAAAATTGAAAAATACATTCCGCCCAAAAAAGGAAAAGAACATGCCCTGTATATTGTTCGCGAACTTCTGACCACAGAGGCATCCGGTAAGGGGACGAAAATTTCAGAAGCCCTGAGAAGGTTTTCCAATTCCAACAGGCAGAGCTCCATTTGCTTTGTGATCAGCGATTTTATCGATCCCGGATTTGAAGACGCACTGAAAGTGGCAGCAAAAAATCATGATGTGATTGGCATAAAGGTTTATGACAAAATGGATAGGATACTGCCTGATGTTGGCATGCTGGAAGCAGAAGATGCCGAAACAGGAACCAGGATGGTGATGGATACCTCTGATTATTTATACAGAAAAAAATATGAAGAAGAATTCCTGCTTCATGCCGCAAACTGCAAATCGGTATTTGAAAAAACCGGCAGCGAACTGTTGCATATCCGCACCGACGAGGATTATGTGAAGATTTTGCAGAAATTCTTTCTTAAAAGAAACAGAAATTAAACATGCATCGAAGGGTTATAGTGTGGATTATATTGATGATGGTAGCCTTTCCGGCAATGTCGCAGGTGCAGGTGAGGGCAAGAGCAGACAAGGAAAGCATTCTTATTGGCCAGCCCTTTGATTATACCATTGAAGCTTATATCCCTCCTGATGCGAAGGTACAATGGCCGGAAACTGATACCATCCCCGGATTTGAAATCCTTTCTGTAAGAGAAGCCGACAGCACCGATAAAATGGATGTACGCAAAATCGTTCAGCATTTTATCCTGACAGGCTATGATACGGGAAGGATGGCGATTCCGCCGGTAAGCATTTTGGTTGATAAAACACCCTGGTTTACCGACTCGGTTTGGGTACAGGTGAATTATGCCCCCTTTAATCCTGAAGAAGATTACAGGGATATCAGGACGATTATGGAGCTTCCTCATCCTTTTGCAGCTTATCTTCCTTACATCATCGGGGCTGCTGCAGTCATATCGCTTTCCATTGGAATTAGGTTGTTATTCAGGAAGAAAACCGGAAATCAGGAAGCTGATGTTGAAGAAATCCCATTAACTGCCTTGCAAAAAGCCATACGCAAACTGGAAGCCTTGCAACATCATCCGGGAGAGCCTTTGAAATACTATTACGCCTCCATGAATGAAATATTAAAAGAATATCTTCATGAGGCTTTCGACATCCATGCCATGGATAAAACAAATTCCGAAATCCTACAAAGTATAAGGCAGGTGACGGATGATCACCCCGACTTAATAAAAAGCGTAAGGAAGGCACTGGAAATAAGCGATTACGTGAAATTTGCCAAATTCCTTCCCGACGCAGCAACCAATGAAGAAAATAAAAGCATCATCATCACTACCATTACCAGACTGGACAAACAAAAGCTGAGGTGATATACAAATGGTTCAACGATATTGAATTTTTATTTCCGGCAGCCTTTATCCTGCTGGCCCTGATACCTTTTTTAATTTGGTGGAAACTTAAAAAATCTACCAAAGGAAAAGCAAGTTTTATTGTATCACAAATTCCTCCCGTTCGGGAATCCTCCTCTTTGAAAAAATATTTATGGAATATTCCTTTTGTTTTCAGGCTGATGGCTTTGCTTTGCCTGATAACTTCACTTGCACGCCCGGTTAAAAGAAATGATGAAGACCTTGTCAGAGGGGAAGGAATTGATATCGTATTGTGCATGGACGTTAGCGGAAGTATGCTTGCGCAAGACTTTCAGCCCAACAGGCTGGAAGCCATGAAAAGAGTGGCGGCAGAATTTGTTGATAAAAGAATAACCGACAGGATAGGCATTGTGGTATTTGCGGGCGAGAGTTTTACCGTTTGTCCGCTCACAACAGATAAAGCGGTCCTGAAATCGCATATCTATTCCGCTTCAGGGAATTACCTTGCCGATGGAACAGCCATAGGCGACGGACTTGCCACCGGGGTGGAAAGGCTTAGGGAAAGCCGTGCAAAAAGCAAGATTATAGTATTCCTCACCGATGGGGAAGACCAGGGAGGAAGGCTTGATCCCCTCACTGCCCTGGAAATTGCAAAATCATACGGCATTAAAGTTTATACGATTGGCATGGGAAGTGAAGGATATGCCGAAGCACCCGTACAAACCGGTTCAGGAAGAATTGTGATGCAAAGGCAGAAGGTAAACCTGAATGAAGAATTATTGAGAAAAATTGCGTCTGAAACCGGAGGACTTTATTTCAGAGCAAAAGGCGATGAAGGATTGGAAGAAATATATGAGGAAATTGACGCGCTGGAAAAATCAAAAATTGAAGTCACTACACTCCGGCGAATAAGGGAAGAATTTGTATGGCCTGCCCTGGCGGGATTAATATTGCTGTTTTTCGAATTTATTTTACGAACCCTGGTATTGAGAAAATTCCCTTAATGTAAACAGGTTAGAATATCTTTACCATAATTAAAAGATATGGAAGCCCGGATATACAAATCAACCGGCAGCTGGTATACTGCCAAAGGAGAAGACGGTAAGTTTTACCAGGCAAGAGCGAAGGGAGTATTTAAAATTGAAGGTATTACCTCTACCAACCCTATAGCCGTGGGCGACAAGGTAATAATGGAACCGGAAGAAGGGAGTGCAGATACCGCTATTATCACCGAAATTCTTCCCCGTCATAACTATATCGCAAGGCAATCGCCTTCGCATAAAAGGCAGCATCATATTGTTGCAGCTAATATTGATCAGTCTTTTCTGATTTGTACCATAAGAGACCCGCGTACCTCACAGGGTTTCATCGACAGGTTCCTAGTGGGTTCCGAAGCTTTCCATGTACCGGCAGTGCTGGTGTTTAATAAAAAAGATATTTATAAGGAAAAAGACCTGGAACAGTTTTTCAGGTTGAAAGATGTTTACGAAAATATCGGTTATCCCGTTAAATTGGTGAGTGCCGATAAAGAAGAAGGAATGGAAGAATTGCATGAAATGATGAAAGGCAAAACCACGCTTTTCAGCGGACATTCAGGTGTTGGGAAATCTTCTCTGATTAACAAAATCATTCCCGGTTTAAACCTTCGCACCAAAAACATCAGCGGATGGAGCGGTAAAGGATTGCATACCACCACTTTTGCCGAAATGTTTGATCTCCCTTACGGAGGAAGCATCATTGATACCCCGGGTGTAAGGGAATTTGGTGTGATAGATATCGAAAAAAGAGAGCTGTCACATTATTTCCCTGAAATGCGGGCGCTTATACACGACTGTCAGTTTAACAACTGCATTCACGTAAACGAGCCCGGCTGTTCCGTACTGGCTGCACTTGAACGTTCGGAAATAGATGTGGAAAGGTATGTCAGCTACCTCAGGATAATGGATACCATAGAGGAAAATAATTACTGAGTTACGACCTGTAATGTTTTCCCAGAATCATCTCCAGTTTTTTGGCAAGGTCTGCAACAGCTTCGTTTTCTTCTTTACCCGCCTCTCTGTATTTGCCGGGGAAAATAGAGATACCCGTAAAAATATTATAGTGCAGGGTAAGGATATTCTTTTTGTAGGGGAAATACCATAAAAGCGCATCGCCTTCGTCGGAAGTAACCTTAAACTGGATGTCGAATTCGTTGCTGAGGATGGAAGCTATCTCATAAAACTTATTGATTCCGCAGTTGTCATCAATAATGGCTTCGGTACAGCCAAAGTCGGTTCTTAGGGTAAGCATCGTTAAGGGTTTAGGGGTTCAGAATTAAGTTGGCATTAGTGTTTCATTTTTGCAACTTTTTTCGGATTTACTTCCCCGCTTAAAATTTTCTCCGCTCCGATGGCCGCTGCCGGACAACCGGTTCCCCTGCGAAATACACTGCAGGAAGACATCATGCTGCACAGCAAAGCCACAGTTGCCATCAACAGGATTTTTCTTTTCACCATACCGGTTAAACGTTGAAGATGCCCCCATTATTGCAGCATCGGGAATTCCATCGTGCAGGTAAAAAGCCAACTCAATGGCTATCAGGGAATTTTGTCAAGAGGTTCCTGGCCTTTGAACCAGCCGGAGTAATGAATGTAATTATCGGCAATCCTGTTAATCTGGCCACTGATCAGTTCTTCCGAAATGGCCTTAATCTGACGGGCAGGGATTCCGGCATATACTGTACCCGGCTCTACTTTTGTGCCTTCCAGTACCACTGCACCGGCAGCAATAATGCTGTTGCTTCCGATTTCGGCACCATCCATAATAATGGCACCCATGCCTACCAATACGTTATCGTCTATCTTACATCCGTGAACAATGGCGTTGTGGCCTATGGAAACATTGTTTCCAATAATCGTTTGAGTTTTCCGGTAAGTGCAGTGAATGATTACCCCGTCCTGAATATTCACCTTATTGCCAATCCTGATACTGTTAACATCCCCCCTTACCACGGCATTAAACCAGATACTGCAGTAATCTCCCATTTCCACATCGCCCACCACTGTTGCATTGGGAGCCAGAAAGCAGTCTTTTCCAAATTGGGGGTATTTCCCTTCTACATGCATGATAACAGGCATCGGCAATAATTTTATACGACAAATTTACAAAGTATTATTCCCCTTTCAGCGGAAAAAAGGCGGAACTTTGCAGTATGAATCTCCGACAATTATTTTTACAGCACGTAGCGCAGACCTCGCCTCAGCCTTTAGGCCTTGAAATAGTAAAAGCCAAAGGATCAAGGTTATGGGATAAAGACGGGAAAGAATATATCGACCTCATAGCAGGCATCAGTGTAGCCAACATCGGCCATTCACATCCTGAAGTAGTGAAAGCCATTAAACAACAGGCAGAAAAATATCTTCATATTCTTGTTTACGGTGAGATGATTGAAAGTCCGGAAGTATTGTATGCCAAAATGCTTACCGATCATTTGCCGGCGCATCTCAACTCGGTGTATTTTACCAATTCCGGTGCCGAGGCTGTGGAAGGAGCCATGAAACTTGCCAAAAGGTATACAGGTCGCCCACAGGTGGCTGCATTCAACAAAAGCTATCACGGCTCTACACAGGGGGCTTTAAGCATACTGGGAGATGAATACTGGAGAAATGCCTACCGTCCGTTGCTTCCGGGAATTCAGCATCTGGAATACAATGAAGATGCCTCACTGGAACAAATAACCGAAAAAACAGCAGCAGTATTTGTTGAAATGGTGCAGGCAGAAAGAGGGGTATATGCAGGAAGAAAAGAATGGCTGCAGTCTTTAAGGAAAAGATGTACGGAAACGGGAACGCTGCTGATAATAGATGCCATACAAACCGGCTTTGGCAGGACCGGAACGCTATGGGGATTTGAACATGCAGGCATAGAACCCGATATCTTACTGCTGGGCAAAGCATTGGGAGGAGGATTGCCTTTAGGAGCTTTCATTTGCAACAGGGAAATCATGTGGGCATTCACCCATCAGCCCGTATTGGGACATATCACCACTTTCGGCGGGCATCCCCTTTGCTGTGCAGCAGGAATGGCGGCCATGAAAGTGTTGCTGGAGAAAAATTATACCGGTAAGGTAAATGCAGGAAAAGAGTTGTTTGTAAAATACCTGAAACATCCTTCCATAAAAGCAGTAAGGGCAGAAGGATTATTAATAGCAGTGGAGTTTGAAAGCTTTGAATATTGCAAAAAAGTAATTGACCATGCCATTGAAGGCGGTGTGCTTACCGACTGGTTCCTTTTCGGGTCTAATTGCCTGAGAATTGCCCCTCCTTTAAGCATTACTCCTAAGGAAATCCAAAAATCCTGCTCCGTTATTCTGGAAGCCATTGAAAGAGCAGGATAATTTTTATCTTTCAAAAGCCGTTAATCCTTAAATCCCTAACCTCTGAACATGAAAAAAAACATTGGCAGGGTATTACTGGTAATTTTCCCGGTATTACAAGCCCTCATTGTATCCGCTCAGGACGCAGATTTACCGATAGAAGACCTTCTAACCATTTCCGGTGAAAACGACCGTTACACCTTTGTTTTGGAGGATTATGGCATCCGGGCCGATTTCCCCGGCAAACCCGCCCTCAACAGGGAATTGACGGACAGGGCCAATGAAGGACAGGGAATATGGATCACTAAGATGTATACGGTAGAAGATAATGGAAAGCTTTTCATGCTTACCTTAAAAACTCCCGTTCCCGGATATTACCTTTCCAACGAATACAATATACTGGATGAATCCTTCTCTGATTCCGGTTTGATGGAAATCCATCAAAGGGAATATGGCAAGAGAAACGGCCACAATACCCTTACGGCTCATTTGGTTTACAACGCATTTGATATCTATAACTATATCATTATCAAAGGGAATATTGTCATTACCCTTTCGGTGGTGTCTGACCCCGCAGATAGCGATCGTGAAGTATTCGAAAACTTCGTCAGCTCACTCAATTTTTTTGACCCACCTGCTCCGGAAATGAAAATGTTTGTAACTCCCGGAGGAAAATTAAAAACTTATGCTCCCGGAGCATTTGAAGAGCGTGATAACGGAGACGACTCTTATCCCAGCTGGGTACATCAGCATAACTACGTAAACTATCAGATTGAAAGGCTATCTCTCGGAAGGTATTTTCAGGTAGCATCCGATAGCCTGCTATTCAACCATCTGAAAAATTATTATTTATCCCCCGAAGAAACCAGTATCGTTCAGGCCAATGATATCAGGGTGGGCAATATCGATGCACATGAAGTTTTATCGAAAGAGGTCAATTCATCGAATTACAAAAGGATGATATTCCTGCCCAATCATGATACGGTGTATGTACTGCACATGGTGGGTCCGAAAGAAATAGTCACTGCCGAATATGCAGATGCATTTTTCTATTCCGCTGTCATTTCAGATCCTTATGCAGGAAAGTATCATCTGGAGAACAAATCAGGTATATTGTTCAATGATCTTTATTACGGAACCGAATACACTTTCCAATCGGCTTCTCAAGCAATAGAAGATTTCGAGTTCAGCAAGGAAGACCTTCCTTATTTGCACGAAGCATTGCTCAATCCCTTCCCCGATTTTAATGTATGGGATTACTGTACCCATGATTATATCGTTAAGAAAGTGGCCACCATGGGAGACAGTTCCAGCATAGAGTTTATAAGAGATAATGTTTTCCGGCTTACAGAGGAAAAGGAAATATTGCAATATCCCCTGCTGGGCGGCCTGCTGCAGTTTGGCACGGCACATTCCTATAATGTTTTTAAAGAACTGGTTTCCCAAAACTGGCCATCAACAGGTAATCCTTTAATCATTTCCAATGTAATGGATGATTCCCTTGCAGCAGCCACCGGTGTCACCCATGCCTTGCTGCCACGTGCAAAAGATTCTTTATTTATCAGAGCCATCAGTCTGTTAAGTTCCAGATGGCTGAACAATGCGTTCATTACCAAAGAAGATATCCTTCCATATAAAAAGGAATTCATAACACTGGCAGAAAAAATGTTTGCCAACCTCAGCAATGAAAGTCCGGCTGAAATCTATCACCTGCTGAATACCCTGGCCAAAATGGGTGGAACGGAAGAATTATCATGGGTAAGAAAATTTGAAAATGCCGGTTTACTGTTTTCCGCTATTGAGGCTGTAGATGCATTGGTAAAAAACGGATTTAAGCCCGATAAAGCTGTCATCAAAAAAATTGCTGCTTCCACTGCCTACCGGGTAAGGTTATTCGAAATTTTAAAAGACACCAAAACAGCTTTCCCTGCCAAATATTCTTCAAGAGGATTACTGGGAGCATCTGAGATTTATTTTTATGGTTCTTCCCGTTATTTCCCCGAATCGGTGGAATATCTTAAAACCATACACCAAACCATACACGGGGAAAAAATGGAATTCCTTCTGTATAAAGTAACTTTTGCATTCGACGATGGCAATGAAGTGTACCTCGGGGTAACCGGCCCGTTTAAAAACAAAAAAGATAAAGGCCTGAGCGATATTCCAAACCTATATACAGATGCGTTTTTTGATGAAGAACATTATGTGGAACAAGCAAGACGGCATATAAGGGAGATATATGATTAATGGACGAATTACGATTTACGATTTGTTACCCTTCCGAGAACGGAGGTGGTACATCGTAAAAGGAAATCGGTAATTGAAGAATTATATTTCAGCCCCTTATCGCCAATTGTTTAAAGAAGACTTATTTCATAAACAATAAATCCACAATTCTAGATCGCATCCCTTCGCTGCGCTCAGGATACATTTGAAAAATTAGGAATTCAACATAAATCGTAAATCGCATGTAACTTAGTTTCCATATTTCTTCTTCCTTATGGCATTGTAAATTCCACCAAACATCACCAAAATCACAATAGGCAATCCGATATTTATCATTTGCCAGAATGATCTTTCAGATTCGATTTTTTTCACATCCAGGAGGCGGAGGGTGATGTCTTTGGCACGGGCCTGGAGCACCTGGTTGGGGTCTACAAGGTATTCTATACTGTTGAGGATGAAATCTTTGTTGGCATATTGCATGCCAGTAAATTGGTTATACCCCATTGGAAGCGGTCCTTCCTGCGGACTGAAAACATTCAGCGCTATGTCGGCATCTGATACCACAATCATTTTGGTAAAAACAGAGGATGGCATGAAGGGCATGTTATAATAATTGTTCAAGCTGTCCCTTAACGCTGCAGAGATGCGGTTGCGGTACAGCGAAGTAAATGTTCCTTCCAGCAACACAGCCACAGGAATTTCACCTTTATTAAAGGTTTTTAAATCGTCTTCGGTTTTTACCGAGTTCAAAGATACAATAGCCGGTGTGGCCAGAGAGCGCGATGCCGGTGTAGTATTCAACAATATGGTTTTCTTTACTCCTTCCTGCTCAATGGTATCTATACTGTTGGGGAATATGGAAAGCACATCGTTTAAATTCTTGGATATCGGATGCCCCGAGGAGGAATTTAGCAACGGAAAATAAGGCCAGGGCACCAGTTGCATTTGAGGTTCATTACCAAAATTCCCCACCACAAGCGGAATTTTATCAGAATGAAGGTCCTGCACCAGATCCATATTTATGCGCACGCCGTATCGGAACAGTAAGTCGTCCAGATTCAGCCCTCTGTCGAAAGCCACAAAATCACTCTGGGCACGCATAAGGCTGTCCATTTCGGCGTATAAATTATCAATAAAGAAAAGCAGCTTACCACCGTTCATTACATACTGGTCGAGCTTGATTTTCTGCCTGTCGGTAAAAGGTACAGTAGGCTTGACAATCATCAGCGCATCAAATTCCAATGGCAATACCGGGAAGCTGTCGATGGGAACGAATGCAAAACCGTAATTGGGCCTTAATGTATTTTCTATTAAATCATATACATTATAAGTAAGCGGTTGCCCGTTACCGGTAAGGTAACCTATAACAGGAATTTCTTCTCTGGTTAATTTATGAATAGCGGAAGCAAATTTATATTCCAGTAAAGCTTCGGCATTGTTTAAAGCCTCGTAACCCCCTGTGGCACTTTGTCCCTGGAGAAGATCCACAATCAAATCATTCCCTCCTGCCGATACCAGCGCACCTGCATACAACAGCCTTTCTTCAGCAGATTCACCTGCTTTGGCAGTAACTTTTACGTTGGTAGGTTTTAATCCCAGGCTGTCGATGTACTGTTTAAACCTCAATCCTTCCTCTTCATCCATCCCCTCACCCGGCCTTTTGAATTCAACAGTTAGATTCGATTTACTCAGGTTGCGGAATTCATTTAACAATGCCTTTGAAGCATTGGAAAGTTTTTTAAAACCTGCAGGCATATCTCCGTCGAGGAATACCTGTACTTTCACCGGTTCTTTTAAATTCGACAAAAGGTTTCTGGTAGCCGGAGAAAGTGTAAAACGTTTTTCTTCGGTAAGGTCGAGTTTAAACAAAGAAATCCTGTCTGATACAAACACCAGGGCTACCAGCACCAAAACGGCCGGTATCCACCAAAACTTTGCATACTGATTATTCTTATTCATCTTCAGCGGGAATATTTTTGAGCCAGGTTATTACGGGTAAACAACAAAAAGAACAGGATCACAGCCAGGAAATAAATGATGTCGCGTGATTCTATCACTCCCCTGCTGATGCTTTTATAATGAAAATCTACTCCCAGCAATTCGATATAATAGTCTGCACCTGATTCAAACACCGGCAACTGGCTGATGGCAGTAAATCCCTGGTAAATCAAAAAACACATAAAAGCAGATAGAATAAATGCCACAACCGCATTGGCAGTAAAACTGCTGCAACACAATCCTACCGCCACAAATACAGCTGCAAGGAAAAACAATCCTGTAAAGGCTCCTGCAGTTCCGCCCTTATCAATGCCTCCGGCCACGGAAAGATCATGAATGGTAAAAGCATAGGTAACAGTGGGCATCAGGGCAATGGCCACTACCAGTAATGCGCCCAGGTATTTTCCTCCTACCAGCTGCCAGTAGCTGAGGGGACGGGTTTGCAAAATTTCGAAAGTACCACCCCTGAATTCATCGGAAAGGCTTCTCATGGTAATGGCAGGCACCAACAGCAGCAACACCCATGGTGCCAATTGAAAGAAAGGTTCCAGGGTGGCATAACCGTAATCGAAAATATTGCTACCGGGAAAAACGAAAAGCAGCAAGCCGTTTACCAGCAAAAAGGCAATAATGGCTATATATCCGGTCAGGCTACTGAAAAACTGCCTGAATTCTTTTTTACAAACAGACCACATGGATACGAAAATAAGGATATTCACCTAAGAAGATGAAGCAAGGAGGAAAAAGATATCCTTATCAACCAAAAACAGAAAAATATATCGTAAGCAATATTACACCGCAAAACTTTCCCCGCAGGAGCATGTACGGGAAGCATTGGGATTGTTGAAATAAAAACCCTTTCCGTTCAAACCGTCGGAATATTCCAAAGTAGTATTAAACAGGTACAAAAGGCTTTTCATATCGGTGACAATTTTCAACCCTTTGTCTTCAAACACCTGGTCGTTGGGTTTTTCTACATTGTCGAAATCCATTTTATAGCTCAGCCCTGAACAACCTCCACCTACAACCGAAACACGCAGAAAATAATTGCCTTGCCCGTCTTTATCGGCTTCCTGCATCAGGGTGCGTATTTTCTTTTCTGCTGCCTCGCTAACGAATATCATGGTGTGTACTTTTTAGTATACAAAATTACCCAATTCCTGACAATCAGTGTGCTTTCAATATGTTAACAGTTTCCCTCACAGCCTCAATAGCCCTGTCTACTTCCTCTTCGGTATTGTATATTCCCAGGCTGAACCTTAATGAAGCTGCTGCTTCGGCATCGGAGCGGCCCATGGCTTTCAGCACGTGTGAAGGCTGAGGAAGTGCGGAAGTGCAGGCAGAACCTGAAGAAACCGCAATATGTTTACTGATTTCCGATAACAATCTTATTCCATCCACTCCCCTGAAACCAATATTGGCCACATTGGGTAACCTTTCCCCGGCCCCGTTTACGAATGCTCCTTCAATTTTCAGCAGCCCTTCTTCCAAACGGTTGCGGAGTTGCATCAGCTTTTCCGCTCTTGCTCCCATTTCTTCCACTGCAAGGGCACAGGCCTTTCCCAATCCCGCAATGCCCGATACATTCAGGGTGCCGCTTCTGAAACCTCTTTCATGGCCGCCTCCGTGTTGAATGGGAATAAGGCTTACCCTGGGGTTTCTGCGGCTGATATACAATGCCCCTGCTCCTTTCGGGCCATAAATTTTATGGGCAGAAATGCAGGCCATGGAAATACCATCTTCCCTGAAATTCAACGGAATTTTTCCCGCTGCCTGTGTAGCATCGGAGAAAAACAGGATGTTGTGTTTTATAGCCAGTGCAGCCATTTCCTTAATGGGAAAGATTACACCCGTTTCATTATTTGCATACATCGCTGCAATAAGAATAGTATTGGGAGTAATGGCATTTTCCAGTGCTGCAAGGTCAGGATTTCCGTTGGCGTCTACACCTAAATAAGTCAGCTCATATCCTTCCGATTCCAGGAATTTACAAGTGTCCAACACCGCTTTATGCTCTGTGGAATAGGTGATGATATGATTGCCTTTTTTACGATAAGCTTTTGCAGCTCCTTTTATGGCCAGGTTGATGGCTTCGGTAGCTCCTGAGGTGAATAAAATTTCCGAAGTTTCGGCACCTGCCAGGGCAGCCACCTCTTCGCGTGCAATGTTGACATATTCTGCCGCAGCCCAACCGTATGCATGGTTGGTGCTGGAAGGATTTCCAAAATGTTGCCGGAAGGTTGGCATCATCCATTCCAGTACCTTTGCATGTACCGGAGTGGTAGCGTTATAATCCATAAATATCGGGAAACCTTCCATTCTGATACTTTTAATTATTCGAAAATCAGCAAAACCGACATACGGCATGAGCAATTTACCACAGAATTTAAATTATACCATTGATCATATTGGCATTGCAGTAAAAAACCTGAATATTTCCATTCCGCTTTTTGAAAGATTACTCAATACCAAATGCTACAAACAGGAGGCCGTTGAAGGGGAAAACGTACTTACCGCTTTTCTTAAAACGGGAGAATCCAAAATCGAACTTCTGGAAAGCATGAAAAAAGGTTCTGTAATTGATAAGTTTATTGAGAAAAAAGGTGAAGGATTTCACCATATCGCCTTCAGCGTGGACAATATTTACGAAGAAATGAAAAGGCTTGAAGAAGCCGGCTTCGAACTCCTCCACAAAGAACCCAAAATAGGAGCGGATAACAAGCTTGTATGCTTTTTACATCCGAGGACAACAAATGGGATACTGGTAGAGATATGTGCTGAAAGAGGATAATTTACGACATACGACATAAAACATACGTTTTACGATTTTTCGATTTATTACCTAATGCTTAATTCCCTATTCCTGATTTGCTTTCTATTGCCCTCCTTAGTGAAGCGAAGGGATACGATGGAATTCCTGATTCTTCTTTCATTATTCCTATATTTTCAGTATTCATCCTGAGCGCTGCGGTTATCATGCCGAATCTCAAGAAGCATCCTTCGCCTGCTCAGGAGGACGATGGAGAATAGGGTTGTCCTGCCGAGAAAAGGGAATCATTACCGGGAATCCAAACGAAAATCCTAAATCGTATTTCGTAAATCGTAAATAGAAAAAGGCTTTCCCGGAAGAGAAAGCCGTTGTATAATTACCCTCGAAATATAATCTCTTTTTACAACATCAGGTTTTGAATTTCCGCTTTGCCTGTGGAATCGGTTACCCTGAGGATAAGCCGGCCGCTGAGGGCTTCGGGGATTTCAATGACCATTTTTCCTGATTGCAGCATTGCCACCGATGAATAAAGCAATGTTCCGTCTGCCGAGAAAAATTCTGCCTGTGTTGGAGAAGGTTTACCTTTTGTGATACCGACTATAAGCTTTTTATCCTCTCTGTGGATTTTCATCCCTGAAACGTTGCTTGCCGGTTGTAAAGACTCGGCGAAGACGGTGGTTTCATTGGGTTGCACATGAGAAATCCTATAGGAAATATTTTTCTTTTGATGGTTGTCTTTAAAAAAATACCCTCTCTGACCTTCACCGGGTAATACCACGGCTACCGGTTTCCATACTCCGTTTTTATTTTGCCTTTCCACTACAAAATATCCCTCCTGCACATTGGCGTTCCAGCTCAGTTTCACTGCCTTTTTATCCCTGCAGATCACCGGCTTTCCGTTTTCTGCATAACCTGCTACCGAGCAGATCAGCATTACCAGAGTGAGTATTTTTTTCATGGTTCAGAGGTTTGTTTCCTATTATTCAAATGCCAATCCAGAGTAGGCAAACTGTAAAAAAATTTGGAAAAATTTTTTTAATTTATTGATAATCAAATCAATAAAAAATAACTGCCACGACTTTTGCATGCCATGGCAGTGTAATTTCTTTCCCAATTGAGGAATTTCAGTCCAATTCAGGAAGCAGAGGAATCAGATTCTTCGTTTTTGGTAATTCCAAGTGCTTCAAGGGCCAGCTCGGCGGCAATTTGAGAAGCATCTTTTTTATTGTAGGCCTTTCCCTGGGCAATGAGTTTGCCATTGATGAGGGCGCCGATGGTAAACAACCTTCTTCCACCCTCAATTTTTTCCTCAAGGGTTTCAAATTCCAGGTTTTTACCGTTTTTATTGGCCCAGCCGTAGAGCTTGTTTTTATGGTTGAACTCGAGGTTCTCGAGGTCTTCCATAAAGAAGTGCGGGGCGATGATATGTTTCTCCACCCAGTCTTTGGTTTTGGTAAATCCCTTATCCAGGTAAATAGCCCCTACCAAAGCTTCCAGGGTGTTACCAAATATTTGGCTGATTTTAAGGGAATTGTCGAATTTGTTGAAATGGGTGACTTTCTTCAGCCCCATTTTCACCGCAATTTCATTGAGTTTGTTGCGGTTTACCATTTTCGACCGCATTTCAGTGAGGAAGCCTTCTTCTTTATAGGGATATTTTTTAAACAGAAAGTCGGCTACGATAGTGCTTAATACGGCATCCCCCAGGTATTCCAGCCTTTCGTTGTTGGCATCTGCAGAATCCCTTACCGAGCGGTGGGTAAGGGCTGCCTCATAAAGGGCGGTATTACCCGGAGTAAAACCAAGGATATTTTTCAGGCTTTGCCTGAACCCCTTATCTGCTTTGCTTCCAAATATGCCTGAGAATATTCCCACTATATCAATCTAATGATTTTTTTTATCAATTTAAAAAAACCGCATCCAAAATGGAGGCGGTTGGAAAAAAATTTTTAAAAAAAATCAGGAGGTATATTTTTTCATAATCACACAGGCATTATGGCCACCAAATCCGAAGGTATTGCTTAATGCTGCGTTTACGGTTCTTTTCTGAGCTTTATGGAAGGTGAAGTTCAGCCTGCTGTCGAGCTCCGGATCATCCGTAAAATGGTTGATGGTAGGAGGAACGATATCTTCCCTTACGGCCATGATACAGGCTATGGCTTCCAGTACCCCGGCTGCACCAAGGCAGTGGCCGGTCATGGATTTGGTGGAACTGATGTTCAGCTTAAAGGCATGTTCCCCAAATACATCCATAATAGCCTTCACCTCTGCCACATCACCCAGTGGTGTTGAAGTACCGTGCGTGTTAATGTAATCTATGTCTTCAGGTTTCATTGCGGCATCCCTTAAGGCTTCCAGCATTACATTCTTTGCACCCAGTCCTTCCGGATGGGGCGCTGTAATGTGGTAAGCATCTGCAGTGGCACCGGTACCTGCCAGTTCGCAGTAAATTTTGGCTCCCCGTGCAAGGGCATGATCCAGGTCTTCAAGAATCAGTGCTCCGGCACCTTCACCAATAACAAAACCGTCTCTGTCTTTATCGTAAGGCCTGCTGGCAGTTTTGGGATCGTCGTTTCTTTCACTCAACGCTTTCATGGCATTGAATCCGCCTACTCCGGCCTGAGAGATAACGCTTTCAGATCCCCCTGCAAGAATAATATCGGCTTTTCCCAGCCTGATCAGGTTGTAGGCCTCCATAATACCGTTGGTGGAAGAAGCACAGGCACTTACCACCGCGAAGTTGGGACCTCTGAAACCATGGCGCATGGAGATATGGCCGGCGGCGATATCCAAAATCATTTTTGGAATAAAGAAAGGGTTAAACCTCGGAGTTCCGTCGCCCAAGGCAAAGTTGGTCACCTCTTCGGAAAAGGTAATCAACCCTCCGATACCGGAAGCAAATACCACTCCCACCCTGTCTTTGTTAATATGATCCCCCTTAATACCGGCATCTTCCACAGCCTGGTCACTTACTACCAAGGCAGTTTGTGAAAACCTGTCGAGCTTGCGGGCTTCTTTTTTATCGAGAAATTGTGTAGGATCGAAATTCTTGATTTCGCAGGCAAAACGGGTCTTAAATTTAGAAGCATCAAATAAAGTAATAGCATCAGCTCCCGAAACTCCATTAATAAGTCCCTGCCAATAATCTGCTAAATTATTTCCTATCGGCGTTAATGCTCCTATTCCGGTAACTACTACCCGTTTAAGTTTCATGCACTAAATTGGTTTTATACAAGATATGATTGCAGACAAACATAAAATATAAATTCGCCCCGCTAAACAGCTATTAACCGGGGCGGATTTATATTTTGAACATCTCCGGGAGCTTACTTGGCATGCTCTTCCAGATAAGCAACGGCTTGTCCTACAGTAGTAATGGTTTCAGCCTGCTCATCGGGGATGGAGATATTGAACTCTTTTTCAAATTCCATAATAAGTTCAACAGTATCTAATGAGTCTGCTCCCAGATCGTTGGTAAAGGAGGCCTCATTATTTACTTCTGATTCCTCAACCCCTAACTTATCAACAATAATCTTTTTTACTCTTGTTGCGATGTCTGACATTTTGTAAAAATTTAGTTACGGCTGCAAAAATATAATTTTTGGGACAATGGCAATCAATTGATTTAAATTATCCCGCATTTAACTGAACAAACCGAACCATCGGGCCGGTTTTCAAATGCAATTATAACCAATTTTACTATTCGCCAAATCTTTTATTCTTCACGATTTTACCCCCCCATTTCCCCTAAAATATTAATATATTGCAAATATCTAACCACCGGCTCTTATGGCTTTAAAACTTGTAGACCACGGATCGGAAGAATATAACCGCATGCTGGAACTACGCCATGCAGTGCTTCGCAAGCCACTCGGACTGGAATTTACCGAGGAAGAGCTGGCACAGGAAAAACATTGCCTGCATATAGGGGCTTTTGAAGACAATAAGCTCCTGGGATGCTGCTTTCTGAAATTTGAAGAACCCGGGGTAGCCCGCCTTCGCCAAATGGCAGTCATCAACACCCTCCAGGGTAAAGGCATTGGCACCGCCTTAATGCGCTTTGCCGAAAACATCGCACGCGACAGAGGATGCTTCAAAATTGTGATGAATGCCCGCAAAACCGCCACCGGCTTCTACAGCAAAATGGGTTATGAAATATGCAGCGACGAGTTTGAGCAGTTGAACATACCCCATGTGAAAATGGAAAAGCTGCTTATTGACCTTTAAGCAGGGAATAAAGATTAAAAATTAAAAACTATTAAAAACTGTATTGTTTAAGGGTTGGCAAGTGGAAATTTCATGAAATACAGATTTAACTTAGAAAATACGGATATAAGCAAAGCATTTTAATTTAACCGGGATGATGTTATAAAAATATATGTTGAGCTTTTTGATGTCATTCCTAACCACAATAGGTTGTGGCAAAAATTAATCTTTAATTTTTTAATTTTTCAAAATGTCAAACTCTTTCCTCGGCACTGAAGAAAATCCTGCTTAACAGCCCAACTCCGATGAGAGGACATTGGCAATTTTATGTCATGTACTTTGCCTGGTAGCCTGGCTGATTCCCCCTTTGGTCATTTACCTGCTGAAAAAAGATGAATCGGCATACATAGCAGAACATGCCAAAGAATCGCTCAACTTCCAGATTTCTCTTGCCATTTATATGGCCATCCTGTTTATCACGATAATAGGTATTCTGTTCATGTGGCTGGTGGGTATATTTGCCCTGATCGTAATCATTGTGGCTACGATTAAAGCAAGTGATAATAAGCTTTACAGATATCCTTTGACGATTAGGTTTATAAAATAACGGGACAGGAATTAAAGATTAAAAATTGGAAGTTTAATTTCCTAATTCAATTGTGTCAGTTGGTTGGTTGATTAAATAATTTTTCAATCTGTGGGGCTTGCAGTATGGCCTTTGCTTTCGATGGCTAAATACCATTTGGTATTTTTTCAGGAACAGTAAAGCTTTTCCTCTTTTATTTTTAAATACGCTTACATTCGTAGCTACTCAGCAACAACAAGTACCGGGGCCAAAGACAATTTGTAATCTTTAATTTTTAACTTCTTCCAAAACGGCAGAGTGCATCCTGTAAATAAACCCATGCATCTTCTCCATACTCTCCACATCTTCTACCACTAAGAAGAAGTTTTTGGCTACTTGTTTCAGGCGGGCTTTGTTGGTGCGGGTTTGAATGTAGTCAAGAATTCCTTTGAATGTGGGTGATTCAAAATACGGGGAATCGTGCTTGTCGATGAAATAACACCTGAGCTTTCCTTCTTTGAGAATGAGTTTTTCAAACCCTAATGCTATGGCCATTTTACGGCAGCGTACGGTATTCAGCAGGTCGGTAACCTGTGTAGGAACAGGGCCGAAACGGTCGGTAAGTTCCTGTTCAAAGGCTTTCAGCTCCTCTTCAGATTCACAGTTATCCAAACGCGTATATAAACTTAACCTTTCAGTGATATTCTCTACATAACTGTCGGGAATAAGAATTTCCAGATCGGTATCAATGGTACAATCCTGCACATAATCGTCCTGACGACTGATTTCTTCTTTAAACAGTTCGCGGAATTCGGTACGCTTCAGTTCTCTGATCGCTTCATCCAGAATCTTCTGATACATTTCAAACCCAATCTCGGCCATAAATCCTGTCTGCTCCCCTCCCAGTAAGTTACCGGCTCCCCTGATATCAAGGTCGCGCATGGCGATCTGGAACCCGCTACCGAGCTCACTGTGCTGCTCCAGCGTCTGAAGCCTTTTGCGGCTGTCGGGAGGCAGGGTTGACATAGGGGGCGCTATCAGATAACAAAATGCTTTTTTGTTGCTTCTTCCTACCCTTCCCCTTAACTGGTGCAGATCACTTAACCCGAAATGATGGGCATTGTTGATGATGATCGTGTTCACATTCGGAATATCCACTCCGCTTTCCACAATATTTGTACAAACCAGCACATCATATTTCTTATGGATGAAATCCATAATCCTTTCTTCCAGCACATGCCCCTCAAGCTGTCCGTGTGCCACGCCAATGCTCAAATCCGGACAAAGCCCCTGTATCAATCCTGCAATTTCATTCAGGCTCTGCACCCTGTTATGAATGAAAAACACCTGTCCGCCTCTGTTGGTTTCAAAATAAATCGCATCCCTGATGGCATCCTGATTAAATACCAACACCTCTGTTTCTATAGGCTGGCGGTTGGGCGGAGGAGTATTGATAATGCTCAGGTCACGTGCACCCATAAGCGAAAACTGAAGTGTTCTCGGAATGGGCGTGGCCGTTAAGGTGAGTGTATCTACGTGGGTTTTTAAAGTTTTGATTTTTTCTTTATGCCCTACTCCAAACTTCTGCTCTTCATCTATAATCAATAAGCCGAGGTCTTTAAACTTCACGTCTTTACTCAGCAAGGCATGGGTGCCGATGATGATATCAATTTTACCCTCTTCCAGCCTTTTGTAAATTTCTTTTTTCTCTTTGGCAGACCTGAACCGGTTGACATATTCAATGGTTACGGGAAAATCTTTCAGCCTATCGGAAAATGAACGATAATGCTGGAAAGCAAGAATGGTAGTGGGTACCAGTACTGCAGCCTGTTTCCCATCCAGACAGGTTTTAAAAGCAGCCCTGATGGCCACTTCTGTTTTTCCAAAGCCCACATCCCCGCATACCAGTCTGTCCATAGGCGAAGGCGATTCCATATCCTTCTTCACATCGGCAATGGCCTTGCTTTGGTCGGGAGTATCTTCATACATAAAGGAAGCTTCCAGCTCGTGCTGCATATAGTTATCGGGACTGTGCGCAAAACCCGGCTGGGCTTTTCTTTGTGCATACAGTTTAATAAGGTCGAAGGCAATGGCTTTAACCCTGGTAGTGGTTTTTTCTTTCAGCTTCTGCCATGCATCGCTTCCAAGTTTATTAATCTTGGGTACGGTACCCTCCTTACCGGTAAACTTGGAAATTTTGTGCAGCGAGTTGATGTTCACATAAAGGATATCGTTATCCTTATAAATAATCCTTACTGCTTCCTGCAGCTTACCGTTGGTTTCAATTTTCTGCAGGCCGCTGTATACTCCCACACCATGATCGATATGGGTTACATAATCACCGGGCTGTAATTCCCTTAATGTTCTTAAGGTTAATGCCTTGTTCTTATTATACGCCTGCTTGATTTTGTATTTATGGTAGCGCTGGAATATCTGGTGGTCGGTATAACAAACCTGTTTAAGGTGCAGATCAATAAACCCTTCATGAATGGAAGACAGCATGGGCACAAACTGAATGCCCGCATTCAGGTCTTCGAAAATATTGTACAACCTCTCAAGCTGATGGGCGTTTTCTGAAAACAGACAAATCGTAAAACCTTTCTGCATCCACGATTTCAGGTCGGCAATCAGCAGTTCAAACTGCCGGTTGAAAGCCGGTTGGGGTTTGGTAGAAAATGCAATTTGCGTTGTAGCAAAATAATTTTCCCCTCCGAATTCCACCAGGGTTTTGGTTTCCAGGGCATTAAGAAATTCCTCCGCCTTCACAAAGTTTTCTCTTGCCGGCTTTACCAGCAATTCCGCCGGCTCTTCATTTTGCACATCACCACGGCTTTCGAAATGGTCTATATATGATTCCAGCTCTTCTTCCCTTAATTCAAGTGTTTCTTTCAGGAAAGCATAATGCTGCACCCAGAATACGGTATTCTCAGGGAAGAAGTCGAGGATGGAAACTTTTTCCTCCTCATCGAATTTGGTTTCGATATTGGGTATGATGGAAATTTGCAGCAGCTTTCTTTCACTCAACTGGGATTGCGGATCGAAAATTCTGATTGAATCCACATCATTGCCAAACAGCTCAATCCTGTACGGTTTTTCATTACCGAAAGAATAGATATCGAATATTCCCCCGCGGAGGGCAAACTGCCCGGGTTCGTACACAAAATCGGTACGTTCAAAACCGTAAGACACCAGTTTTTCCATCAGCTCATCGGGCTGTATGGTATCTCCGGTTTTGAAATGAATGATGTTTTTATTCAGTGTGGAAGGAACCACCACTTTTTCCAGCAAGGCATCAGGAAAGGTGACCAGGATTTTTTTATTGCCACCCGAACTCCATTTCATCAGGGCTTCGGTACGAAGCATGATGTTGCTGCTGTTGAGCAGGCTGAAATTCTTTTTATGTTTAAATGAATCGGGGAAATAAAACAGGTCGAGCGCTTTGGTCAGCTGCTCGAGGGTATTGTGCATATAAGCAGCCGATTCCGCATCTTCACAAATCACCACGTGGTTGTAACCCGAGGTTTTCTGCAAATCAAAAATGGCACTGATGATGAAGGCGGGAGCGCTTCCTGCTAATCCGGACAGGGCGGTTTTGGAGTTGCCGGGCAATACGATTCCCTCCGCCAGCTGATTCAGGCGGGTATCGCTTTTATACAAATTCAGCAATTCCGGCAAATTCATAAACGCGGTGCAAAGATAGGACAAGAGCATTACCCCGGTTGCAGGAAAATCTTAAAAACTTTCATTCAGGGGGGAAATATGCGTAAACCAGAGGAAGAAATATTATATTGCTATAATAAAATTTCCGCTTTTGGGCGGACTTACTGAAATATGAGAAATTTTTACTTAAAAGCCGCTTTCAGCTTATTGCTGATTTCCCTTGGGTATTGTACCATTACTCAGTTTAAAGGCATTCCCGACAAGGAAGACCCTTTGAAACTGACTGCCATTAAAAAGAAAAAACTTACCCGGGAGGAAAAGTCGGCTTTTAACCAGGCAAGGCTGCTCTATGAATTCGACATGTTAAAAGACCCGGGAACGGGTAGAATGCCGGAAAACATCAGGAAGCACGAATTCGCTTTAGCCAGGATATTGCCCGAAAAACTCTACAGTCCTGCTTCCGGTGTGCAGGGTGCCGACAACCTCAACAATTACTTTGCCGTAGGGCCTAATAATATCGGAGGAAGAACCCGCGCGGTGGCTTACGACGTGCGGTATAACAATTCCAGCAACAGGGTAATCCTATCCGGATCCGTGAGCGGGGGAATTTTCCGCTCTGCCGACGGAGGCCTCAACTGGCTGAGGGTAAGCCCCGAAAATGATATCCATAACCTTTCGGCTCTGGCGCAGGACCCGCGTGCAGGTTTTGAAAATACCTGGTATGCAGGAGGAGGAGAAGCTTTGGGAAATTCCACCTCCGCTACCGGCGCTGCGTATCATAGCAGGGGAATACTGAAATCCACCGATAATGGGATTACCTGGACCCGGCTTACGGAAAATTTTACCGACCTGAACGGCACAACTTACGGAGCCGGCCAGCTGGAAGTTTTTGACCATCCATTCGATTACGTACACAGAATTGTGGTTAACCCCTCCAACGGCCATGTATACGTTGCTGCCCACAGAAGGTTGTTAAGGTCTACCGACGGCGGCAGCAGCTGGCAGGTGGTGTTTAGCGGAATCAGTGCCGCAAGCGCATCCACCGGACAAATGGATATCTGCGTAACCTCTTCCGGAAAGCTGATTCTTGCCGTGAACGGAGGTTTCCGCGACCATGCCTACAGGGGGATATGGGTGTCTCCTAACGGAAATCCCAACAGCTGGACCAGAATCGCAGGAGGGCAAACCCTGGGAGTGGATTCAGTGGCCAACTGGAGGGGTAATTCCTACAAGGCTACCAGTGTGAGTCCCGATACCACTTTTGAATCGAAAAGAATCATCATGGCCCTCGCCCCTTCCGATGAAAACATCCTGTATGTGATGTACGAGAACGGATTGTCGCAGGCCTCGCCACAGTTAAAGCCTGAAGCAGATTTGTTCAGGCTGGACATGTCGGGTGGCACCTATACCTGGGAAAACCTTTCCGATAATATGCCCGATTTCCCCGGAAGTATGGGCGGGGTAGATCCTCTGGCCCTTCAGGGTGGTTATAACATGTTACTAGCAGTAAAACCTGATGATCCTGATGTGGTATTTGTGGGAGGAACCAACTTGTTCAGGTCTACCGACGGGTTCAGGACCAAAAACAACATTGCATGGATTGGAGGTTACGGAAGGAATTTCAGCTCCGGTTTATCTGTTTACACCAACAGCCACGCCGATTTCCATACCATGGCATTCATGCCCAATAACAACAATATCAACCCTAATTATTTAAAGGCAATAGTGGGCAATGACGGCGGGTTGCAAACTACCGACAACATTATGGGTACGGTAAATGCCGACGAGCCGGTAACCTGGACCATGGTGAACAATTACCAAACCCTGCAGTATTATCATGTGGGCATCATTTCCACTCCGGGCGAACAAAGGTTTATCGGCGGAGCACAGGATAACGGAACACATATCAGGCTGAATAATAATAACAGCCACCAAAGACTCATCAGCGGTGACGGCGGAGCAGCGGCTTTAGGATATTTCAATACTAAGAACGACTTGCTCATCCTGGGAACTTCACAGTTTGGCAGCCAGTACAGGATGCTGAACGATAGCGAGGGATGGAGCGATATTACCCCATCGGGATTAACCAAATATCCCGGATACGATGATGCTTACGGAGATTTTGTAACCTTTTCCAAACTTAATCCCGACAACGTCAGCGATTTCTATTATGTAAACTTCAACAGGCTGTTCAGGGCAACGAATATTAATATTCCCGGCAGCCCCAACTGGACGGAGTTGCTGGGCGTACGCTCTGCGGTAAACCCCTCCAACCCGGCCAATGGCAATAATATCAGCATCAGGGCACTGGCATTTACCAGGGGCAATTATCATCCCGGTCATGTAATGTATATAGGCACTTCCAACGGAAGGGTGTTGAGGCTGAATGACCCGAGAAATGCTGCACCATCTGCACAACCGGTGGATATCACTCCGCCAAAACTGATGAATTACCTGAACCAGGCAAGAGGAGTAAACATCTCGGATATTGCAGTGAATCCCAATGATGATAATGAAATTATGGTGGTGGTATCGAACTATACCGTAACACTTGCCAACAATACCACTGAAAACGATTTCAATATCTGGTGGACCAAAAATGCCAAATCTGCCAATCCGCAATGGCATATGGTGGAAGGCAACCTAACGCTTCCCTCTATACGAAGTTGCGAGATTGTGGTGAAAAAAGAAAACGGACAATCCATAACCGAATATTATGTAGGGACATCGGTGGGATTGTATTCCACCCAAAACATAGCCAATGCAGTGGCCAATAACACCCCGGTAACATGGGTAAGGGAAGGTGGAAATGTATTGAACTTTGCAGTGGTTACCGACATGGATTACAGGCCGGCAGACAATGTATTGCTGGTAGGAACCCATGGCAACGGTATGTATTATGCGAATATTGGCAACCCCGATTTCCGTCCCGATCAGACAACGGGAATTCCCGAACCCGACCGGGATAACAAGGATTTTATCAAGCGGGTATATCCAACCGTTACTACTAGTGTAATAAGGTATGAAGTAGGGAATATGTTTACCATCAACAGGCTGGAAGTGAAACTGTATAATTTAACCGGCCAGCTGGTATATCATTCGGCCCGGCAGTACCAAAACGGAGAAATCCATATCGGACATCTATCGAAAGGAACATATGTTTTAACTATTACCAGCAGCGATTATAAGTATCAGCACGTACAGAAAGTTATGATCAGATAGGCAGGCGCGGTAGACCATATTCTAACTTAAAACAACAAGATATGGCTGCACCATTACAAACCGGCAGGGTGATTGGCATTCAGCCTGTGAATGAATCCATCCGCAGGTTTTGGATAGAAGTGCCCGATACGCCAACCTTCGATTTCAAACCCGGGCAATTTGTTACCCTCGACCTGCCTATTGCCGATCAGCCTGCTAAAAGGATGCGCAGCTACAGCATTGCCTCCTGCCCTGATGGCACTAATGTGTTTGAACTGGTGATTGTATTGCTGGAAAATGGGCTGGGCACCAATTATATTTTCCACCACTGGAAAGAAGGCACCGAAGTCCGTTTCAGGGGACCCTTAGGCGTATTCACCCTTCCGGAAAAAATCGATAAAGACTTATTCCTGATTTGTACCGGTACCGGCATTGCGCCCTTCCGTTCGATGGTGCATCATATTCACCGTCATGGCTTTCCCACTGAAGATATTTACCTGATTTTTGGCTGCCGACGGCTGAAAGACTGCCTTTATGGTGAAGAGCTGATGAAACTCACTGCCGGGATGCGCAATTTTCACTACCTCCCCACCTTCTCCCGCGAACCCGCCGGCTCCTCCGTACGCACGGGATATGTACATTCCGTGTATGAAGAAATCCTCCGGCAAAAATCTCACAAAAACGCCTTGTTCTACCTGTGCGGCTGGAAAGAGATGATTGCAGAAGCCAAAAACAGGATATTGCACCTGGGGTTTGAGAAGAAGAGTTTCCATCAGGAACTCTATGGGTAGTCCATTTTCGGGTTAGGAATTACGATTTTTACGAATCCTCCATTGAGCTCCCCTCCCGGGTGCTGATGCCGAACCCCGCGAAGCATCCTTCAATGCGCCCAGGATTTCAATCGCTACGCTCAGTATGATATTTGAAAATATAGGAAAAAGGAAGGAAGAATCAGGAATTCAATCGTAAATCGTATGTCGTATGTCGTAAATTACATATAGGAGTATCCGGGAGGAAAAACAGGGCCTCCAATCAGGAAATTGGCATACACGCATTGCAGATGGCCTATTCAGCTGCCCTTCCCACCTTCTCTTCAGTAGAACTTACTGATTTCAAAGGAATTACAGGAATGTTGGACTTGTCCTTAACCTGCAGTCTGCTGAGTTTTTCCTGTAGGGCAAGGATCTGTGCATGGCTGGATAGCATTTCTTTTTCCAGGGCAAGGATTTTTTTCTTAGCAGATTTAATCTGAGCCGAGCGAAAAACATACCCTAAAGCCGCAGATCCAACCAGAATAGCCATTAATACCAATACATTCAAATTGACTTCTAGTGCTCCCATAGTTTCTGTTTCATAGAAATGGATAAGTGCGCAACTATATGTAAAACAATCAGTTAAATTAATTTCAACGCCTTCCTTACTATTTTTCCAACCTCCTGAATAGAAACTCTCTCCTGCTGCATCGTATCTCTATAACGTATAGTTACTGTATTATCGTCTTTAGTCTGATGATCAATTGTTACACAAAAAGGCGTGCCAATCGCATCCATCCTTCTGTATCTTTTACCAATAGTGTCTTTTTCTTCGTAAAAACACCTGAATTCGCCTCTTAATTCGTTCATCAGGGAGCGGGCAATGTCAGGCAGCCCGTCTTTTTTGGTCAGCGGCAGAATGGCCAGTTTTATGGGAGCCATGGCAGGATGAAATTTCATGACAACCCTGCTGTCTTTCTTATCTCCCTCGCTCAAATCCTGTTCTTCATAAGCCTCACTCAACAGCAGCATAAACATCCTGTCAAGGCCAATGGAGGTTTCTATTACATAAGGGATATAATTCTGATTGATTTCCTGGTCGAAGTACTGCATTTTCTTTTTGCTGTACTCCTGATGGTTCCTCAGGTCGAAGTCGGTACGGGAATGAATACCTTCCACTTCTTTAAAACCTATGGGGAAGTTGTATTCTATATCACAAGCCGCATCGGCGTAGTGCGCAAGTTTTACGTGGTCGTGGAAACGGTATTTTTCGGGAGAAATTCCCAGGGCCAGGTGCCATTCCATCCTCTTCTGCTTCCAGTATTCATACCACTCCTTCTGGGTGCCGGGTCTTACAAAAAACTGCATCTCCATCTGCTCGAATTCCCTCATCCTGAAGATAAACTGGCGGGCAACAATCTCATTCCTGAAAGCCTTACCAATCTGGGCAATACCAAAGGGTATTTTCATCCTTCCCGTTTTCTGCACGTTCAGGAAGTTTACAAATATTCCCTGAGCGGTTTCCGGCCTCAGGTACAGCTTGTCTTCCTCTCCGCTTACACTTCCCAGCTGGGTGGAAAACATCAGGTTAAACTGCCTGATATCTGTCCAGTTGCAGGTACCGCTCACCGGACATTTAATATTTTTCTCTTCAATATAAGCCTTCATTTCGGCAAAATCGTTATTGGCCAGTAACCTGTCGAGGTCGGCAATAACGGCTTTTGCTTCTTCCACCTTACCCTGCTTTTCCAGCTCCTCGGCATAACCTTCAATCAAATGGTCAACACGGTATCTTTTTTTGCTGTCTTTGTTATCGATCATCGGGTCGTTGAAGTTATCCACGTGACCACTGGCTTTCCATATGGTGGGATGCATAAAAATAGCGGAATCAATTCCCACTATATTATCATTCATCTGCGTCATGGATTTCCACCAGTAGTCGCGAATGTTTCTCTTTAACTCCACACCCATCTGGCCATAATCATATACAGCGCTTAATCCATCATAAATTTCACTGGATGGAAAAATAAATCCGTACTCTTTACTGTGAGCAATTATTTGCTGGAACCTGTTTGAATCAGTAGACATAACTGGCGCAAAGATAATGCATTAAGCTATCCAAACATACAAGGATGCCAATTGAGGAAATCTTTTGCCGTTACAGTTTGGGATTATTTTTAAACCTGTCGGCATCGCGCCTTGTTTTCTTTTCAATATTCTTCTTCACCGCTTCCGTTAAATCCACCCCTGTTTGATTGGCAAGGCATACCAACACCCAAAGCACGTCTGCCATTTCATCAGCCAGGTGTTCATCGCTTTCTCCTTTCTTAAAACTCTGATCTCCGTATTTTCTTACCATAATCCTCGATAGCTCTCCCACCTCTTCCATAAGAATACCCAGATTGGTGAGTTCGGAATAATATCTTACCCCAATGGTTTTAATCCACGAGTCAACAGATTGTTGTAATGCTTCTATGGTCATAACGAATTTTTGGGTTTGAAATATTTGCCAATCACCGGCATTTTCTCCATCTCTTTCCTTTCAACTTTTACAATCAGCAGGGCAAATGCCAGGAAGAACATCACAGATGTGCCATAATATACCGGAAGGTAATAAGCAGAACCGGAAGGAATGTTTCTGACGATTGCTTCATGCAAAATATATATCAGCGATACAATTACCAGGTAGGTAATCAGTTTCTTTTTCGGATATGGTACGGGGTAATATTTCTGACCAAGGATATAGCTTATCACCATCATAAAACCGTAGCACACAAAGGTTGCCCAGGATGCGCCCACATAGCGAAATTCCTTTATCAGCACCAGGTTCAGCACAATGGTAATCATCGCACCGGAAAGGGTTATCCATGCTCCCGTCATGTTTTTACCGGTGAGTTTGTACCAGATAGAAAGATTATAATAAATACCCAGGAATATTCCGGCCATGGAAAGGATGGGAACGATGCGAAGCCCTTCTCCGTAATCGTCGAACCCCGATGTAATCAGAATTTTCCAGAAATCGAGGAAAAGAGAGATGATCAGAAACATAAAACAGCAGGCGATTACAAAAAACTTCATTACCCGGGCATAAGTCTTTTGTGCCCCTTCGTGTTTCGATTGGTTGAAGAAGAAGGGTTCGGCTGCCATCCTGAATATCTGGATGAAAATGGTAATGAGTACCGCCAGTTTATAATTGGCACCGAAAATACCCAGCTCCCTTTCCACCTCCTGTGCAGGTTCATCGCTGAGTACTTTCAGGTACACTACCCTGCTCAGCATTTCATTAATCATGCCTCCAAAACCTACGATCACAAGCGGAGCGGAATAACGGATGACTTCCTTCCACAAACTGTAATCGAATTTAAACTGAAAGGCGGAGAATTCTTTATACAGCAATAACAGTGCTGCTCCGCTGGCAATCATATTGGAAAGGATAAAATAGCCTATGCCGATAGAAGGGTCGAACCAGCTTCCCGGAAATGAGCCGGGGTCTTTTTCATGCGCCGGACGGGCTACATAATAGAAAAACAATACGAGGGCAATGTTGAGCATTACTGCCGCCATATTGATAAAAGCGTATTTCCTTGGCCGTTCTTCCTGGCGAAGTTTGGCCATGGGTATGGTATACAGGGTATCGAAAAACAAAATCCCAATCATCCATAAAACATAATCCGGAAAGCGCTCCATTTCAATCAGCCGGGCAAAAGGCTCCCGGAACATCAGCAGGATGAGGGTAAACAATATGGTAGAACAAAGAATGGAAGTAAAAAGGGTATTGTAAACCTTTTGTTTGTCATACAGTTGTGCAAAACGGAAATAACTGGTCTCCAGCCCGTATGTATAAAGGGTATTTAAAAAAGGAATTACGGCATATATCTGAATATAGGGATAGGAATTATTGGGATCATACAACTGGATCCCCAACAGGCTGATACCGAAATACAAAAACCGGCTGAATATCCTCGGAACCCCATACCAGAGCGTCTGCCCGGCTAATTTTTTAATACTCAAGCTAAAACTTTAATGTTTAAATTAGTTTATCAAAATTAGACTTTTTCAGTTTAAACTCTTGGCCTAAATAACGGTCTGAGACCACGAAACCGTAACTTTGCACCGTGAGTGCAACTATTTTTCAAATTAATACTTTTTGTATGAAACACTTTTTACTCTCACTGGCAATTGTTTTCATCAGCCTTTCTTATTCCTTCAGTCAAACCATCACCTCCAGAGACGGAACCGTAGTGTATAATAAAGGAGATAAAGCTGCCGCAGTTATTGACCTTCCTTATGAAGTGAATGTAGTGGAAAAAACCATTGAAGATTATTTTAAATCAAAAGGATTTAAGAGTTCCGTTTCACGCGGTTTTAAAGTTTTCCGTAACGTTCCCCTGGGTTACGGTTCCGAAGGAAATTCCGATTTGTATTTTAAAGCAGAAAGAAAAAGCCGCCAGGAAAAAGGCAGCACGCTGTTGTACATGGTAGCCACCAGGCCGGGTGAAGATTTGTCAACCAGGGTATTGTCTGACAGGGACCGTGTTGACGATGCAAAACTTTTCCTGAACGATCTGGTGCCTTATTTCACCCGCACCAATACCGATTTCGAAATTGCTGCCCAGGAAAAAGTTCTGGCTGATGCAGAAAAGAAATATTCCAAACTGAAATCTGAACAATCAGACCTGGAAAAGAAAATTGAAAACCTGAAAAAAGAACTGGAAAAAAATATTAAAGACCAGGAAAATCAGGCACAAACCGTAGCCAAAGAAAAAGAAGTACTGGAAGCGCTGAAGCAAAAAAGAGCCAATCAGTAATCTTACATACTATTCAATAGAAAGCCTGCAGCTTTACCTGCAGGCTTTTTTATTACATATCCCAAAATTTTGTAAATGGCACTTCGTGAGTAACCGAATTACCGTATTATAACTCCACTTGTGCCGGAAATATTTTATGAAAGATGGACTTTAATTTTCTCCCTGCTCCGAAAACCTCTTGTCGGAAACGAAGGCGGTATCCGTGAGCGTGCGAAGAAATTCCAGCAGGTAAAATTTATCTTCCGGTGTCAGCGGAATTTTATTTTTTAACAGCGGATCAAGTGTCGGACTGTCGGTAATGCCATCGGAATAATGATTGAGCACATCCGTCACGGTTCTGAATCTTCCGTCGTGCATATAAGGAAACGTAAGGAAAACATTTCTCAGCGATGGGACTTTGAATTTTAATGAGTCTTCGCTTCTACCGGTGATGTTCATCCGTCCCACATCATTGGTAAAAGGATTTTTTATCAGTCCGTTGTTGCGGTAGCTCCCATCGGTAAATAAGGGTTCTGCATGGCAGGATGCGCATTTGGCTTTAAACACTTCATATCCTTGTTGCTGATCGTACGTAAACTGATCCTTCCCTGCCATCACCTTATCGTATTTGGAATTGGAAGAAATCATCGCTCCCATAAACTGCGCCAGCGCCAGCAGCATTTTTCTGCTGTCGATTTCCCCATCGCCGAAAGCTTTTGCAAACATTCCGGGATACTTCGGATCGGCTTTTAATTTGGCAATGACATTCTCAATGGTTTCCGCCATTTCATTTTCTGCAGTTATGGGTGCCAGTGGCTGCACTTCTATATGGTTGATGCCCCCGTCCCAGTGAAAGTTAGTCATCCAAATCAGGTTGAACAAACCGGGAGCATTTCTGGTAGTAAACTGATTGTCAAAACCATGGCTGTAATCGTGGTCGTAAGTGGCAAATGCGGCAAACTGCTGATGACAGGAAGCACAGGGAAAGTTTCCGTCTCTGGATAATTTTCCGTCGTAAAACAATCTTCTTCCCAGCTCAAAGCCTTCTTTAGTAAGCGGGTTTCCCGAGAAATCATATACGGGTTCAGGCCATCCCAGGGGATAGCTGAGCGACATGGGGGTTGGGGCTTTTTGCTTGTCGGATTTGGTACAGGCAAAAAATATTCCTCCAGCCACTACTATCCATACCAGTATCCTGTACTTTCTGCCCATGCTTTTATTCTGTTTCTATGGAAAACATGTTGTAATAATTCCCGGCAATTTTCACCGCCAGTTCACCCGGCGTCATGCAAACAGGGTTTTCGGCAATGCTGATGTTGCTTTCTCCCCCAAACCATTTCATGATATCGGCATTTACGGTTATGCTTAAGGGTTGCCCCGGCTGAGGGGTATAAGCCGGAAGCGGAAGGGTAATTTTTTTGATAACGTTCTGCTCGCCGGAAAATCCGCCTATATGATATTCCACCATATTTCCCGGAGTGGAAGCAAAAGAAGAATGTCCTTCCAGCTTTGCCATAATGTATCCCGAATTCCAGGTCCAGAACATGCCGTGCAAAGGATCCAATGCCCCTGTTTGTGCGCCGCTGAAATTCCTTACGCTGTCAACACCTATTATAAAACTCATCTCCGTATACCTCGATTCCGGCACCACTCCCGATACCGTAAATACGGGGGAAGCATTAAAATCGGCCAGGTAATGGTCTTCATTTCCGAGCGTATAGTTGCCGATTCTGATATTATGCAGATAAAATTTGAACGTCGTTACCGTAAGGTCTTCTCCCAAAGCATTGATATAAGTTTTGCCAAACTCCAAAGGCTCATTACCACTTACAGGCCGGAAGCTGACATTCACCTCCATCGGCTTGCGGTCATCCTTAAGGTCTTTCTGGCAAGCCACCACCACAGGAAAAAACAGGATGAGATAAAACCATTTTTTCATGATATAAATTTACTCTTTTTATTCCGGGAAGGGAAGGCCCGCTAAAAATCAAGGTTTCTGCGGGAGGCTTTTTTCTCTGAAATCCGCTTTTTGCTTTCCAGCCTTTTTTGCACCGAGGCTTTGGTGGGTTTGGTGGCAATACGGGGTTTATCCTGCAGTAAGGCTTTGAAAATGATATGGTTGATTTTTTCTGCCACCTCCAGTTTGTTGCTGAGCTGCGAACGGTGAACCTGAGATTTGACATGCAAAATCCCGTCTTTATCCAGTTTGTTTTGAATTTTGTTGATTATCCTTTCTTTCTGTGCAGGAGACAACAATTCAGAACCCATGATGTCGAAAGCCCCTTCCACCATGGTTTCTACCTTGTTCACATTCTGCCCGCCCTTGCCTCCGCTTCTTGCGGTTTTATATTTTATCTCCCGCGAAACATCTATCTTCATCTTCTAAAATTAAAATTTTATCGGCGATATGCGCGTAGTGATTCAAAGAGTTCAGCATGCATCGGTAACCATAGACGGGAAACTACATTCCGCCATCAACCACGGCCTGCTGGTGCTGGCAGGTTATGAAAATGAAGATACAAGAGAAGATATCGACCGGATGTGTAAGAAGATTGTAAACCTCAGGATTTTTGACGATGAAAACGGTGTGATGAACAAATCGCTGATAGACACCGGAGGGGAGCTGCTTTTGGTTAGCCAGTTTACCCTTCATGCGGCCACCAAAAAAGGCAACCGCCCCTCTTACATAAAAGCCGCCAAACCCGACATTGCCATCCCTTTATACGAAACCACCATCTCCGTTCTTGAAAACTTGCTCAACAAAAAAATCGCCAAGGGAAAATTCGGCGCAGACATGAAGGTGGAACTGCTGAACGACGGGCCGGTGACGATTATTATGGATTCGAAGGCAGAATATTAAGGGATTTACGACATACGAGATGCGACATACGAAATACGATATATGATATACGATTGAATTCCTTACTCCTCATTCTTTATTCCTACGTTTCTCTTCAATTCCTTATTCTCCATTGTGCATCTGAGCTTGGGAAGGATGCTTCGCGGGGCTCGGCATGACATGAGGATCAAATTGCCTGTCGTAACCCCAATTTAAAACAATCGCCCGGGAAGGGTTTTGCCCAAATGCCTGTACGCTTTTTCAGTCACCTCTCTTCCTCTCGGAGTGCGTTTTAAAAATCCGTCCTGGATGAGGAAGGGTTCGTAAACTTCTTCAATGGTACCGGGTTCTTCTCCCACGGCCGTGGCTATCGTATTGATTCCTACCGGACCGCCTTTGAATTTTTCAATAATGGTGCTGAGGATTTTATTGTCCATTTCGTCGAGGCCGTATTCATCCACATTCATGGCTCTTAAGGCATGGCGGGTAATTTCCAGGTTGATATTTCCTTTGTTCAGCACCATCGCAAAATCTCTTACCCTTCTTAACAGGCCGTTGGCAATTCTGGGTGTTCCCCGGCTTCTGCCTGCAATTTCTCTTGCGGCATCCTCTTCAATGGGAACGTTTAATATGCCTGCGGCCCTTTTAATGATTTTAAAAAGTGTATCGGTATTGTAATACTCGAGCCTGGATTTGATTCCAAATCGGGACAACAGCGGCGCACTTAACAATCCGCTTCTGGTAGTGGCCCCCACAAGGGTAAAAGGATTCAGGTTAAGCTGAATGCTGCGGGCATTGGGCCCCGATTCTATCATGATATCAATCCTGAAATCTTCCATGGCGGCATAGAGGTATTCCTCCACCACCGTACTTAACCGGTGAATTTCATCTATAAACAATACATCATGCCTGTCGAGGTTGGTAAGCAAGCCTGCCAGGTCACCGGGTTTTTCTATCACCGGACCGGAAGTTTCTTTAATATTCACCCCCATTTCATGTGCCACGATACGGCTGAGGGTGGTCTTCCCCAATCCCGGAGGGCCGTGAAAAAGTATATGGTCAACGGGTTCATCCCGCATTTTGGCTGCCTGAATGAAAATTTTCAGATTCTCCACAATCTGCTCCTGGCCGGAAAATTCTGCTATTGCTGCCGGACGGATATTATTCTCAAATTCCTGCTCGGCCGGGCTCAGGGCAGATTTCTCCACCTTTAGGTTCTGATTAGACATATCCTCAAAGTTCAGGAATTTGCTGTAAAAGACAATAATGGATTTAGAACAAACGATTTACGACATACGACATTCGACATACAATTTATGTTTCTAATTCTTCATTCCTTATTCCAATTTTTCAATTTTCATCCTAAGGGAAGCGATGTCATCCTGAGCGCATCGAAGGAGCAATTACGATTTTTGCGAGTTGGGATTGATGAACTCTGATACTGTCTGATTTTGTAAGAAATGTCCTGTTCAGGGGTATTAATATGCTAATACCAATTTAAGTAAGCATTGAAAGTCCAACAAATCATAAATCGTATGTCGTAAATCTATTTGATTTTTACCTTAACATATACCGGAAAATGATCCGAACTAAACCTTCCCCTCCAGGTTTGTGATAAGGTGGCATGTTTAAGCACTTCCACACCGTTTTTAATAAAAATAAAATCAATGGCATGATCGTCTACCTCTGCATTGCGGAAGGCATTGAAGGTGCCTGACGGACCGTAATGGGGAGTTTGGGATACTGATTTGCTATCGGTAACATGTCGAGGGTTGGAGGTATCGGTTAAGATTTTAATAGGTTCATCGTCTTCATTGGAATTGAAATCTCCCGTAAGAATTACCGGATAATCTTCAGCCAGCTCATGTATTTTTTGCAAAATCATTCCGGCACTTTGCTTTCTGGCTTCTTTACCTATATGGTCGAAATGGGTGTTGAATACAAAGAACTCTTTTCCTGTAAGCCTGTCGCGAAACTTACCCCAGGTGACTATTCTGGTAATGGCTGCATCCCAGCTTTTAGAGCCCGGCAGCGCAGGCGTTTCTGAAAGCCAGAAGGTTTCGGAAACCTGTACCTCAAAACGATTGGCATTGTACAATATGGCACAGTATTCCCCGCTTTCCTTTCCATCATTACGCCCTCCTCCAATGGAAGCATATCCGGGAAGCCTTTCTTTTAAATCGTTCAACTGATGATGAAGGGCTTCCTGCAATCCTACAAAATCTGCTTCGTGGAATAATATCTGTGAGGCTGCCATGTCTTTCCTGTAAGGCCAGGAATTAAGGCTGTCTGACGTTACATCCAGCCTGATATTGAAACTCATCACGTTAATGGAAGCATCCTGCGTATAACCTGCAAATGCAGCCAGCAGCAACAGAAGGGATACCATAGCCTTTTTCATATATGCAAAATAAAACTTTATCTCCTGAAAACTTTTCCTGAGGAAGTTTTTATCTCCCAACAAGACAATCTTACCACTTATACAATTTTTTATCCTTTCGGCATACAAAATGGTATTTTTGGTCCGATTCAATCTCAACAAAATATATATTATGAAAAAGATGGTATTAATGTCTTTATCCATAATATTTTCTGTGATCGCCATGGCCACAGATAATCCCTTATGGTTGCGCCACCCTGCCATATCGCCTGATGGCAAAACGATTGTGTTCAGTTATAAAGGCGACCTGTACAAAGTATCCTCATCAGGAGGAGATGCATATCCCCTTACCATTCACGAAGCTTACGACTTCATGCCCGTATGGAGCAGAGACGGTAAATGGATTGCTTTTGCCAGCGACAGGTTTGGAAATTTCGATGTATTCATCATGCCTGCAGAAGGCGGAGAAGCCAAAAGGCTTACTTATAATTCCGCCAACGACTATCCCTACGATTTTACTCCCGATAATAAAAAAGTACTTTTCGGTACCAACAGAAACGATATTTATACCAGCGTAAGATTCCCTCAACGCGGGCTTTTCCAGAAACTCTATTCCGTTCCCGTTACCGGCGGAAGGTCTGTAATGGAACTTTCAGCAGGAACGGAATATGCCAGGATGAATGCTTCCGGCGATAAAATCATTTTCCAGGACAGAAAAGGTTATGAAGACGATTTAAGGAAACACCATACTTCTTCCGTTACACGTGACATTTGGGTATACGACCTGAAGAAAAACGAATATACCAAAGTATCAGACTACGAAGGGGAAGACAGGGAACCCGTATGGAGTGCCGACGGAAAATCTTTTTACTACCTAAGCGAAAGAAACGGCACTCAAAACGTGTTTAAATCTGCCATTGGCGGTAAACCCGTTCAGCTTACCCGGTTTAATAACCACCCCGTAAGGCATCTTTCCATTGCAAAAGACAACACCCTCGCCTTCTCTTATAACGGTGAAATCTATACGATGAAAGAAGGCCAGCAGCCGCAGAAGCTGAAAATAAGGATAGCCATCGACAACAAATTCAGCGATGTAAAAGTGGTGCCCGTAAATACAGGCGTTACCCAAACCCACCTTTCCCCTAACGGTAAAGAAATTGCCTTTGTGGTAAGAGGCGAAGTATTTGTGACTTCCGTAGAGGGAGGCATTACCAAAAGAATTACCAACACCCCGCAGCAGGAAAGAACCGTGCAATTCACTCCCGACGGGCGTTCGCTGATTTACGCTACGGAAAGGAAAGGAAGCTGGGATATTTACAAGGCTACCATCTCCCGTTCGGAAGAATCTTATTTTTATGCCTCTACCGTAATAAAGGAAGAACCGCTTATTGCTACGGATAAAGATGAATTCCAACCGGTCATTTCTCCCGACGGAAAAGAAATTGCCTACCTGGAAGAAAGAAACAGCATTAAGATTTACAATATCGAAACCAAAAAAACCCGCACCATTCTTCCTCTTGGTGTCAACTTCTCCTATTCCGACGGCGACCAGTATTTCGAATGGTCACCCGATGGCAAGTGGATTGTGTTTCAGTCTAACGAAGGCAAATTCGGAACCAGTGAAGTGGCCATGATCAAAGCCGACGGAACCGGTCAAAGAATCAACCTTACCAACAGCGGTTTCTTCGACGGAAGGCCGAAATTCAGCATCAACGGAAAAGCCATTTTCTGGGTGACCGATAAAGACGGCAAGCAGCCTCTGGCCTATCAGGGTGCAAGGGAAACCGACGTGTATGCCATGTTCTTCGACCAGGAGACTTTCGACCGGTTCAACCTTTCCAAAGATGATTTCAACCTGCTGAAAGAAAAAGAAGAAAAAGAGAAAAAAGATACTGCCAAAAAAGAACCTGCTGCAAAAGCTGCTTCCTTTGAACCCGACTTCAAAGGACTGGACAGCAGGAAGAAAAGGATTACCATCAACTCTACCAATATCTCCGACTTCGTATTGTCCAAAGACGGGGAGAAACTTTACTTCATGGCCAGGATGGATAACGGCTACGACCTCTGGCAGGTAGATACCCGCACCAAAGAAACCAAAGTGCTGGCCAAACTGGGTGGCGGACCGGGAGGCCTTGAACTTTCCAAAGATGAAAAATCGCTGTTTGTCATCAGCGGCGGAAGAATTACCAAAGTGGATATCGCTTCAGGAAGACCTGCTCCCGTACAGGTAAACGGGGAAATGACTCTGGATGCTGCCGGCGAAAGGGCTTACATCCTGGAACACGCTTATCGTCAGGTGGCCAAGAAGTTCTACGATCCCAAACTGCATGGTATCGACTGGAAGATGTATTATGAAAACTATGCACGCTTCCTGCCCTATATCAACAACAACTACGACTTCCAACAGGTGCTGAGCGAGTTCCTGGGCGAACTGAATGCTTCGCATACAGGAGGCCGTTATTCTCCACAAAACGACAAAGGCGATGTTACTGCCAGCTTGGGATTATTCTTTGATGAAACCAAAGGAGGAAAAGGGCTTACAGTAATGGAAGTGATTGAAGGAGGCCCTGCAGACCTGGCTTCTTCCAAAATCAAAAAAGGGGTGGTCATTACCAAAATTGACGGGGAAGAAATTACCGACCATACCGACTGGGCAGTATTGCTGAACAGGAAAAACAATAAACCCGTATTGTTAACCCTTACCGATGCATCAGGAAAAACTACCTGGGAAGAAGTCATCAAACCCATTACCCCCGGTGAAGAGCAGGCATTGTTATACAAAAGGTGGGTGAAAACCATGCGTCAGATGGTGCATGAACTTTCCGGTGGAAAAGTGGGTTATGTACACGTACAAGGAATGAACGACGGCAGCTATCGTACGGTATACGAAGAAGTGCTGGGCAAGGAAGCCGATAAGGAAGCGCTGATTGTAGATACCCGGTTCAACGGTGGCGGATGGTTGCACGACGACCTGGTAACCTTCCTGGGGGGCAAAAGTTATCTGAGCTTTGCGCCCTACGGCACCCGCACCAATTCGGGTGAGCCGGTAAACAAATGGACCAAACCCTCGGTAGTGCTGATGAGCGAAAGCAATTATTCCGATGCCTTTATCTTCCCTTATGCCTACAAGAGCCTGGGCATAGGCAAACTGATTGGCATGCCAGTTCCCGGAACCGGTACCGCTGTATGGTGGGAACAACAAATAGACCCCACCATGGTATTCGGCATTCCGATGATTGCCACCATAGGCAAAGAAGACAGGCCTACTGAAAACCTTCAGCTCGAACCCGATATTAAAGTGGAAAACGACTTCAACTCGGTATTATCCGGCAAAGACAAACAGCTGGAAAGAGCAGTGCAGGAAATGCTGAAGGAAATTGCCGGTCAGAAAAAAGCGTTCTGATAGTTTGTATAAAAATTTAGCATTCAAAACGGCGGAGAAGGTTCCGCCGTTTTTTTTATCAGATGATGTTTACTAATAGTAAGAAATGTTTCATCACCAATTTGAATTTGTATATATTTTTCTTTTTCAACCCCCTTCTTAAACTCTCAATCCCCTAACGCATCCTTTACATATACAATTCATTTGTAAATATCAAAAGACAGCTGATGCCTTTTTAAACCTTATACCTCATAATCAGAATAACGCAATAATCATTACATCCGGTAAAGATGAAAACCTTGTTTATTCTGAGAAAGCTGTATGAAATTTTACACTAACCTTTCTTCCTTCCTTTCGACTCCTATCTCACTCCCCCCTCACCATATCATTGCTCAGCAAAAATCCATTTTCCTCTTCCCGCCAAAACAAAACCCGCCTGCGCTTAAATTTTCTGAACCTTAAGGGATAGGTTCGGGTGGTTTCGATGTCGTACACCGGGGTATTCTGCACGTGGATGTGCAGGTGGGGAAAATCGGTATTGCCTGAGTTGCCCACCCGCCCTAAAAAGTCGCCGGTTTCGACGCTGTCGCCGGGTTTGACTTTAATGCTGTATTGCTGCAAGAGGGCCAAGGCTACGTAAAGACTGTCGCCAAACCGGATGATAATATGATTTCCGGCAAGCTTGTCTCTGTCGGTGATTTTTTTGTCGGGAAGGCTGTCGGTTACGTGTACCACTTTTCCGTTAACGGGGGAGAGGATCTCCGCCCCGAAGGTGTAACTGTCTTCATTTGCCAGGCCATTGTTTTTAAACAGCTTATTGTCCTCACCAAACTTTACGATATCAATAGCATACTTCTGGCTTTTGATACGGTCGTGATGGTTGGTAAGCTCGGTTGCACCTGCTCCGGAGGCTATCCATTTACCCTTAAACGGCAGGTCTATCACGACACCCGATTCACACCGGGGTAGCGGTTGGCATCATAATACATTTTATGAAAAATCATCCCCAGTGCCAAAAAGGCTATTCCAAAAACCAGATTAAAAATTCTGTTCGTTTTCTTAGGTTGAAGATGAAGGTTATACCCGGTTTCCGTAATCAAAAGCAATGCGAAAAGACCTATCAGAGCTAGTTTGGTCCAATACGGCGCAAAGAGGTTGCCTTTCTGCAAAGTGAAAATATAACAAACCAATCCGGTTAAAAACAAGGGAAGGGCAACAATGGAAAGGTATCTGAAATAGCGGTAGGGCAATTTCTCCCGGCCGATGGGTACCCGGGAAGGCTTGGTTTTCCGGTAATACCAATAACGGAAAATTACAAACAACGCAATGATGCTTAATACTATGGCATAGCCTGTGATAACGATGTTTTCGAATTCTTTCATGATGGAAAAGTCTGAAAGCGAGATAAAAAAATATTTTTTCAGATACGAATTTCAGCGTGTGCGCTCCATTGCACCCGGCAGCTTTCAAGACTGTGAGGGACAGATTGTTTTCTTCAATGTCAAAATAACGGAGGGATATCCCGGCTGCTTCCGGTTTCTAACTTACAAAATTTTTGGGGTAATTATCCTATCATGCAGAATTTGCTACCCAACAACAGCGTTTTTCCATTAAGTCGGCAGAAACAAAGTCATCTTCATTGGAAGAACCTATGGAGTTTTTGTGAAAAAAATTTTTAAATTTACTTCCATGAGAATGGCCGTAATGCTTTAATATCGTTTTCCCCACTTCGTTCTGAAGCCAGGTGCTTTATTTCTCAAAGCACCCTCTTCCTTTATTCCTTTATGTAGCAATCATTTTTAACCCGGCCACAGGCTGCTATCATTTTGTTGCCGTGGTTGTTTTAAACAACACAAATTATGTCTGATATTCTCAGTAAAAAGGATATAGCGCATTTCATTAATAAAGGATTTGTCCGTATGGACAATGCATTTCCCCGGGAAATGGCAGAAGCGGTTGTTGACATTTTATGGAAAGATCTTCCCTGTGACAGGACGGACCCTTCTACATGGATTGAACCGGTGATTCGGTTGGGAATGTACAGCAATGAGCCTTTTGTGCAGTCGGTCAATACGCCGCGGTTGCACCAGGCGTTTAATCAGTTGGTGGGTAAGGACAAATGGCTGCCTTGTCGCAGCGTGGGCACTTTTCCGGTACGTTTCCCGTCTGCGCATGCACCAATGGATACCGGCAAACACGTAGATGCGAGTTTTCCGGGCAGTGATCCGAATAATTATTTTGAATGGCGTGTCAATATCCGTTCGAAAGGCAGGGCCTTGCTGCTGCTGGTTTTGTATTCTGATGTTACGGAAGAGGATGCACCTACCATTATTTACGAAGGTTCGCATTTGGATGTTGCGCGACTGCTGGCATCCGAAGGAGAGGAAGGACTTTCGTTTATGGACATCGCAAACAAACTGGATGCGTTGCCTCAAAGAAAAGAAGCCTTGGCCACCGGCAAAGCGGGCACGGTATATCTCTGTCATCCTTTTTTGGTGCATGCCGCCCAGGCACACCGGGGCATACATCCCAAATTTATGGCACAACCGCCTTTGCTGTTAAAAGAAGAATTGCGCATTGCGGGCAGTGATGTGGGTTATACGCCTGTAGAAGAAGCTGTTCGTTTAGGGATGGGGTAGGATTCTAGGTCCCTGGCGAGAATTTTTTCACGCAAAGGCCGCAGAGGATTATCAGGCAATAATAATGCTGATGATTTTATTCTTTGCGTGCTCTGCGTATCCCCTTTGCGCACTCTGCGTGAACTTATTTTCCCACGCAAAGGCCACAAAGGTTTTATCACGCAAAGGGTGCAGAGAGAATTTTATTCTTTGCGGGCTCCGCGTGAACGTATTTTATTT
>Ga0207868_1000138_pt1 | contig 100997 bp, 89 predicted proteins | sample Passage237B_FD_187370 | JGI IMG/M metagenome (GOLD analysis project Ga0207868, IMG submission 187370) | Cellulose adapted compost microbial communities from Newby Island Compost Facility, Milpitas, CA, USA - Passage2 37B (SPAdes) (version 3) ...
TGCGTCACGCTGTATTTCTACCCCGACAAACCGCAGCTCGCGGAAGTCGGATCGCTTTACGTCATGCCCTTCTACCACAATCGGGGCATTGGCAAGAAGATGGTCGAATACGCCTGCCTCATGGCCAAGGAGCGCGGTGCCACGCAAATCGTCGCCCTCTCCACGCAAAACTTCGGCTTCTTCACCAACGTTCTCAGTTTCCAAGAAGCAACCAAGTCCGTGCTGCCCGAAAGCCGACTCAAGGTTTACGAAGACAGCGGCCGCAATGCCAAGGTGCTCGTGCGCACCTTGGTTTGATCACATCGCCATGAATCGTGGTTGGTCGTTCTGCGCACAGCGAAGAATGACAATGCAGCACTCATGAGCACGACCTCCTCAGTTCGCGTCGCGTGTGCCCAATACGCCGCCCACAACGGCGACGTCGCGGCCAACCTCGCGCTTATTTCTCAATTGGCCGCGCAGGCAGCGACCGCTGGCGCGAAGCTACTCGTCCTCCCTGAACTGGGCGTCACCGGCTACGTGCGACCTGAGCGCGTGCCCGAGCTGGCCGAACCCATTCCCGGCCCCATTAGCGAATCGCTCGCCAAACTCGCGCGAGAATATCACATCGCCATCGCCGCCGGCATGGCGGAACGCGAAGCCGACGGACGTTTGCGCAATACGTTTCTCCTGCTCGATACCGGAGGACGTGAGCTCTTGCGCTATCGCAAGGTTCACCTCTGGGACACCGAGAAAACGTGGGCGACTCCCGGCGAAGAATTTCCCGTCGCTCAACTCGGCGACATCACCATCGGTCAGTGGATTTGTTACGACAATCGCTTCCCTGAAACCGCGCGCAGTCTGGCCAAAGCTGGTGCCCAACTCGCGCTCTCTGCCGCCGCGTGGTTTGGCCCAGCCGAAGAATGGGAACTCACGCTGCGCGCTCGCGCACTCGACAACGGCATTTTCACCGCCGGCTCCGTTCTGCTTGGCCCGCACTTCCACGGCACGGCGCTGATCGTCAATCCGCACGGCACCGTTCTCGCGCGTGGCGAACCGGGAGTTGATCAAATCATCACCGCCGACATCGACCTCGAAGCGATCACCCGATTCCATCAACGCACGCCGCTGCTGAATCATCTCCGACCACAAAGCTATCGCGCGTAGCCATTATTAATCGCATCGAAATCAGTCCCTCCACGACTGCCGATCGATCACGAAGAACAGCGCTCAATCCGTGTTTGTTTTTTGACAGGTTGCGGTTGAGCGCAACACTCCCCGCCCAACCATGTTCCCCCGACTATCCCTCCGTTTGGCCGGCTTAGTTGCTTTGGCCTCTTCCTTATTCGCCCACGAAGGGCTTCATCATCACGAAGCCGACGATTCCAGATTGGCCGTCACGTCGATTCCAAACGTTCGCATCACCGTGGACAAGGACGGTAAGCCCAACCCGTGGAACCATCTCGATTTCCACAACGATCCCTCGGCGTTTCAGTTCGCGATCGTCTCTGACCGCACCGGTGGTTCCCGCGCCGGCATATTCGAAAAGGCAGTCGCCAAACTCAACCTGCTGCAGCCCGAATTCGTGATGAGCGTCGGCGATTTGATCGAAGGTTACAGTCAGAACCCGTCCGAGATTCACGCACAGTGGGATGAATTTCAGGGCTTCATCCAAGAGCTGGAGATGCCGTTTTTCTATCTGCCCGGTAATCACGACCAGTCCAACTCGACCATGGCTGCGATCTGGCAGGAACGCTTTGGCCGATCATATTATAGCTTCGTCTATCACGACGTGTTGTTCCTGTGCCTGAACTCGCAGGACACCAACATGGACTATCTCAGCGAGAAACAGCTCCAATGGGTTCGCGACACGCTGGCCGCCCACCCAGAAGTGCGCTGGACGCTTGTGTTTCTACACTCCCCGCTTTGGGAAACTGCGAACCTTGAAAACAGTGGTTGGCTCGCCGTGGAAGAAGCCCTGCAAGACCGGAAATACACCGTGTTTGCCGGCCACTATCACAGCTACTTGAAACGCGAGCGCCACGATTCGCGTTACTACATTTTATCCACCACCGGCGGCGGCAGCAGACTTCGCGGACCGGCCTACGGCGAGTTCGACCAAGTTGGCTGGGTAACGATGACCAAGGACGGTCCGTTGCTCGCCAATCTGATGCTCGATGGCATTCTGGCCGAAGACGTGCTCACTCCGGAGAAGCGATCGCTCGTCCTCAGCTTGACGGATGAATTGATTCAAAGCCGCGTCATCTGGAGTTCCACCGAGGCCAAATCAGAGCATCGCGCAGAAATTTTCTCCGCTAATCGTGCCGATGTTCCGGTCACCGTGAACTTCAGCTTGGAGCCCGCACCGGGCATGAATCTGCAACTTGAACAAGGATTGGCCAAAGTTGGCAGCAGCTATTCGTTCACGCTTCAACCCAAGGCCTCACGCGCGCTCTTCGTGAAGGCAATCGGCCAAGTTGCCGGCAACGGTCATCAAGCCAACACTGCTGGACGCGTGCGCTGGCAGGCCGCGTTAAATCCGCCCGACATGGGACCGCTCGCCTTGCACGGTGACATCCTGATTCCTTTTGTGCCGCGCCTGACACTGCCGGTTGCACCTTCGCACAAAGTCGACGGCGATCTTACTGAATGGGAAGGCTTGCTCCACGCAGTCGAACAACCGCACGAGATTCCCGAAGGCGAAGGTTGGACAGGATTGGACGACTGTCGCTTCAGCGTAGGTTTCGCGCGCGACGACCAGAACTTCTATATCGCCGTCGATGTTAAGGATGAGGACTTGGTTTCCCAAGGCAACATGGTGCCGTGGAGACAGGACGGCATTGAGGTGCGCATCGATTTCCGCGATCCGAAAATCCAACGCGCCGCGCGCGTTACCGAACACGGCTTGCTCTTCATCGCCTCCTGCCCAGCCCCGAGCGACGGTTTTGATCCCGCTTATATCTACAGCCAGAACGTCCAGCCCGCAGGCACTGTGATTTGCTCCAAGCAGATCGACGGCGGCTATACGTTTGAAGCTGCCATCCCACTCGCTAAAATTGCTGAGCAATTCGGTGAAGAATGGAAACAGCACGGCGTGCGTATCAACATCGCCGTTAACGATCGCGACGCCGATGGCCGCCAGACTCAATTGTGGTGGCAACCCGACTGGCGCGTCGAAGAAAACATCCCCGGTTCCGGCACGCTCTTCTGGGAGTAATCCCGCAAGACGTTTCCTAGGCCGCCTGCTTTTGCCGCAGGCGGTCAAGGAACACCGCGGCGATGATCACCACGCCGATGATGATTTCCTGAAAATACGTCGGCCAGCCCATCTGCTGTGAACCGTTGCGCAGCACGGCCATGATCAGTGCGCCGATCATCGAACCGAGCACTGTGCCAACGCCGCCGTAAAGACTAGCGCCGCCGATGATAACGGCGGCGATGATGTCGAGTTCAACGCCGACCGCCACGGTCGGATCACCTTGGCGCAAGCGCGAAAGCTGCATGAGCCCCGCGAGTCCAAAAAACGCGCCGGCTAGCACGTAGATATAAATCTTCGTGCGCGTCGTGGCCACGCCGCAAAGCCGGGCCGTGGCTTCGTTGGAACCGATCGCAAAAATGTGCCGGCCAAACACTGTGCGCCGCAGCATCACCGCAGTGAAAATCGCTAGAATCAACGTAATCCATGCGCCGGCCGGCAGCGTCCAATCGAACGGATTCGCCGTCGTCATCCAGCCATTGATCGGCGAATTGTCGTAATTAACCGTCTCGTTATTCGCGAGCCACTTGGCCGCGCCGCGCGCGATCCCGAGCGTGCCAAGCGTGATGATAAACGGCGTCATTCGCAGACCGGCAATCGCCGCGCCATTGAGTAGACCGATAAAGGCCCCGCTCGCCACGACGGCCAGCACCACTGCCGCTGTCGGCCAGTCCTGCTGTAATAACAACGCGCCAACCACACTCGTTAGCGCGATGACCGAACCCACGCTCAAATCGATGCCGCCGCTTACGATGATCAGCGTCATACCCAACGCGCCGAGCGCCACGATCACGGTCTGTGTCAGGATGATCTTAAAGTTCGCGTAAGTCAGAAAGTATTCGCGCACCTCGCCGGGAATCGAAAACAGCACGATGACCAACAGCAGGCCGAGAAAGGGACCGAATTTGGCGAGAAGGTTTTTCATTAGTAACAAAGAGTTATTCCGCCGCGCCCACTGCCGCGAGCATCAGTCCGTGCTCGGTCCAGTTCGCGGTATCGCGACAATCCACAATGGCGCCGCGTCGCATCACCGCGATGCGATCACAGAGACCGAAGAGTTCCGGCAGATATGAGCTCACCAGCACCACCGCTTTTCCCTCTTCCGCGAGTTTGGCGATGAGTTGATAAATTTGCGCCTTGCTGCCCACGTCGATGCCACGCGTCGGCTCGTCGAGCAGCAGAATTTCCGAAGGGTGCTCCAGTAAACGCGCCATCGCGACTTTCTGCTGATTGCCACCCGAAAGCGCGCCCACGGATTGATGCGGCCCCTGCGCCTTGATGCGCAACTGTTCGATCCACGGCTGCGTCGCTGCCGCCAGTTTTTTCGGCGGCAGCCAGCCGGCGCGGGCCAAGGAAGCGTATTTCGTCAGCGTCGTATTCTCCGCGAGCGAAAGCGGCAGCATGAGCCCCTCCTCCTTGCGGTCTTCGCTTAGAAAACCGAGACCGGCCCGCCAGCTTCGTCGCGGCGACAAACCGGCGCTGCGGTTGGTCGGCGCCAATCCAAAGTTCTCGCGCAGCAGTCGTGTGCGACCCGCACCGATCAAACCAGCTACACCCAAAATCTCTCCTGCGCGCACTGACAACGGTCCGCCCTCGCCTTTCAATTCCAGGACATTTTTGCCAATGCGCGGCGTGCGCTGCGGATACAGGTCGGTGACTTCACGTCCGACCATCATACGCACGATGTCGCTTTGTTGCGCGTCGGCCATGAGACCGCTGCCTACGGTGCGGCCGTCTTTCAAAACAGTGTAACGCTGCGCGACCTCTTTCACTTCTTCCAGGAAGTGACTAATGTAAATGATGCTCACGCCTTCGCTGCGGAGTTGGCGGATGACCTCAAACAGCTTTCGGGTGTCGGCCTGCGTAAGACTGCTCGTGGGCTCGTCCATGATCAGCACACGCGGCTCCAACAACAGCGCGCGCGCGATCTCGATGATTTGCTGTTCCGCGATGGAAAACTCCGCCACGGGACGTTCGAGATCGAGATGTTCGTGCGCGAGCCGCGCGAGCACGGTTTTGGCACGTTGACGCGCCTCGGCTCGATTCACCCAGCCACCGCGATGCGGCAGGCTGCCAAGTCCGATATTTTCCCAGACATTCAGATGCGGCGCGAGGCTCAGCTCTTGATGAATCATCGCCACGCCACGCTGGCGGGCGTCGAGCGTATCGGATGGACGATACGCCTCGCCCTCGAGTTCCATGCTGCCGGAGTCGGGTTGCACGACGCCGCTCAGCACTTTCATGAGCGTGCTTTTGCCCGCGCCGTTTTCGCCAATCAGCGCATGAACTTCGCCGACGCCAACCTCCACAGACACGCCGTCCAGCGCCCGCGTAGCGCCATAGGACTTGGCGATGTTGGTCAACCGAAGGCGAATACTCATCACAACGCGTTTAGCCGCGAAATTAGTTCAGGTATTTCTCGAGCGGCGGTTTGATCAGGTCGGCCATCGCGGGTTCGTCGATGTTTTCGCCGGTGATCAGCTCGCATCCCGTATCGATTTCCTTCTCCACCGGATTGCCCTGCAACGCGGCGACCATCGTCTTCACACCGAGGTAACCCATATTGAACGGGTTTTGCACGACCAAGCCTTGGATGTCGCCGCTGCGCAGTGCGGCCACGGTCTGCGTGCCGGTATCGAAGCCGACAAACTTAACCTTACCGCCCGCGAGACCGGCATCACGCAACGCTAGCAGCATACCAGTGGCGGACGATTCGTTGGGCGCAAATACACCATCCACTTCGCGTCCGAAACGATTGAGCAAATTCTGCGAGGCCCGATAAGCCGTGTCGCGCGTGGCACCAGCATGTTGATCGCTGGAAATCACCTGAATGTCAGGAAACTCTTTGGTGATCGTATCAAGGAAACCCGCCTCGCGTTGCTCCGTGCTCGAAGAGCCGGCCAAAACGCGCAGGAGAATGACCTTGCCCTTGCCGCCGAGAAGTTCGGCGAGGCGACGCGCGCCGAGTTGGCCGCCCTTGTAATTGTCAGTCGAAACCGTGCTGGCAGGTGCAGTGGAATTGAGCGCCGAGTCGATGATGACGACGGGGATGCCGGCGCGCACCGCCATTTCGGCCGGGCGAGCCAGCGCACGCGCATCCAACGGCGCCAGCACCACGCCGCTCACGCGGCGGGCGATGAAATTTTCCACCACCTGCACTTGTTGCTCGCGATCATCTTCGCGCAGCGGGCCTTTCCAAATGATGTCGGCATTGATCCCTTCGGCCTTCAATTCGCGCGAAGCTTTAATCGCACCGGCGTGAATGGATTTCCAAAACTCGTGGGTCGTGCCCTTGGGAACAACCGCGATGCGATAATCGGCAGCCTGCGCCACGACGGCGACGCACAACGACAGAACAAGAAGACTACGTTTCATGGGGTTGAGATAACTTAAATTAAGAACCTGCGAGTGAACGCCCACGCTTGGCCGTTCACTCGCGAAAAACAAAAGAACAAATCGAACTCAATCCTTGAGCTCGACGATGACCTGAATCTCCGTCGTGGTGCCCTTCGGCAGACCGTTGGTTGCAACGGCAGCGCGCGCATGCTTGCCGGCTTCGCCGAAGACCTTGAGGAACAAATCGCTCGCGCCATTGATCACGGCCGGGCTGTCAGAAAAACCGTCCACGGCGTTGACGAAGCCGTTGAGCATGACGATGCGCGCGACTTTATCGAGAGAGCCGACGGCTGCCTTGATATTGGCGAGCGTGTTGAGCGCGCAGATCTCGGCGGCCTTGGCGCCGCTTTCAATCGTGTGCTCCTTCCCCACCTGACCGGTGTGGGTCATCTTGCCGTCGATCATGCAGATCGTGCCGGCGCAAAACAGCAGGTTGCCAGTGCGCACGGTGGGCACATAGCTGCCGGCGGCGGCCGGCGGATTAGGCAAAGTGAGGCCGAGTTCGGCTAATTTCGCTTCAGGATTCATGCAGCAAAGGTTCAATATTCTCCGATTCACGCCAAGCGATTTCAGCGTGCTTCTTCGGGCAAAAATTCAGTGGTCGCCACGTCCTCGGCCCGCAGGGGCTTCTCCAGCACGTTGAACTCGCGCAGCAAATCGATTTCGGCCTGCACGCGCGCGAGGTCAATCCGGCCAATCCGTTCGCCCCGGCTCTCAAAACCGCCGACCAGCGAGTGATCGATCATTGCCTGCCGCGAGTAATCGAGCTGTCCCTGCGTCATGTTGCCATTTTGCGCGAGGATAAGCTGATTCGCTGGCGCAGGATCGTTTTCGATGTAATCGCGCCAGCCTTTGATTGAGGCAGCGATAAACGCCCGCACCAGTTCGGGATCGTTGCGCGCCAACTCCCGGCGGCAGATGATACCCTGATAGATGTCGTAGCCTGCATCCGTCAGTGGCAATGCACGCACCGCCACGCCTTTCTGCGCGGCGTAATAGGGTTCGCTCGTGAGAAAGCAGCTCTGAATGAGATTACGGTCACCCAAGAACGCACCGAGCCCATACGTCGTGGGAATCAAATCAAAACGGATGCCGTATTTTTTCTGAATGAAAGGAATCCACACCATGCTGACCGGCGCCATGATCGTGCGACCGTTGAGGTCCGGAAAATCCTTCACCGGATCGTCCGCGTGTATCAACAGCGCTTCCGCATCATGCTGCAATGTCGCCGCCACGACCACGAGCGGCAGACCATTGGAGATCGCCATCGCGGTGTCGTCGGTGCGCATCATCCCGAAAGTCGCGTCGCCTTTGGCCACCTTGATCTTGATCGCCGATCCCGGACCGCCAGGCACGATTTCAACATCCAGCCCCGCGTCGCGATAATAGCCCTTGGCTAACGCCTGATAAAAACCGCCGTGCTCCGCCTGCGGAAACCAATCCGTTTGCAGAACGACTTTGCGCAACGCCGACGCATCCGGCTCGGTTTTGCGACAGCCGGCCAGCGGAATCATCAGCAGGCAAGAGATAGCGATAAATAAACGCACGAGAAGAGAATGGCCACTCGCCTCTTCTACGCGAGATTCATTCACGTAATAATCCCCGCCAGAATCACAGTTTCAGCAAACGCCGGGCGTTATCCGACACGATCGCCTTCAACTGTGCCGTCGTCAGATCGGACCGATGCACCTCGGCCACCAACCGCGTCATGTTGGGTTCTTCATCAATCGCGGGATAAAGATTGAGCGAAAAATCCGACCCAAACAGCACGCGCTTCTCACCCACCTTGGCTACGAACTTTCGCCAAATCGTCTGATCGTAAAGCAGCGGCGTGGCGGCCGTGTCATACCAGATATTCGGCGGTAGCGATTCGTTTGTGACCAGCGGCAAACGTCCGCCCCAATGCGCCAGAATGAAACTCGTGCTCGGATGCGTCTGCGCGAGATTCAGAAAGTCACTCAGCGGAGTAACCACTTTCCCGGGATAATCGCGGCTTTCGGGTTCGGTTACATGAAGATTCACCGGCATCCCCCACTCACCAGCGCGCGCCAACACCGCGTGCAGAGCTTCGTCCGCCAGAGGCCAGTCCACGGAATGCGGTGACAATTCGCCCACACCGCAAAATCCGGCATCACGCGCACGCTTCAATTCTTCCAACGCCACATCCGCGCCTTCACTCGGACTCACCGTCACAAAGGCCGACAACCGGTCCGGATGTGCCCGAACGCACTCGGCGTAAAAGCGATTCTGCAAGCGGCAACTCGCTGCCCGTTCCCAATACCAGCCGAGCAAAACTGCGCGTTCCACGTCAGCCTCATCCATCGCCTGCAACAAGCCCTTGACCGAAGGAAATGATTGCACCGGGCGGCCATTCTTACGGACGCGGGTATGCATGACCGCCCAGCGAAACTCGCCTGCAGCCGCCGCCCACGCCGTCGGATCAGAGCTCACTTCAGGCGGATACAAATGCACGTGCGCGTCGATGATGGACATAAAGGAGACTCTGCAATCGTTCTCGTAATCGTTGTCCGTATCTTCTTACAAGTCGTTCGTCACTCCCCAAGAAATCAGAGCAAAGATCCCTATGCTCCAAAAACTATTCAAGCTGAGCCAGCACGGCACTACCCCGGTTCGCGAAGTGCAGGCGGGTTGCACGACGTTTGCGGCGATGGCCTACATTCTCGCCGTTCACCCTGCCATTCTCGCCGCCGCCGGTATGCCCGCCGAAGGGTTGATTACCGTTACCGCCGTCAGCGCAGCTGTGAGCACGCTCATCATGGCGTTCACCACCAACTTCCCGCTCGCGCTCGCGCCGGGCATGGGAATCAACGCCTATTTTGCCTACACAGTTTGCCTCGGCCTCGGCGTGCCGTGGCAACAAGCGCTTGGCCTCGTCTTCATCAACGGCCTCGCATTTCTCGCGCTTTCGCTTTCAGGCATCCGCGAAAAAATCATCAACGTGATTCCCTTCCAATTGAAGATGGCAATCACGTGCGGCATCGGTCTCTTCATCGCGTTCATCGGCTTGAAAAACGGCAGCGTGATTGTTTCGCACCCGGAAACATTTGTGACACACGGCGCGCTCGGTTCACCACCAGTGCTGCTCTGCTTGGGCGGCATAATCCTGACCGTCGTGCTGATGATTCGACGTGTGCCCGGCGGCATCATCCTGTCGATTCTAGCGGTCACGCTAATCGGCTTGATTGTGCCTGATGGCCGTGGCGGCACGGTGACGAAACTACCCGACCAGTTCATTTCGCTGCCGGCGTCGATGGGCGACACGTTCATGCAACTGAACCTCGATTACTTCACCGAGGATTTTCTCAAAGCATCCACCGTTGTTCTCACGCTGTTGCTCATCGCGCTGTTCGATAATGTCGGCACGTTAATTGGCGTAACGCAGCGCGCCGGCTTGCTCGATAAAAACGGCCACTTGCCCGGCGCTGGTCGCGCCTTGGTGGCCGATTCGCTTGGTGTCATCCTTTCCTCGCTATTCGGCACATCGAACGTCGTGAGTTATATTGAATCCGCTTCGGGAGTCGAAGCCGGCGGACGCACCGGTCTCGTCGGTGTCACAGTGGCCGGACTGTTCGTGCTGGCGCTATTCTTTACGCCTGTCATTGCCGCGATCCCCGCCGCCGCAACCGCGCCAGCGCTCGTGATCGTCGGCATCTTCATGTTCCAATCAGTCGCGCAGTTGAATCTCGACGATCTGCGTGAAGTCGCTCCCGCGTTTATCATCATTCTCGCGACGCCACTGACCTTCAGCATTGCCGAGGGTATCGGCCTCGGACTTGTGGCGTTTGCGCTGATTCAACTCACGACCGGCAAGGCACGCGAGACATCATGGCTGGTTTACACCCTCGCCGCAATTTTCGCCGTGCACCTGTTTCGCGAGTTGTTCCTCTCCGCGGGATCTTAAAAGCGCCGCGACAAACCGATAAACGGCTGCAGATCCGGTGCGGCTTTGGTCAGACCAAAGTTGCAACCGGCATCAAGCTGCAAGTCGGCGTTGATCGCATACGTGAGGCCGCAGTCAAACTGCACCTGCCAATGCGCGTCACGCCCACTGTCGGTCTGCACCACCAATTCCAAATAATAACCGAGCGCGTCAGTGAGATCGCGTCCCACTGCCACTGAAGCCAGCCAATTGGTCACAGTCGCCAGTGTATCATCACGCAATCTCGCGATTTCAATCTGCGCGCCCAATCCCCAACCACCGCCGATGTCGGCACCGTAAGGCAGAATCAATCCGAACTCGGTCTTGCCGTTTCTCACATCGTTTGCCGACAACGGCCATTTCACCCAAGGCAGCAATCCGAACGCTGTGGCACCTTCATCGTTGCCCCAGAGATTAATTTTCAAGCGCGTAGTCACATCACCAACATCCGAACTGCGCTGCGTGGTGCCGGTGACGCGATCCTTCGTTTCGACGCGCACCTGCGGATCGAACATCAACTGCAGATCCGCATTATGCGTTACGCCGAACTTGAGGTTGAACGGAGCCCACGCGATCTCGCGCGTCCGCACATCGCCGCCGCCAGAGCGATCCGTGTCCTGCGTGATGTGAATGAAATCCATTTCAAACTGCACGTGCCCCTTGTCCACCGTGTAAGGACTTTCCGTCTGATCGGGCCGATCAGTGCTCAACTCTCGCAAAGCCTCCGCGTTGGCGGTATGAGCGAGTGCAACAAATGTCCACAATACGACTGTGATTTTACTCTTCATAGTTTTGCTCACGCCAACCAGCGCCAGATCGTGGCCACAGTGAACGTGACCGTGAATCCGATAGCGAGTGGCAACAGCGTGGAGATCGCCGTCCACTTCACGCTGCCCGTTTCCTTATAGATCGTATAGATCGTCGTGCTACACGGGTTGTGCAACAGGCTAAAAAGCATGAGGTTCACCGCGGTCAGCAACGTCCAGCCGCCAGCATCGAGAATAGCCTTGGTCGCAGAATCAGAATCCAGTTCGAACATCACACCCGCGCCCTCGCCCACACCATGCACGCCGGCCACCAACACGGTGAGCATGAGAATGGTCGGAACGACAATCTCGTTGGCCGGAATCGCCACAACATAGGCGATCAAGATCACTCCATTAAGACCCAGCACGAAGCCCAGCGGATCGATATTGCGGATCAACCAATGAGCCAAGGTCGCGTCGCCGACTGTGACATTGCTGATCAACCAGATGACTGCGCCGGCCGGCACCGCGAACACAATGGCCCGCCATAGCACGAACAGCGTGCGGTCGATCAACGAGGTATAGAGTGTGCGCCAAATCGCCGGCGGTCGATACGGCGGCAATTCTAGACTGAACGCGCTCACCTCGCCCTTGAGCACTGATTTCGACAGCACCCATGAAACGACCAATGTAAATAACAGTCCCAACAGAGCGACCGCGGTTACCGCGCCCGCCGACACGAGTCCCGCCCAATGCGCGGGCACTAGTGCACCGATGAAGATCGATGCGATGAGAATCTGCGTTGGCCACCGGCCGTTACAGAGCGCGAAATTGTTTGTGATGATCGCAATCAAGCGTTCGCGCGGGCTGTCGATAATGCGCGTAGCCACCACACCGGCGGCATTGCAGCCGAAGCCCATCATGGTGCTCATCGATTGCTTGCCGTGCGCGCCGACGCTTTTGAACAACCGGTCCAGATTGAACGCCACGCGCGGGAGATAGCCGAAGTCTTCCAAGATCGTAAACAGCGGGAAGAAAATCGCCATCGGCGGCAGCATCACGCTGATCACCCACGCCATTGAAAGATACATGCCATCCACCAGCAATCCGTTGAGCCAGGCAGGCAATCCGACCGCAGCGGCGACATCGCGTAGCCACGGCCAACCATTGTCCACGAGCAGTGTCGCCAGCCAACCCGACGGCGCGTTGGCACCGATGATTGTTATCCAGAACATCAGCGCAAATAGCAGCAGCATGATCGGGAAACCCCACAAGCGACTGGTCAGCACGCGGTCCAGCGCGCGATCAAAAGTCGGACGCGCGCCGCGATCCGGCCGGCTCACGGCGCGATCAGCGATGCGCGCGGCATCCGCATAAATCGCCTCGACGATATGTTCGTGCACATCGCCGGGAATTTCGCGACGCAACCGCCGCGCGTTTTCCAAAATATCCGTGGCCGAAGGAATCGTCGATGCCTCGTTCATGCGATGACCCTTTCCGGTTGAGTCTGCGCCAGCTCGCCCAGCGTGCCTTCACGCAAGGCCTTCGCCAGCGATTCGTCACCGCCGAGCAAGCGCATCGCGACCCAGCGCGCATTCGGCAGTCCCGGATGCGCGCGTTCGATTTGCGCGACGAGCTCGTTCAACGCCGCCTTCAGCATCGGCGGTTCATTCGTCAAGCGATACGGCCGCGGCTTGATTTTACTCTCCGCAACATCGGCGATGACTTGCAGTAAATCCGGCAAACCTTCGCCGGCGCGCGCCGTCGTCGGCACCACCGGCACACCGAGATCGCGCGCGAGTTGACGGTCGTCGACTTTGACACCGTGTCGGCGCGCCTCGTCCATGAGATTAAGGCAAAGCACCACGCGATCAGTGATCTCGAGCACCTGCAGCACGAGGTTAAGATTGCGCTCCAAACGCGTGGCATCCGCGACAACGAGCGTCACGTCAGGTTGACCGAACAAAATGAAATCGCGCGCAACCTCCTCATCCAAACTGGTCGAGAGCAGCGAATACGTGCCGGGCAAATCCACGAGTTTGTAGCGCTTGCCGCCGTAAGCAAAACCGCCTTCGGCCCGGGTGACGGTTTTTCCCGGCCAGTTGCCCGTGTGCTGGCGCAAACCAGTGAGCGCGTTGAACACCGTGCTCTTGCCGGTGTTGGGATTACCCGCGAGCGCGACGACGTAATCCCACTGCTCCATGTTGACGCCGAGTTTTTTCAGATTCGCGGAACGCCAAACGCTGCAATTCGCACACGTCTCATTCGGAGCCGTCAGATTAGATGGATCGGAATTCATGACGCGGATGCGGATAAAGTGACTGGACGGCGGCGACCGATCCGAATGTGCCGCGCCTGTTCGCGGCGCAGCGCGATGACCGTGCCGCGCACACGATATGCCACGGGATCGCCGGTCGGACTGATCATTTCGACTTCGAGCACGGTTCCCGGCACGAAACCCAAATCGAGCAAACGACGACGCTCGGCGCCGCGACAGCTGCTGCTCAAGCTCAAGACCTGCGCCTCCTCGCCCATCTGCAGATCGGTGAGCAATTCTTCCTCAAACAAATCAGCCGGCGTTCCGCCCGTGAGCGGCACAACCGAGATGTTGTTCACAAGAATCGGCGCCAAGGCGTGTTCGCGTCCCTCGGCCCAAACGCGGATGCAATCCTCGCGCTTATCGAGCACGCAAATGCGCTGGCCCGGACGCAATCCCAGCGCGTTGATCTGGCGATACACGGCCGGTGGTTCGTCCTCGATGTGTGTAATTTCCAACGTCGTATTCGACGGCGCGGTGTAAAGAGGCTCACCGGGATCCGCTTCCAACTCGCCGTCTTTACGGGGAATCGCATCGCCATGCGGATCGGTCACGGGATGACCGAGACGCGCTTCGAGTGCACTCGCTTCCTCCGGCGTCAGCGCGTGCTCCTTTTCTTCGGCGAGTTTGTGCCAAAGCGCTTCATGCACATTGGTTTCATCCGCGAGATAACGTTCCCATAGACGATGTGCACGGACCACGTGCAGGGCCACTTCTCGCCCCGCCGGCAACAACGCCATGCGACCCTCTGTGTGCGAGATCAAGCGGCGCTGCTCCATGTCATCGAGCAAGTCGGCAGCCTGATCCGCCGTGATGCGCAAAGCGCCAGTCACTCCGGTGATTGTCGGCGGCTGGCCGTTGACCTCACATTTTAAAATATGCTTCAGCGCATCCTCGCGCCGAACTCGCGATTGATCTCTTCGTGCCACGCGCCAGCGCGAGACGACTCCAAGTCGCGGCCAGAAAAGCAACGCCGCGATCAGCAAAAGCGAAACAATCACGAATCCTGTTTCCATCGCGCTATACCAAGGCTCCCACGACAATTTTGGCCGCGGCCGGCAAACCGAGCGTCAGTTCCTGGCCGACTTTGGTTTCGCAACGCACTACGCCACTCGCCGGTTCACGACGGATCACTTTGACGCGCGCACCGGGCTTGAGCCCACTTTCCTGCACGTAGGCGAGGAAGTCCGGCGTCTGATCGAGAATGCGCGTTACGCGCAGCGTCTTGTTGATCGCACAGCCTTCCAGAGTGACTTGCGTGGCCGTGTTCGCGATTCGCCCCTCGGCATCCGGAATCGGATCCCCATGCGGATCGGTGGTCGGGCGGCCGAGAAATTCATCAATGCGCTCCAGCACGCGATCAGACACGGAGTGCTCCAATGCCTCTGCTTCTTCGTGCACCTCGGACCAATCCATTTTCAACGTTTGCACCAAAAACGTTTCCACTAAGCGGTGTTTGCGCAAAACGCCCAACGCCAGCGCGCGTCCTACTGGTGTCAAACGCACGCCTTGGCGCGCTTCGTGTTCGATCAATCCCTGTGTCGCCATAGCCTTGACCATCGTCGTCACGGTGCCCGGCACCACGCCCAGCGCGTCGACCAGCGCCCCCATCGGCATGATGCCATCATTGTCCTGCTCATACAGGAGCGCCGCCTTCAAGTAGTTTTCGACCGTGCTGGATACCATATTTAATACGAGCCTTCGTTTAATCTATTTTGATTACTCAAAATGCAAATCAATTCTGCGCCTCTCGGATGGCACCTTGCTAAAAACTACCCGTCGCAACTAATTCCGCCTTGCCGGCCCCAGACCCGCGCCAACACTCCCGCCGATGTCGAAAAACTTCGCGCGCATCGTCTTCGCCCTTACGGCAACATTCTTCGCCGCGTTCTTTATCTGGCCCATTATCCAGATTCTCAAAGGCGGGTTCGTCGATGCCGACGGCCGCTTCACCATCGACTACCTGACCGCCCTGCTCGCTGATCCGCTTTATCTCGGCGGCTTGAAAAACTCTTTCCTGCTGGCCTGCGCGACGACGTCGCTGACGCTACTCATCGCCCTACCCTTGGCGTTCATTTCGGACCGCTTCATTTTCCCGGGCAAAAATCTGCTCGGATCGCTCATTCTCGTGCCGATGATTCTGCCGCCCTTCGTTGGAGCCATCGGCATAAAGCAAATTTTCGGACAATACGGCGCCGTCAACAGCCTCATCATCAATCTCGGGCTGCGACCAGAGGGCTGGACCTTCGATTGGTTCGCCGCGAATCAGTTTTGGGGCGTGGCGGTTATTCAAGCGCTCTCACTGTATCCGATCATCTATCTCAACGCCGTTGCCGCGCTCGCCAACATCGATCCGGCGATGGAAGAAGCCGCGCAAAATCTCGGCTGCACGGGCTTCCGCCGCTTTTTCAAAATCACGCTGCCATTGATCAAACCCGGCCTGTTCGCCGGCGGCACGATTGTCTTCATCTGGTCGTTTACCGAACTCGGCACGCCGTTGGTGTTTGATTACGCACGCGTCACGCCGGTGCAGATTTTCTACGGACTGAAAGACATCGGCGGTAATCCGTTTCCCTACGCGCTCGTCGCCGTGATGCTCGCCAGCTCGGTGCTGCTTTATGCGATCGGCAAAGGTCTGTTCGGCCGCACCGGGCATGCGATGATGGCCAAGGCTACCAGCACGGGCGGGCCGCGTGATTTACCCGCCGCGCGACGCTGGCTCTGCACCGCGATGTTTGGCGGCGTCACGCTTATTGCCGTGCTGCCGCACCTCGGCGTCGTGCTCGTGGCCTTCTCCAACGACTGGTATGGCACGGTGCTGCCGCACAATTTTACGTTGGAGAACTTTAACATCGCGCTCGGTCACGACCTCACCGTGCCGGCCATCGCCAACAGCCTGAAATTTGCCAGCATCTCCACGCTGATCGACATCGTTCTCGGCATCGCCATCGCCTACGTCGTCGTGCGCAGCAAACTGCGCGGGCGGCAGATTCTAGATTTTCTCGCCATGATGCCGCTCGCGGTGCCGGGGCTGGTGCTCGCGTTCGGTTACCTCGCGATGTCGCAGGAAGGAAAATTCTTCGACTTCATCAACCCGGTCGAAAATCCCACCGTCCTGCTTATCATCGCCTATTCGGTTCGCCGCCTGCCCTATGTCGTGCGTTCCGCCGCGGCTGGTTTCCAACAAACGAGCGAAACGCTGGAGGAAGCCGCGCAAAACCTCGGCTGCCCGCCGCTCAAGGCCACGTTCAAAGTCACGTTGCCTCTCATCATGGCCAACTTGATCGCTGGCGGCCTGCTGGCCTTCGCGTTCGCGATGCTCGAGGTGTCCGATTCGCTCATCCTCGCGCAAAAGCAGCTCTATTATCCGATCACGAAAGCGATCATGGAGCTCTTCCAACTGCTCGGCGACGGCAAGTTCATCGCCAGCGCGCTGGGCGTCTGGGCGATGGTTTTCCTCGGTGTCACGATCGTGGGCATGAGTCTGCTGCTCGGTAAAAAACTCGGTGCGATTTTCCGTGTTTAAACTGATCTGATTATCACACTGGACGCGGTAAAGAATGGCAGAGGTATTTAACATCAATCCTCTCGATTTCTGATGCTCTACCTTCTGCTCGCATCACTCGCCTGGGCGTTTTCCTTCGGGCTGATTAAAGGCGAACTCGCCGGACTCGATGCAACGGCGGTGGCCGTATTGCGACTGGTCTGTGCGAGTTTGGCATTCTTGCCGTTTCTGCGCCTGAAAAAGATTCCTCGGCGCAATGCGTGGCGGCTGGCCGTGATCGGAGCCGTGCAATTCGGTGTGATGTATATCGTCTATCTCGAAGCATTCGCATTTCTCGCCGCTTACGAAGTCGTCCTATTCACAATCTTCACGCCGATTTACGTCGCGCTGTTGGACGGCGCGCTTGAGCGCACGTGGCATTGGCGACATCTCGGCGCCGCGCTGCTCGCATTTCTCGGTGCCGGTGTCATCCTCTGGCATCGCGCTCCCGGCAGCAATGTCGCGATCGGCTTTCTGCTCATGCAGGTCTCGAATCTTTGCTTCGCCGCCGGTCAACTCGCCTGGCGTAAAGAGCGCGCACGATTGAACAATGTCACCGAACGCGAGGCTTTCGGTCTGCTCTATCTCGGCGCGGTCGCCGCGGGGTTGATCGCCTCATTATTTACGACTGACTGGACCTCGTTTCGTCCCGACCTGACTCAGCTCGGCGTGATCATCTACCTCGGCGTCATCGCTTCTGGCGTCGGTTTCTTCTGGTGGAACCTCGGCGCGCTGCGCGTCAACAGCGGCACGCTCGCCGTGATGAACAACGCGAAAATCCCCGTCGGCATTCTCGTTTCGCTTTTATTCTTCGGCGAAAGCGCGGACCTCATTCGCCTTCTGATCAGCGGCACGATCATGCTCGCCGCCGTCGGCCTCGCCGAAAATTGGTTCACCGCAAAATCTGATGCCTAACCACGAATGAACACGAATAGACACGAATTCGAAATCATCCCTGAACCAAACAGGTTTATTCGTGTGAATTCGTGTTCATTCGTGGTGCTTCAACTCCATAGCCAATATGCTTTCTTCCCCTAACGTCGCCACACTCGGCAATTGGATTCGTTCTTGGGTTCAACCCAATGGCGCCATTCACGGTTTTCACAATCACCCCGTTTGGGGCGGCAATCCCTACCGCTGGCTCGACATGACCGCAGGTCACACCACGTGGGCTTCGCCGTTTCTCGCCGGTATTGCTGAAGCGATTAAACAAAAGCCGGATGCACGCGCCAAGGCCTTGCTCGAGTTGCTTGTCGATTTTCAAAGCATGAGCTTTGAGTCGAACGGCCATTACAAGCACATCGGATTCAACGCCGGCGAGATTTGCAAAAAAGGGCTCATTCACAACGCCGTGCCGAATCTCTCACTCGGCCTCACCGCGCTGCACGCACGCGATTGGTTGTCCACGCGACTGTTCGATCAGATTCGCGCCGCCATCGTGCGCAATATGAACGAAGGATGTTGGAACTACGGGCGAAACGGCCGGCCGGCCGAAAGCTCCGTGGCCAATCAGGACTACGCGCGCATCTGGGGAAAACTTCTGTTCATGCAGGCCTTCGAAGATCGCACGTGGCATGACTCCACGCGCGAAGACATCGAATACATGATCAAAACCTTTCACGTCTCCGGTATGCCGGACGACGAGAGTGCCGGCACACTGCGCATCCTCGGCATCAAGGACATCCTCGAACCTTCCGAATATTACGGGCTCATGATTTGTCCGCTGCTGCTCGCGGCGGAGATTTACGGTGACGAACGCTATGTTGACGAAGCTGGAAAACTCTGCCGCCACGTCGCTCGTTCGCGATGGACTGACGAGCGCGGTTTCACGCGCTGCCATCGCACGTGGTTTTACCACGCCGGCAAATGGCATCTCAACAAGTCGCCGATGCTCATCGCCGGCATGGGTGATTCGCTCGAAGGCATCCAGCGCTACGTGCGCATACGCCCCGATGCTGAACTCGAAAAGTTTCTCGCCGATTGCGATCGCACCTACGCCGGTTACCAGCACCCGCGCGGATTCTTCGTTTCGGGCACCGGCTGGGACAGCGAATGCGACATCGCGCCCAGCACCGGTTGGCAAAGTCACGACTTCCGTCATCTCGTGCATCGCCACGGCGTGAGTGACACGTTCTGGGACCAATTCTTTGCCGACGACGATCGCATCTCCGTCCTCCTCGGCGAACAATGTATGTGGATCGAACGCGGCGCCCACTGGGCTATCGGCGATTATCTGTGGCAAGGCGTCTTCAATCTCGTCGGTCGAAAAGATCGCGTCACCTTCGGTCCCAATCTGCCCGACTGGGTGGATGGTGGCTGGCACGCGCCGAAGGACTACGCGATGCCTGAGCGCCCGGTCTTCCTTAAATCTGACGACTACATCAAACTCTGGACCGGTGATTGGTCCAATATCGACGCGCTCTCTATCGCTCGCACTCCACTGATAGTCGAACCTGCAATGTCCTCGACCGTCAGTCCTCCGTAAACTGATCGAGCTGATGAACCCGAGATGTGCAGTTCCAACTCGGCGAAGCTATCAACTGTAGTGCGCGTTGATCTTTGCGGCGACATCGCGGAAGCCGATGTCCTCGGCATAGATCTCTTTGAATTGTGCAATGGCAGCCTCGGGTTGCTTCAAATCTTCGTAGCAGCCACCGAGCTCGTAGATAATTTCTTTTTTGAGCTCATCGAGTGACGGCAATTCCTGCTTCGCCGTTTGCAGCTGAGCAATCGCGAGATCGTGCAAACGCCGGGCCTTGAAACCACGCGCAAGTCCAAGCAAAGCGCGGACGCGCAGCTTGGGATTGCGCTGCACTTGCTGGTATTGCGCGATGGCTTGATCCGTCTGTCCATCAGCCAGCAGCATTTCCGCCAGTTTAAAGCGCGCATCGGCATCGCCAGGGTAGCGCTCTACATGAGCTTTCACCGATTCAATCGTCGCAAACGTGGTATCCGTGTTCGCAACGGTTTGTTCAACAGGAGCCTGTCGCGCCGACTTTTCCAGTGCGATAGCTTGGTCCTCGTCCTTGAGCTTCTCGCGATAATTGCCTGTCGCGTCCCATTTTCCCTGCCGGGTCGTGCGCGCGATCGAGGCCTTGCGCATGAGCGTCTGCCCTTCGCCGTCGACCGGATTAAGCGTTAGAATTTCATCAGCCACGCGCAACGCGGCATCGGGATTTTGCGCGGCCAGCCACGCCTCGCCCAGCGCGAGCAAGTTGGCACGATTATGCGGCTCGATTTCACGAATCGCCTCCAAGGCAAATGCGGCTGTCTCCGGCCAGTCCTGCGCACTCGCCGCCGACGCCAACAATTGCAGTCCAGTGATGCTATACGGATCCTTGGCTAAGATTTTATCAGCCTGACGCAGCATTTCAGCGGGCGATTTGTTTCCGCCGCCTAACGTAAACGGCAGCGCAGTGATTCCACTCAGAGCCTTACTCATCCATCCGCCTGAGCGGTTGAATTTCTGTTTCATCGCCGCGCGTTGTAATCGCCTCACCGGCAGGCAACCCGGCACGGTCTCCAACACTTCCGCGCACGCGGTTAGCGTGTATTCCAGATTGCCGCGTTCAAAAGCCCGACTCGCGTTCTCGATCAGTTTTTGCTGCCGCGGATCCAAAGATTTGATCGTCAGGTCGGGCATACTGAAAAAGAGAATCGCCGAAACTGCACGCGGGCAATGCTAGAGCACATCGAGATCGAGTTTTGCCGCGGCTTCTAGCGCCGCTATGCCTTGCGCTGCTTTTTCGTCAGAGGGAGCCTCAACGAGGAAACGCAGTTTCGCCTCAGTCCCTGAATAGCGCACAAGCACACGCCCTTCATCGCCCAAGCTCGCTTCGAGGTGTTTGATGGCAGCACCAAGCGCAGAGCAAAGCGACAAATCGCGTTTCTCACGCACTTTCACTGCCTTGGTCGCCTGCGGGTATTTGTATAGCACGCGACGGAGCGCCGAAAGCGGTTCACCCGTGCGAATCATCACCGCCAGAACGCGAAGCGCGGCAATCAATCCGTCTCCCGTCGGAGAAACATCTGCGCAAACAATGTGACCACTCGATTCGCCACCGAGCAACGCACCTTCCTGGCGCATGCGCTCGATTACATAACGATCGCCGACATTCGTGCGATACACATGGCCACCTGCGGATTTCACCGCCGCATCGACACCGAAATTGCTCTGCACCGTCACGACCAACGTATTTTTCGCGAGAGCGCGATGCTTGAGCGCATCCACCGCCAGTATCGTCAAAATTTCATCTCCATCCAAAACGCTGCCCTGTTCGTCACAGAGAATGCAACGATCGCCATCACCGTCATGCGCAATGCCCAAACGCGCTCCGGTCTCGCGCACCTTCGCGGCCAGCTTCTCCGGATGTTCGCTGCCGACGCCGGCATTGATGTTAACACCATCAGGATTGTTTCCCAGTCCGATAATCTCGGCGCCCAAGCGTCGCAACACTTCCGGCGAAGTCGCACAGGTCGCACCATTCGCCGTATCGATAACAATCTTCCATCCCACGAGGGCGTTGGCCGGAAGCAACTGTTCGGCTGCATCCACGTAATCACTCAAAGCATTACTATCGACCTCGGCGCTATGCGTGCATGCCAGAGCTTTCGCACCCAAGAGCGATTCGATTTTTTCTTCCTCCGCATCGGTCAGTTTTTGACCGCTTGGACCAAAGAATTTGATGCCGTTGTCTGTTGCCGGATTGTGCGAAGCCGTAATGACTACGCCTAAATTCGCTCCAGTCGTTTTGACTGATCGAGCGACTGCTGGTGTGGGCAAAATTCCCAATGATACAGGCTGCGCACCAGCAGAGGCGATCGCTTGCAGCACGGCCTTCTCTAAAGTTGCACCCGAAGCGCGCGTATCTCGCCCAACCAGCACGCGCAGTGGTCCATTTCCTTCCGTTTTGTTCGCGGCCCATTTGACGGCCGCTGCCGTCAGGCAGGCAAAAAACTCCTCATTAATTAGCGCACCGCCGTAAGGGCCGCGCACGCCGTCGGTGCCAAAGTATTTACGACTCATGAACGGTAAAATTCGCGCGTGTCAGCGATCTTCTGCTTTACCGCTCCACCGAGCAGGGCATCGCGAGAGATTTCCAAACCGGCAGCAATGGAGTCGCTTTTGCCGGTCAGCCACAGGCCAATCGCTGCGTTGAGCGCAACCGTGTCGACCAATCCGCGAGGACCGCGTCCATCGAGCACCGCTTCCACAATCGCAAGATTGCTCGTCAGATCACCGCCGAGCAGCTCGGTAAACGGCGCAGTAACCAAACCGTGATCTTCCGCGCTCCACGTCGCGTTGACATCACCTGCGCGCCCGATGCCGAGCACCCGATTCGACGTCGCGGTGGTGAGTTCATCAATCCCTTTGCCCGGTTCAATTACGCCGTGCACGACCAATCCGGATTTTGCGCCGAGTTTCTGCAACGCATGCGCCATGCGCTCCACCCACGCCTCCGAGAAACTGCCGAGCAAAACGTGATGTGGCCGACCTGGATTAATCAACGGTCCAAGAATATTGAACACCGTGCGCTGACCACGCGCCGCGAGTGCCTTGCGCACCGGCACGATGTGCTTGAAGGCCGGATGATAGTTCGGCGCGAAGAAGAACACGTAGCCCAGTTCCTTCATCGCTTGGCGCAATTTTTCCGGCGACGCCTCCAAATCGACACCTAAGCCCGCGAGCAAATCCGCGCTGCCGCACTTCGATGTGATGCCGCGATTGCCATGCTTCATCACCGGCACGCCCGCGCTGGCCAGCGTCAACGTCACGAGACTCGAAACATTAAAGCCGCCAGAATGATCGCCGCCGGTGCCCACGATATCGATGGCCTGAGGCGCCCACTCCTCCACTTGCGGATCACGCGCGCGACGACGGAACGCTTCGGCAAACGCCGCGATCTCTGTCGCCGTCTCGCCCTTAAGCGCCAAGGCAGTCAGAAACTCCGCCTTGATCGCCTCATCTTCATCCGCCGATTCCAAGGCTGCCGCCACGGGCTCGATTTCAGCGGGAGCCAATTCGATTCCCGCCTGAAGTTGCGCCGTCAATTCTTTGAGAATTCCCATGATTCCCTAAGGCAGGCAACGGATGAATCATGCGGCAAATAAAATTGCTCCACTGCGCTAAACCACTCACGAAAGCCCGGTGCGAAAACTGAAGCTGATTTTGGCCGCGCTTTGCGTGATCACCTCCAACCTCTGCGCCGAAGCGGAAAACCCGCGAGCCGCCGGCATGCCTATTGCCGAACTTGGCTCTCGGGATGCGATTATTCTCGGTCTCGTTGAAGGCATCACGGAATTTCTGCCCATCTCGTCCACCGGGCACTTGATCATTACCAATCATTTTCTCGGCTTGGAAGACGACACGCCGCTGACTGACGACGACGGCCAGCCGTTGTGGTATAAAAAGCCCAGCGAAGACAATCCCACCGGCGAACCGCTGACTTTGAAATTGGCCGCAGACACTTACACCGTGGTAATCCAGATCGGTGCCATTCTTGCCGTAGTGCTGCTGTATTGGGAACGCATCGGCGTAATGTTGAAAGGGCTATTCGGTCGCGATCCCGCAGGTCTGCGCTTGTTGCGCAACCTCATCCTCGCGTTCACGCCCATCGTCATCATCGGGTTGGCCGCGAGTAGCCTCATCGAACAATATTTATTTTCGATTGGCACGGTCATCATCGGCCTCATCGGCGGCGCTATAATGATGCTGTGGATTGAGCGCCGTCGTCGCAGCCAGAGTAAATTGCAGCCTGCTGAACTTGATCCCGCCGATCTTTCACCCGGTGCAGCCTTAAAAATTGGTTTCTTCCAATGTTTCGCGATCTGGCCCGGCACCAGCCGATCCATGGTTACGATTGTCGGCGGATATTTGGCGGGGCTGAGTCCGACCAAAGCTGCGGAATTCAGTTTTTTGCTGGGCTTGCCGGTTTTGGCCGGCGCCGCCGTAGTCAAGGGCTGGCGCTCGGGCCCGGCCATGATCGAAGTCTTCGGGTGGAGCGATATTCTGCTCGGCATGGCGGTCGCGGCAGTTTCCGCCGCCGTGGCGGTCAAATTCTTGGTCAGCTTTCTCACCAAACATGGCTTGCAGGCTTTCGCGATCTATCGCTTGATTCTCGCCGCGACCATCGCGGTTGTCTTTTATCTGTAAGTCACCGGCATTTATAGCGCTTGACGCGCCAAACGCGCGGTCTTTACTCCGAACCTTTTCACACTAAACATCGGCGTTCTTAACCGGCGCAACTCACTACTCTAATAATCCACTCCCATGGCTAATCCGAAACGCAAACAATCCAAGCGCCGCAGTGCTAACCGCCGCGCGGCCAACGCATTCCAAGCTCCTGAGTTTGCCAAAGATCCGACTGATGGCAGCCTGTTCCGCCCGCACCGGGTGAACGCCAAGACCGGCATGTATCGCGGTCGTCAGGTCCTCGACGTCGAGGTCTGATCCTTCCTTTTCTCAGCCTGCCATCGTTCCGATGGTTACCTTACCCCGCGAGTCCGGGCGTATCGCAGTTGACGCCATGGGCGGAGACCTCGGCCCGGCCGAGGTGGTTGAGGCTGTCAAATTAGCATTGGACCAAAACCACGGGTTGAACCCCGTGACTTTGGTGGGAGACCGTGCTGTGCTCGAGCCTTTGCTCGGGCGCGTCGGTCTCAAGGATCACCTTCACGTTTCCGTCTTTCACGCTTCGGAAGTTGTCACGATGGACGACAAGCCGTTGCAGGCGCTGAAGCGGAAAAAAGATTCATCGATGGTTCGTGCCATCGAACTGGTCAAAGAAGGCCAAGCCGCCGCTGTAGTCAGTTGCGGCAATACTGGCGCACTCATGGCTGGCGGAACACTGCGTCTGCGCACTATGGAAGGGGTCGCCCGCCCCGCCCTCGCCGCGGTTGTGCCGCGTGAAAACGGTCATTTCGTCCTGATTGACGCCGGTGCCAATCCTGAAGCGAAACCGGAGCACCTGCTCCACAACGCTATTCTCGGCAGCCATTATTGCTCGGTCGTGCTGGGGCTCAAATCGCCCCGTGTTGGTCTCATGACCATCGGCACCGAAGAAGGCAAGGGCAACACCCTCGTCGCCGACACGCATGAGCTGCTCAAACGCGCCCACGGCATCATCAATTACGCCGGCCCGATCGAGGGCTTTCAGGTTTTCGCCGAGCACGTGGACGTGGTTGTTTGCGACGGATTCGTGGGCAACATCATGCTGAAGAGCTGGGAATCGCTCGTGAACTTTTTCACCAGCATGCTCAAAGAAGAGCTGAAGGCCAATCCCTTGCGCATGGCAGGTGCCATGCTCTCTAAAGGTGCCTTCAGCGCACTGAAACATCGCGTCAATCCCGAGCGCTACGGCGGCGCACCATTGCTCGGTTTGCGCGGCAACATTCTCAAGGCCCACGGTTCCAGCAACCGGCACGCCATCTGCAGCGCCATCCGGGCGGCCAACGAAATGATCAAGGCCGATTTGAACCATCGCATCGAGGCCGACGTCCAACGCGTCAATGCAAGCCTTGTGCAACCGGTGCCGCTTACGCCCTCAATTTAAATCCTAATGGCTACGAAATCCACTGTCATACTCGGCACCGGGTCTTACACGCCGGAGCGAGTGCTCACCAACGACGATCTCTCCAAGATGATCGAAACTTCGGATGAATGGATCGTCACCCGCAGTGGTATTCGTGAGCGTCATATTGCGGGTCCCAACGAGGCTACCTCAGACATGGCGGTGCAAGCCGCGCGCGCCGCGTTGGCCGATGCCGGCGTGGAACCGTCTGAAATTGATCTGCTCATCGTCGCCACGATTACGCCTGATCAACCTCTTCCGGCCGTCGCTTGCAGTATTCAGCATAAACTCGGTCTGCGCACCGACGTGGCGTGCTTCGATCTCAATGCCGCCTGCTCCGGTTTTATTTACGGTCTCGATACTGCATGCGCGATGTTGGCCTCAGGCCGGTATCGCAAGGCGCTGTTGATCGGTGCTGAAAAACTATCTTCGATTGTCGATTGGAACGAGCGCACGACATGCGTATTATTCGGCGATGGCGCTGGCGCGATCGTTCTCGGCGTTTCCGACGAAGAAAACAAAGGACTGATCGGAGCAAAGCTCGGCGCCTACGGCGATAGCGCTGATCTCCTGTGCATTCCCAAAGGCGGCAGCAGCTGCCCTCCCACCGCGGAGTCGATCGCTGCTGGCGATCACTTCATGAAGATGAAGGGCAAGGAAGTCTTCAAACTGGCCGTCCGCGCCATGGACGAAGCCGCCCGCGACATCTTGGAACAACATTCGCTTAGCGCTGATCAGATTGGTCTGGTCATTCCGCACCAAGCCAACCTTCGCATCATCGAAGCTATCGCCAAATATCTCCAACTCCCCATGGACCGCTTCTACGTCAACGTGGACCGTTACGGCAATACCTCCGCCGCCTCGGTGCCGCTGGCGCTCGACGAAGCGCGCAAGTCCGGCCGCATCAAGCCCGGTGACATCACCTTGCTCGTCGCGTTTGGGGCGGGCTTGACCTATGGTTCGGCACTGATTCGCTGGTAAACTCATTCATGCTCATGTCTTCTTCCGTTATCCGCCGTCTCAGCCTCGGGCTGCTCATTGCCATTGTGGTGACTATGTTGCCCGCCCGTCTCGCTGCTGATCTGGTTTGGAATCCGGAAACCGGCTGGCGCATTGAAGGCGGCTCCCTTTCCGGCCTGTATGGTGCAGAAGGCCGCAACGCGCTTGAGATCATGAACCAGGCCCGGCGCGATGAAGACCGCGGCAACATCCGCTCTGCGCTCAAAGGCTACACCAAAGTCGTCAAAAAATACGGCACTTCGATTTACACGCCCGAGGCTCTTTATCGCAGCGCCAAGCTCTATCTGGAGCGCAAGCAATACACCAAGGCCTTCGACGCGTATCAGAACATCATCGCGCGTTATCCCAACACCAGCCGGTTCAACGAAATTATCGGCGAACAATACCGCATCGCCAGCGCCCTGCTCGATGGCGCGCGCGGCTACTGGTGGGGTGTCATTCCGGGTTTCAAAGACCGGATGAAAGGCATTCAGCAATTTGAAATCATCATCTGGAACGCGCCTTACAGCGACTATGCGCCGCTCGCGATGATGAACATCGCTCGTGGCCACCAACGCATGGGCAACGTCGAAGAGGCCATCGACGCACTCGACCGGATGATCAACAATTATCCCGACAGCCTCCTTTCCGCCGACGCCTACATCAAACTGGCCCAAGCCCATGCCTCGCTCGTCGATGGTCCCTACTACGACCAAGCATCCACACAGGAAGCCATCACCTATTTTCAAGATTTCATGATCCTCTTCCCCGGCGACGCCAACGTGGCTTCTGCCGAAACCGGTTTGGATCAAATGCGCACCGTCCTGGCCCAGAGCAAAATCAAGATGGCCGACTTCTATTTCTACAAACGCGACAATTACACCGCCGCTCGCGTGTTCTACAACGAAGCCATCACGGTGTATCCCGACTCTCCCGTAGCCGCTATTGCCCGCGAGCGTTTGGCCGAAGTCGAAGCCGAAGCGGCTTCACGTCAACCGGCTTCCGAAGACGCCTCCATCCAGCCGAAGAAGAAAAAGCGCTTCTTCTTATTTTGAATTACCCGCGGGATTGAGCTAGATACCACGGCTCAATGTTGCGCCGCACTCTTCAATTCGGACTTGGGCTCGGTCTGGCTGTCCTGCTAACCGCAGGTTGCACGGGCTATCGGCTCGGCACCGGTTCACAGCTGGAATTTTCCTCCCTGTATGTTGCGCCAGTGCAAATGAAGGCACTGGTTCCCCAAGCCCAACCAATTCTGACCGGGGCAATTCGTGACGCGTTTATAAAAGACGGGCGACTGGCTCTGGTTTCTACCCCGGAAGCGAGTGGCGCTTCGCTTCAAGTTATCGTGCGTGATTACCGGCGCGACGTAGCCACAGTTCGTCCCGGCGACACCGGACTCGCCCGCAAATTCATTGTTACGCTCACCGTCGAGGCCTCGTTGGTGAATCCTGCCGACGGACGTGTTTTCTTCTCGGGACGCGTTATCGAAGTGAAGCGCGACGTATTCACCGACAGCGGGCAGCAACAAGCCGAATACCAAATCCTGCCCTTGCTGGCCCAAGACCTCGCCGACAAACTCACCCACGCTGTTCTAGACACATGGTAAACCCAGCCATTCTCGCTCCCTCCTTGCTCGCCGGCGATCACGCGCATTTGGCCGAAAGCGCCGCCGTTGTGTCTAAACACAATCTGCGCTGGCTTCACCTTGACATTATGGACGGGCACTTCGTGCCGAATCTTACGTTCGGCCCGGAGACTTTGGCGGCGCTGCGCCGCGCTGGGAGCAAACTGTTTTTCGACACGCATCTGATGCTCTCCGAACCGCATCGTTACGTGGACGCCTTTGCGAAGGCTGGCGCCGACTTGATCAGCATTCACATTGAGCCCGATTATGATCATGCCGGCACCCTCGCCCAAATCCGCTCATTAGGATGCCAGTGCGGCCTCGTGCTTAATCCCGGCACGCCGGCGGAAGCCGTGCGCCATTTGCTCGATCAAGTCGACCTCGTGCTGGTGATGACCGTGCAACCCGGTTTCGGTGGTCAATCCTTCCAACCCGCCATGGTCGAAAAAATTGCTCAGCTCCATGCTTGGCGCAGCGAAGCCAAAGCCCAGTGGCGGCTTGAAGTGGATGGCGGTATTGATGTCACGCACGCGCGAACCTGTCGTGCTGCTGGCGCCGACACTTTCGTTGCCGGCACGGCATTTTTCAATGCTCCGGATCACACGGCATTCGCCGCCGCGATAGAAAGTATGGCGTGAAGCTCAGCGGCCTTGGCGTGCGAGCTCAGCTGCGCGGGCATATTGAGCGCGAAGTTTAGCACCGAGCTCATTGGCAAAGCGCACTTCCTCGACCTTGTTTTTAGCTCCGAGCGCGGCCTTCATTGGACCACTCGCAATGTCGTAGGAAACCAGCGTCATGTCTTGCAGCGCTGCCATCGCCTCCGGCGGACAACCGGCCGCAATGATCGCCCGCCACGTTTCCACCAACTCAGGGTGCGTATCCAGACACATCAGCCGAATCGCAAACGACATTTCGCGAAACAGATGCCCAGTCCAAGCCGGTTCATAGATTAATTGATCTTCGCCATCGTAAGGAGATGCCTCGGGATCCGAACGCAGCGGCAGCCATTCCGTATGCGCGTAGAACTCGCGTCGCACCGGTAAACGTCGCAGCGCGAAACGCACCGGACCACCTTCGGTGCCGACTTTAAAGTTCCAAAGTTTCTGGCCTTCCATCGACAGCGTGAACTCGATGAACAATTCTGCCACTTCGCGATTGGGCGCGCCCCGCAGCAAACCGATTGGGTCTACCGAACTCACCGTGCCGCCACGCGGAGTCACATAAGCTAGGCGTCCGGAATCATCACGGCGCGTCACGGCCTCCGCTTGATAGCGGCCGTAAAAATCAATGCACACTCCCGCCGCGGCATTGCCTTGGGAAACATCGATCGGCGGCTTTTGCGAAGAGTCGGTAAAGTAACGGGCATTAGCGCCCATCAGCTGCAGAATCCTCATCCCTTCGTCCCAGCCTTCGCGAATGGCGCGCGCCAAAATTTCCGGAGTCTTCTCGCCGCCATTGGCCTCAGTCAAGGCGTGGAGCCGAATTTGCATCTGCTGCTGAATGAGATTCTCAAAGGCCTTCGCAATCGAACCGCTCTTGGTGGGATCGCACAACGCGACTTCTCCAATCAAACGTGGATCGGTCAGATCGCGCCATGTCTCCGGCGGTTCTTCCATACCGAGGCGCTTGAGCGAGTCCTTGTTGTAAATAATGCCGTAACTGCTGAGCACGTTGCCAATCCAGCGGCCCTCTTTGTCCCAGTATTGCTCGCCCGCAAAGGTGTTTGGAATCGAGGAATCCTCAAACCACTCGGAATGGGTTTTCAAAATCCGTGATGAAACGAGTCGTCCCGCCTGAGCTTGGCGAATGAAGTCGTAGCTGCCACCGCCGAAAAACAAATCGATGCCGCATCCGACATTCGATTCAAGAAATGCCGCGCGTGCGGCCTTGGCCTCTTCGCTGGCGTCTTTGCCGAGACGACCGTTCGCAAACGCCGCTTGCACCTCCATGCTCCAGTTCCTCCCCTTCACGTTCTTCCAGTAGTTCTGAAAAGAAGAGACGTATTCCGACTCCAAGAAGCGGGCGATCTCGCTGGTGCCGCCGATTACGCGCCAATCAATACCCACCGTGCGCCCGGTGCGGGCGCGATACCAATCGCGAAACGCGACGGTGTATTCATGGCGAATGGCTTCGTTGTGTGGCGTGATGATGACCAGCGTGTCGTCGGCCTTTCCCGCTACTGGACCGCTGGGCCGCAGGATAAACGGTAAGGCCACAGTGGCCACGAGGGCGGCGAGAATAATGAAGCGCTTCACCATGGCGCTTAATCCACGAGCACGACCACGTCTTCAGGATCGACGGCCGCAAAAATTTCGCCGCGCGTCGCGCCATCCACAAACCGCGGATTCCGCTCAAAAACCTTCAGCGTCATGTCGCGAACGATGAGGTCGTATTGGGCGACCTCGCCCAGATAAACGAAATCGCCGATGCGGCCGCGAACCGAGTTGCGCTCGACATTACGGTCGCGACTTAGCTCCCAGCACTCTGGGCGAATCGAAAGCGTCACTGCATCACCCACCGCTGGCACACGCTGGGGATCACCGAGCACACCATCGAAATTACCAATCGCCGTCTCCACCGTCGCGGTGCCGCCGTGAATGCCGACCACTTTGCCGGGAATGAAATCAGTCTCGCCAATGAAGTTGGCCACGGTTTTGCGCATCGGCCGTTTGTAAACCTCACGCGGCGTGCCGACCTGTAGAATACGACCGCCTTCCAAAATCGCCATGCGATCCGAAATCGACAGCGCTTCCTTCTGATCGTGCGTCACGTAAACCGTGGTGAGATTAAACTCTTTGCATACGCGCCGGATTTCCGTGCGCATCTCCAAGCGCAACTTCGCGTCGAGATTCGACAACGGCTCATCGAGCAACAGACAGCGCGGGCGAATAACCAAAGCGCGGGCCAATGCCACGCGTTGTTGCTGACCACCGGAAAGCTGATTGGGACGCCGATCGGCGTAAGCGTCCATGCGCACTGAGGCCAGTGCATCGGCCACACGCTGCTTGATTTCGGGCTTCGGCACTTTTCGTTCCTCCAGCCCAAACGCGACGTTTTCAGCCACCGACATGTGCGGCCACAGCGCGTAGCTTTGAAACATCATGCCCGTGTTGCGTTTGTGCGGCTCGAGTTTGGTCACGTCCTCTTCGCCAAAACGAATACTGCCCTCCTCCGGGATATAGAATCCGGCCATGCTGCGCAAAAGTGTCGTCTTTCCGCAACCGCTGGGGCCCAACAGGAAAAAGAGTTCCCCGGGATTGATGGTGAGATCGAGATTGTGCAGCGCCGTTACCGCGCCAAAGCGCTTCGTGAGCTTCTCAATGCGGATGGATATCATGCGCGGAATATTATGTCGCCGAGGCAAGAATCGGCCCCGGGTTAAGTCAAAGTAATTAACCCTCCCTCAGCGGATGTAACGCATTGCCAGCCAAGGGCGGGTTTGTCTGCCTAGGATGCAATCATGCCAGCCAAACGCCCTTCCATCCACCCGGACCTCGACAGCATCCTCGTCACCGAAGCGCAGATCAAGCGGCGCATCAAGTCCCTCGCCAAAGAGCTTAAAGAACAATACGGAGACAAAGAGTTCACGGTCATTTCGATTATCAACGGCGCAATTCTGTTCACCGCTGACCTTCTGCGCGAAATCGAGAACCCTACCCGCCTCGATTGTATCCGTATCTCGAGTTACCGCAACGAGACGAAGTCGATCGGCACACCGCAACTCGTGCACAGCCTGACCCTGGACATCACCAATCGCGACGTCCTCCTCATCGACGATATTTTGGACACGGGGAAAACCTTGGCACTGGTCACCGGCATGATCCGCAAACTCAAGCCCAAGAGCCTCAAGGTCTGCGTGCTGCTCGACAAAAAGGGCCGGCGCGAAGTGGCTTTCGAAGCCGATTTTGTCGGCTTCATTATTCCTGACCGATTCGTCGTGGGCTATGGTTTGGACTTCGCCGAACGTTACCGGAACCTCCCCTGCATCGGCGTGCTGAAGCAGCATTTGCAGAAGCTCGCAGATTGAGCCGATCTTGTGATCCGCGTCCCGGATGAGCGTCGCCGCCAATCAGCGTCAGATTTTTCTTCAACTCGCTTCCGCGCTTCAACCGCACTGGCGTTCAGATCGCGCGCTGCCGGAGCGTCTGAACCGACTACTTGCTCGCGATCGCCGTTTTGGTTCTCGCGATCGCCGGCTTTACCGCGAGCTCATTTACACCGCGTTGCGATTTCTGCCATGGGTCGAGCCCTTGCTCGAGCAATATCCGAACCGAGCCGTTGAAGTGACTGCGTGGCTCGCGGCTGACACACGCGACACTCACGCTTTTCGCAACGCGCTGTTGAGCGACTGGCCCGAATGCCCGGCGGATATGGCCGGTAAAGCTCACTATTTGAAGCGCTCTGTGGACGAATTACTCCCCGCTTGGTTGCGTGACGAATGTCCGGCGGCCTTCGAGTCTGCGGAAATAGATTTTTTGCATCGGCGCGCGCCGCTTTGGATTCGGCTTCAGACAGATTCACCGAACTCGGTCTGGGCGGATTTTAAGGAACATGGCTGGACCTACGAACAAAGCGCCGTTTTACCCGACGCCGTGCGTTTGCCGGTGGACGCCAGCGTGGCGGCTTCGACCAGTTACTTTTCGGGCGCATTCGAGGTGCAGGACCTCGGCTCTCAATTCGTGCTCGCGGCGCACGATATCTCGTCCGGCGAACGTTGGCTGGACGCCTGCGCTGGTGCCGGCGGCAAGAGTCTGCAACTCGCACGCTTGGTCGGCGCAAACGGCCACGTTACTGCCACCGACATTCGCGCCGAAGCATTACAAGAACTCAAAGCCCGCACCCAGCGCGCCGGTATTTCAAATCTGACCATCACGCCAAACGCTGCCGGCAAAACCTATGACGGCGTATTAGTTGATGCGCCCTGCAGCGGAAGCGGCACGTGGCGACGCAGTCCGCATCTGAAATGGTGCACCACTCCGGAAACCGTGCAGCAGCACGCCGATCTCCAACTACAAATCCTCGAAACAAACGCCTCCTCTGTCAGGAGCAGCGGACGCCTGATTTATGCGACCTGCTCGTTGAATAAGTCCGAAAACGAGGCGGTCATCAGTCGGTTTTTGACGACGCATCCCGAATTCAGTCCAGTGCCGCCGGCACGAGATTTTGGCTTCACGGCAACAGAGCTGGGACTGAGTGTTCTCCCGGCGCGTCACGACACCGACGGATTTTTTACCAGCTGCCTGAAACGGGCCTGATTTTTCCATTGCCCAGCACCAAGCCCTCGCAAGCATCCCGCCGTGGTTCCCGATTCCGATTACCGTATCAAACTGCCTGTCTTTGAAGGTCCTCTCGACCTGTTGCTGTTTTTGATCCGGAAGAACGAACTCGATATTTACGACATCCCCATCGAGTCGGTCACCCGTCAATATATCGATGCCCTGCACGCGATGCAGCAGCTTGATCTCGAAGTCGCCGGCGATTTCTTCGTGATGGCCGCGACTTTGATGGAAATCAAAAGTCGGATGCTGTTGCCCAAAGGTCAGCACGCAGTCGATCCCAACGCCGAGGATGACGAAGTGGATCCTCGTTGGGAGCTCGTTCACCAGCTGCTCCAATACAAAAAATTCAAAGAAGCCGCACAGCAACTGGACGACCTTATCACGCATCGTCACGACTTGATGGAGCGCTTCGTCTCCTCGCTGCATCTCGATGCCGGCGACCGTGAATTGAAGCCCGTGGATCGCATCGACCTTTGGCACGCGTTTAATGATGTGCTGCGACGCTTGGCCGAAAAATTGGTGGTCGGCGAAATTCGTGACGAGCAAGTCACCGTGGCCGATCAAATGGATTTCATCTTGGAGCGCATCACTCGGGAAAAAACGTTCATTTTCTCCGCGTTGCTTCCAGAAAAGGTCACCCTGCGCTACCTCGTAGCTACATTTCTAGCCGTGCTGGAGCTCACCCGACTCAAGCGCCTACAGATCAAGCAAGACGAGGCATTCGCCGATATTATTTGCACGGCGGTCGAGGAAAAGCCGCTTGAAACCGCAACCAACCCGGACACGGTAACCGCGTGAGTAATAAGCCTAAAAAACGTTCTCCCAAAGCCGGACTGCTTGGCGTCGGTCTCGATAACGAAGACGGCCATAAGCGCATCACCACTGGCGAGCAATTCGCGATCGTCGGCGGTTCCGAAGAAACTCACGGGCGCATGACCGAGACCGTCATCAAAACCTTCGAGCAGCTAAAAGATCGCGGAAAACATTTGCACGAAGTAGAGCCGCAGGAACTCGCCGACATCATTCGCGACTCCACGCCGCGTTGAACGAGTCATACCCGCTGCCGCAGTTGCGTTTCGCTTAAATCCAATTCCAGTTGCTACAAACAAACCGAACCATGTCTGACAAAATCACTAATCTGACCACCGACACTTTTAAATCCGCCGTCTCGGCCAGCACACCCGTCCTCGTGGACTTCTGGGCTCCGTGGTGCGGTCCTTGCAAGGCTATCGCGCCGATTCTTGACGAGCTCGCCACCGAACTCGACGGCAAGATCAGCATCTGCAAGGTCAACGTGGACGAGAACGATGCCATCGCCGCCGAGTATGGCATTCGCGCTATCCCCACGATGCTCATCTTCAAGGCTGGCCAAGTCGCTGAGCAAATCGTCGGCATGATGCCGAAGGATGCGCTCAAGGCCAAGATCGCCGCGCACGTCTAAGCGCTCGCCAGGATCAGCCCGACCGCGCACAACAGCGCGTAGAGGCCCAATAGTTTGGCAGAATCGCCCAGCAGGAGGATCAACTCCGCGGGCGATTTTTTTTGCCGCAGGCGATTGATTAACTTCCACGCCATCGGCGTCAGCACACACGGCAGAAGCAGCCAGACTTCATTCCAGCGCCACGCAAAGGCAGCCGGAATCAACAGGCTAATCAGCAACGCGGCATTGAATTGCATCCGCGCAAAACCGCGACCGAAGCGAACCACCGTGGTGCGCTTGCCCGCCGCGCGATCCGTATCCACATCGCGGTAATTGTTCGCGACCAAAATATTCGCCGCCAACAGACCCGGCGCGATCGCCCACACAAGTTGCGATGCGCCCAAGTCACCAGCTTGCACGTAATACGTCGCCCCTACTGCGACTGGTCCGAAAAACACGAAAACGAACACGTCGCCGAGTCCGTTATATCCCAACGGATATGGTCCGCCGGTGTATGCGATGGCGCAGATCACGCTTACTGCGCCGATCAAAATCAGCCACGGTCCGCCCCAAGCGATCAGCCACAACCCCACGACAAACGCCGCCGCCAAGACAAGAAACATAGCCCGGCGCATGGCTGCTGGGCTAAGCAAACCAGCCGCCACCGCCCGCCGTGGTCCAACTCGTTTAGCGGTGTCGGCTCCTTTGACGAAATCGTAATAGTCATTCGCGAAGTTCGTCCCGATTTGGATCAGAACCGCAAAGGCCAGACAGATAGTCGCCGCCAACCAATCAAAGGCATGATCGTGCCACGCCAGTGCGGAACCAATCAGCACCGGCGCCACGGCTGCAGGTAACGTCTTGGGGCGCGTGGCCTCCAACCAGATGCCCGCGCGTAGTTTTCCCGTCGGCGAGGACATGGCCTACTTGAACTTCTTATTGAAAAGCGCGAGCGAACGGCGCGCCATCAGACTGACCACGACCGGCAACATGAAGAGAATCACCGCGGCATAGACATAATAGTTGATCAGCCCTTGAAAGAGCATGCCGAGCAGCAGGAGAAAAAGATTAAAGACGGTCAAAAAGCCCACCGGCGGAATCGGCAGCGCCGAGTTGAAAACCCACACGAGCAGAAACGCAAAAAAGCCGGCGCCAAATCCGCACAAACTGATCGCCAGTCCCGCAAAATAAAACAGCGGCGCGTAAAACGTGATCCGTCCTTCAACACGGACGAACTGTCGCACCACTCCCACGGCCACGAGGCCAATCTGCAATTCAAAGATAAACATTCCCTGTGAAGCAGTCTGGGTCGCGACAGTGCTGCTAAAGCATGACTCAATGCCCCACTCCGGATTTCCAATTATAATGAGCCCACCGATCAGCGCGCGCATGAAATCGATGTAGTTGCGCGGCTTTTTAAACTCTTCGCTGAAATTGACCCGGTTGTCGCCGCTCTCGCGAATGCGCACGAATTCACGTTTTCGATTCCGGCGCGCGATTCCCAACTTTCGTGCCGCCGAGCGACCTACGCGCAACCAATGACGAGGCATCCAGAGTAGGATGAGCGCGGGGATGAGGTAATAGAAATTAATGCTCACTTCAGGCTATATCGCGGGGTTGCAGAAGACTTGTCAAAGCCGGGCGCAATCAGCGGATGGTAAAACCCGAATAGGACGCCAGACGCGTCTCTTGGGTGCGCTCCACTTTGCGAATATAGCCGTGCATACGCTCCTCAATCGCTTCAACCAATGCGGTAATTTCCTCCCCCGGACCTTCTACGTCGAGCAGGACCCGGCCATCAGTCAGATTTTGCACAAAGCCGGTTACTTCAAACTCCTTGGCCAGCTGCAATGTCGCATAGCGAAATCCCACTCCTTGCACCCGACCGGAGAAGTAAATTGTAGCGTGCGTCACATTACCCATCATGTTTTCAAATAATGATTAACGAGACTGGAATTCAACCCGCAAAAGTGTCTTCAAGCGCCGGGTAAACTGAACTTGGAATTTGATTTGCACTTTGCCCGCTAAGGCTCTCAGTCTCCCGTATCAATGAGTGACTTTGATTCTGACGGCTCTTCTGAGGCTGACTGGAACGATCGCGGTGACCTGGCTTGGAATGAATTTGATTGGGAACGCTATCTTCGCGAGCAGGACGAAACCACCAATCGCTACATCGCCTACTACGAAAATTTCCTAAACCATCCCCAACGCATCGACGAAGTGGCCCGCCATATGGGCTGGGATGATGCCCAATGGGATGCGCAAGAAAGCACCCCGTCGGGTGATTTCTCGGGTCAGGACAGCGCGGTTGAAGACTACGGCATCGAGCCCGACGTCTATACCCCGCACAAAAATCCCATTTTCATTTCCACTCGCGCCCTTTACCTGCGCGCCCGTCGCGCTTGGGAATTGCTCGCGACCAATCCGCGCAAGGTTCCGCAAGAACTGGCCCTGAACTTCCTTTCCGCTCTGCACGAAGGCGACAGTCTTACCCAGCAAGCCGTGCACGCCCTAGAGTTTGGTGATTACGCGATGTCCATCAGCCTTTTCAAGCGCGCCCTTGCCACGCTCAATCGCACCCTCGCCATTATTAACGCCGACTCAACGCCGGCAGTCGCCGCCTACCGCCGCGATATGCTCGTTACCTTCTTCGACATCCGCGAAATCTGGCTGCGCGTCATCAGCGAATGCCGCAACGAATTAGAGCGGCCCGTAGAAGACGACGAAGACTGAGCGAAAACGGCCTTGCACTTTGCTTGAGGAGCCTTTGCCTCAAAGCCCTTCAAACCCGGAGAGATGGCTGAGTGGTCGATAGCGGCGCTTTGCTAAAGCGTTGTAGGTGTAAAAGCCTACCGGGGGTTCGAATCCCCCTCTCTCCGCCAGTTTGGAACAAAAAAACCGCGTCCTTCCAGACGCGGTTTTTTGTTGGATAAACTTATCCGCTTAGTAGCGGTAGTGGTCAGGCTTGTAGGGGCCTTCGATTGGCACGCCAAGATACTTGGCCTGCGCGGGCGTCAGCTTGGTGAGTTTAACGCCAATGCGCTCGAGGTGCAAACGGGCCACCTCTTCGTCAAGGTGCTTCGGCAGACGATAAACGCCGGCCTTGTAGCTGTCGCGATTCACCCAGAGATCGATTTGCGCCAGCGTTTGATTCGTAAAGCTGTTCGACATGACGAACGACGGGTGTCCGGTCGCGCAACCGAGATTCACCAAACGACCTTCGGCCAGCATGTAGATGCTGTGACCGTCCGGGAAGGTGAACATGTCGTATTGCGGTTTGACCGTGGTGCGGGTGACACCGGGCGCCTTGTAGAGCCGGCTGACTTGGATCTCGTTGTCGAAGTGGCCGATGTTACAAACAATGGCCTGATCCTTCATCTTCTCCATGTGCTCAAGGGTGATGATGTCCTTGTTGCCGGTCGTCGTGACATAGATGTCAGCGATTCCCAAGGTGCTCTCAACCGTGTTGACTTCGAAGCCTTCCATCGCGGCCTGCAGAGCGTTGATGGGGTCGATTTCGGTCACGATGACGCGAGCGCCGAAGCCCTTGAGCGAGTGCGCGGAGCCTTTGCCGACGTCGCCATAACCGCAGACCACGGCCACCTTGCCAGCGATCATCACATCGGTCGCACGCTTCAAACCGTCAGCGAGTGACTCGCGGCAGCCATAGAGGTTGTCGAATTTCGACTTGGTGACCGAGTCGTTAACGTTGATAGCCGGAACGAGCAGCTTGCCCTCTTCGTGCAACTGATAAAGGCGGTGCACACCGGTGGTGGTTTCCTCGGAAACGCCACGCCAATCCTTCGCGATGCGAGCGAAGATGGTCTTATCTTCGGCGTGAATGCGCTTGAGCAGATTCTTAATGACCTGCTCTTCCTCGGACTCCGATTCGGTGTTGATCCAGGCGGAACCGTTTTCGAGTTCGAGTCCTTTGTGAATCAGCAAGGTCGCATCGCCACCGTCGTCGACGATGAGTTGCGGGCCGAGACCATCGGGGCCGACAAGAGCCTTCCAAGTGCAGTCCCAATACTCCTCCAGCGTTTCGCCCTTCCAGGCGAAAACCGGAACACCAGCGGCAGCGATGGCCGCGGCGGCGTGATCTTGGGTCGAGAAGATGTTGCACGAAGCCCAGCGAACTTTGGCGCCGAGCTCGACGAGCGTCTCGATCAGCACCGCGGTCTGGATCGTCATGTGCAACGAGCCGGTGACGCGGACGCCTTTCAGCGGCTTCTCTGCGCCAAACTTTTTGCGGATGGAAACCAGACCGGGCATTTCATGCTCGGCGATCGCGATTTCCTTGCGGCCCCAATCGGCCAGCCCGAGGTCTCTAACTTGAAAATCCTGCGAAGCAGGAACGGTAGTGTTGGTTGATCCCATTTAGGTAAATTTCTGACGGTTTTATTTGGTGAGCTTGGCGACCGCGGCATTGAGCGCGGCAACCTTGTTGGTCTGCTCCCACGGCAGGCCCTTCTTGCCGAAGTGGCCGTAATTGGTCGTTTGGCGATAGATCGGACGCAGCAAGTTCAGCTGCGTAACAATGTCCGCCGGCTTGAAGCTGAACACCGATTGAACGGCTTCAGTGATAACCTCGTCCGGCACCGTGCCTGTGCCGAAGGTCTCAACGCGGACCGATACCGGGCGCGGGTGACCGATCGCGTAGGCGAATTGAATTTCGGTATGTGAGGCGAGACCAGCAGCGACGATATTCTTCGCCACCCAACGGCCCATGTAGGCGGCCGAACGATCCACCTTGGACGGATCCTTGCCCGAGAAAGCGCCGCCACCATGACGGCCCCAGCCACCGTAAGTGTCCACGATGATCTTACGGCCAGTGAGACCGGAGTCGCCGGTCGGACCGCCGATAACGAACTTGCCGGTCGGGTTGATGAGATACTCGGTTTTCTTCGTGAGCATCTTCGCCGGCAGCACCTTCTTGATCACCTTTTCGATCAGGAACTTTTCGATGACTTTCTTCGGCGTGCCGTCTGCGTGCTGCGTGGAAATAACCACGTTCACGATTTCGACCGGCTTGTCGTTCTCATAGCGAACCGAAACCTGCGATTTCGCGTCAGGGCGCAGCCACTTTACTTCTCCGGACTTACGGATGCGCGTGAGCTCGCGACCCAAGCGGTGTGCAAACATGATCGGCGTCGGCATGAGTTCCTTCGTCTCATTGCACGCGTAGCCAAACATGATGCCTTGATCGCCGGCGCCCTGCTCTGCCGTTTGCTTACCTTCGGCCTTTTTGGCATCAACGCCTTGGGCGATATCCACCGACTGTGCAGTCAGGTAATTGTTGATGAAAACAGTGTCGGCGTGGAACACATCGTCGTCATTGACATAACCGATCTCGCGAATCGCATCGCGGATAACCTTGTCCACGTTGAACGCGTGATCGATCGGCTTGGACTTCCCCGTCTTCTTGTCCTGCAGCTTCGGCAACGTGATTTCGCCGCCGATGACCACCATGTTGGACTTCACGAAAGTCTCGCAAGCCACACGCGCGGTGCGGTCAAATTTCAAACAGGCATCGAGGATGCTGTCCGAAATGAAATCCGCCACCTTGTCCGGGTGGCCTTCACCGACTGACTCGGAAGAGAATACAAAGGAGTTTGCCATAGAGGTGCTGACTCAAACGTCCTTGAGCACCCGGCGCAAGGTCGAACATCATCATATTTGCATTCACTGATGCATTTTAAGGATCAACTCAACTCGCACAACCAGAACGGCTAAAGACCTAACTTGAATTGACGCCTCCGAGCGGGAATACATCCTGCGCAATAGGAATTTAATATCTGATGTCTGAAGTCCCGATCATCGATCCTGAAGCCATCGAAAACCTGCGGTCGCTCAACCCCGGCGATAATGACGAGTTTTTGCGAGAGATCGTCGGCATATTTTTGGAGGACACCCCAAAGCGTCTCATCGAACTTGAAGAGTGCCTCGCACGGCAGGATGTTCGCAGCTTCACCCGCGCAGCGCACAGCATCAAAGGTAGTTCCGCGAATGTTGGCGCAACCCGCTTACACCGCGCAGCGGAACGCTTGGAACACAAATCCAACGCCGAGGGCTTGTCCGATGTTGTCACGCAGATCAGCGAAGTCCGCGCACGCTTCGCGGAGGCCAAAGACGAACTCAAGCGAATCGCCGGTCTCTGAGCGTTAACGCTCGAGAAAATAGCCGCGCTGTTTGTCCGATATCGGCAGACCCGCCTTCTCCATTACTTTGAGCAGATCCTCCCAGATCATCCGCTTGGAGCGATTCGACTGGTTGCGCAAAATGTAACTCGGGTGATAAGTCACCATCAGCGGTCGCCCGGCAAACACCTGCCAGTGCCCACGCACTTCGCCCAAGGTCTTGAAAGCTTCATGCCCGAGCAAGCCATGCGCCGCTGTGGCGCCCAACGCCACAATCACCTGCGGCTTAATCACGTCGATCTGCGCTTCCAAATAAGGCAGACAATACGCCATCTCCTCTGGCGTTGGCGGACGATTCCCATACTGTTCGCCATCGGCGCTGACTGGCATTTGCGGACGCCAATTCATGATGTTGCCGATGTAAACTGCTTCGCGCGCTAGGCCCATCGCGCCGATCATCTTGGTCAGTAATTGTCCCGCAGGGCCGACAAACGGCTCGCCTTGACGTTCTTCTTCCGCGCCGGGCGCCTCACCCACAAACATGATGGTCGCATCAATATTGCCGACGCCGAACACGACCTGCTTCCCTGCCCGCACATTCTTCCGGCAGGTCTCATCTTCGAGCACCAATTTGCGCAAGGTCTCCCAACGGGTTTTCTTGTCGCCGTCCGGCAGATCGAATGAAGGCGGCGGCGGCAATGTCGATTGCACGGCAGCTTTCGGTGGCTCCGCCTTCGGTGTAAAACTCACCGGTGCAGGCGTGACGACTTCCGCTCGTTTTTCAGGCGCAGCGGCCCGCTGTTGCTCAACGACTTTGCGCAAACGCTGAACGCTTTCAGGCGATACTGACACGCTGCGCACACCGGCTGCTTTCAGCCGTTTCAGCTCCTCGGTCAATGCGGTCAGTGTCGTGCGCATTTCACTCACCCTGCCTGTCGCGGCAGTAATTTCGCAACGTATTTCCCGAGCAAATCGAATTCGAGGTTTACCAAATCGCCCGGCTGCTTCTCGCCAAGATTGGTCACCGCCAGTGTCGTAGGAATAATCCACACCGCCACGCGGTCGGGTTCCAGCTCAGCTATGGTCAGCGAGATTCCATCGATCGCGATGGAGCCCTTCGGCACCAACGGCCCGGCGTTTTCCGGCAACTTAATCCGTAGATAGTGATCGGCGCCGCGCGCCTCAGATACCTCGACTGTGCCCATACCATCAATGTGCCCGGTCACGAAGTGCCCGCCCAAGCGTGAATCGACGCGCAAGCTGCGCTCCAAATTAACATGCAGCCCCGGACGCAACGCCGCGAAATTCGTCAAGCGGCGCGTTTCCTCCAAAACGTCGAACTCGAGCGTCTCCGCATCAAAAGCGGCTACCGTGAGACAGCAGCCATTCACCGCGATACTGTCACCCAACGCCACATCGGAGCAGACCAATCGCGCGGCAACCTTCATGCGCCAGCCCTGGGGCGTGTGAGCCAGTTCCAGCACGCGGCCTTTTTCTTCAACAATTCCCGTAAACATAGCGTTTGTTCAGTTCGTCTTGATCGTGAGCTGCACTTGTTGACCGCCACGATCAACCACCACAAGGCAACTCTGCGGACCGGCTCCTTCTTCAATAAAATCCAACGCGTTCATCGCATCATCGAGTCCGCGAACTTCGGTCGCCCCAATCCGCCGGATCCAATCGTCTGCCTGCAAACCAGCAAGCGCTGCCGGACTGCCGGGCTTAATAAAGTTTACGATCACACCTTGGTGATTAGCCATCGGCACGTGACGCGCGGCGCCATCCACATAGGCGAAATCACGCAGCGTAAAACCAAGTCGCTCAAAATAGTGTCGCGGCAATTCGCGCGGCAGCGGCGGAGCATCCTGCAGTTTCGCCTGCACCGTGAGTTGTCGCCCGTCGCGAATCACGCCGAGAGTCATCACATCGCCGGGACTGCGTCGATCCACTTCACGCTGATAATAATCCATCACCGCACGCGCAGGCTTCAATCGTGGCAACGGCTTGCCATCGATCGCGACAATCACATCGCGTGACATCAGCCCCGCGAATGCCGCCGGACTGTTTTCCAGCACCTCACTAACAACCAAACCAGTGCGATCATTCAGTCCCAGATATGCCGCGACTTCCGGATCGAGTGGCTGCAGTCCCGAAGTGCCAAGCCACACCATGGGGCGCCCATTGATACTTTGGGGAATGCGATTGAGATAAGGCAGCACTTCATCCGCCAGCAGCAGCGCCGCGCACTCATCGGGATCAATCAAAACTACCGGAAGACCACCGCGATCGAGCGATGAGAATTGCAAATACGCTTGGCCAAAACCGCTGACGCCCAAGCCCGCAAATCGCCCTTCGCGATCGAACGCCGGCAAACTCGTGCCGGTGACCGGCCGCGCGAGCAGCGCAGTCGCTTGCGGCAGGCGTTGCACCAAGGACACGTGGCTGCTGAGAAAATACGGGGCGAATCCATCTTCCTTTTTACGCAATCCGATGCCCCACAACTCCTGCGCGATGCGCGGGGCCGGACTGACTCCGTAGCTCGTAATCGGCGTTAATGCACGCACAGCGTTCGCATCGTTAACGCGAACAAAGGCCCAACCAGTCAGTTCATCGTGGCCCAGAAACGTAGCCGGCCAATATTCCGCCGCATCCGCTCCCGGCCGATAAACACGAAAGCTGTTTAATTGGGACGTCGCCGCCTTGGGATTGATGACTTCGGCCGGGAAAATAATAGTTCCTTGGGCATCGATAACCGTGCCGAAGGTTTGCGTGGACTGCCGCTCCAATTCGCCATCCACAAAGAACTCCACCGACACCACACTGGCGATGCGCTCTTGCCAAAGCTCCTCCAGCGGTGCACCCGACGCCCCGAGGGCGGCGAGTATCAAGAATAGCAAATAAGCAGTAAAATGGCGCTTCATGTCAGAGAATAACACCGCTCCGGCTGCGGTTCCCTTTCAGCGTGGTTGACCACAAATTCGAAAGACTCACAGTGGGACGTTTCATAAGATGGCAACTGATTGCAAAGACTACGACTTTCGGCAAATCGAACCGAACTGGCAAACATTCTGGGCAGAAAACAATTGTTTTCGCGCCGAGCAGATTTCGGACAAGCCGAAGTATTACGCGTTGGACATGTTCCCGTATCCTTCCGGTGCGGGCCTTCACCTCGGCCATTGCGAGAACTACGCCATCACCGACATCATGGCGCGTTACAAGCGCGCGCAAGGGTTCAACGTGCTCTATCCCATCGGCTGGGATGCCTTCGGCCTGCCGACTGAAAACTACGCCGTAAAGACTGGTCGCCATCCCGTTGACGTCACCAAGGAAAACGTCGCCACATTTACCCGCCAGCTGAAGCAGATCGGCGTTTCGTATGATTTCAGCCGCGAGATCAACACCACCGATCCTGACTACTTCCGCTGGACGCAATGGATCTGGCTGCAGCTCTTCCAACGCGGTCTCGCCTACGTCGAAGACAAACCTGTGTGGTGGTGTCCGGCTTTGGGCACCGTGCTCGCCAATGAAGAGGTCATCGACGGCAAATCCGAAGTCGGCGGGCATCCGGTCGAACGCCGCCCGTTGCGCCAATGGGTGCTACGCATCACCGCTTACGCCGATCGTCTGCTGGAAGGCTTGAAGGATCTCGACTGGCCCGATTCCACCAAGCGCATGCAGGCCGCGTGGATCGGTCGCAGCGAAGGCAGCGAGGTTGAATTCGATATCGTAGGACTGCCGGAACACCGGCTGCGGATTTTCACCACGCGCGTGGATACAATCTACGGCGCGACTTACATGGTAATCGCACCGGAACACGCGTTGGTCGGCAAACTCACTACGCCGGAACAGCGCGCAGCGGTGGAAGCTTACGCCAAGGCAGCTGCATCGAAGAGCGATTTGGAGCGCACTGAACTGGCCAAGGACAAGACCGGAGTATTCACTGGCTCCTACGCTATCAATCCGGCCAATGGTCAGCAGATTCCGATTTGGATCTCAGACTATGTGCTCGCGAGCTATGGCACCGGCGCGATCATGGCCGTGCCCGCGCACGATGAGCGCGATTATGAGTTCGCGGTTAAGTTTAACCTACCCACGCCACAAGTCATCGCACCAGCCGACGGCTCCGCAGTGAAACTGCCCTTCTGCGACAAAGGCGGCGATGTCCGCCTGATCAACTCAGGCGACTGCAACGGCCTTTCACCGGCTGAAGCCAAGGAGAAACTTGATGGCCGCTTCACCGCCGAAAACCGCGGTCGCAGCACAATTCAATTCAAGCTGCGTGATTGGTTATTCTCGCGCCAACGCTATTGGGGCGAACCATTCCCAATCGTGTGGGTTAGCGAGAAGGATTACGCTTCCGCAATCGCAACGACCAAGCTGCCGGTGCCAAACGAACCTGTCACCGCGGTGATTGACGGTGAGACACGTTTCGCACTGCCGCTGCCGGTTGAATCCCTCCCTTTGCGGTTACCGGATGTGCAAAGCTACGAGCCGACCGGCACGGGCGAAAGCCCGTTGGCCGCGATGACGGACTGGCTAGAAATCTGGCACAATCCTCAGACCGGCGAAGCGGTTCCCGCCTCCCAACCGCAACCTGCAGCGCATTGGGTTCGCGCGCGTCGCGAGACCAACACCATGCCCCAATGGGCCGGTTCGTGCTGGTATTATCTGCGCTACATCGATCCTCAAAATCGCAATGCGATCGCGTCGTCGGAAGCGCTGCGTTATTGGGGCACGCCCGATCTCTACGTCGGCGGCGCCGAGCACGCGGTGCTTCACCTACTCTACGCCCGCTTCTGGCACAAAGTGCTGTTCGATCTTGGAGTCGTCCCGACCGATGAGCCGTTCAAGAAGCTCTTTCACCAAGGTATTATCCTCGGTGAAGACGGCGAAAAGATGTCCAAGAGCCGCGGCAACGTGGCCAATCCCGACGAGATCATCACCAATTACGGCGCGGATACGCTGCGCCTCTATTTGATGTTCCTCGGACCGCTTGATGCCATGAAGCCTTGGAATCCTCGCGGGATCGAAGGCGTCCATCGCTTTCTGCAAAAAATCTGGCGCGAATGCCTCGATGTTGAAGGAAAGCCGAACGCGAAGCTGAACTCCAATCAAACGGACAGCGAAGACGTCCTGCGCACCTTGAATGAAACTATTCGCAAAGTCGGTGATGATATTGCCAACCTGCGCTACAACACGGCCGTGTCGCAGATGATGATTTGCGCAAATGCGTTCCAGAAAGCGGAAACGATCAGCCTCACCAGCATGCTGAAATTCCTGCAAGTGCTCGCTCCATTCGCCCCGCATTTCTGTGAAGAACTGTGGGCTCGCTTAGGCCAAAAGCCTTCCATCCAGTCCGCCCCTTGGCCGCAAGTGGAGGCCAAATGGCTGCAAAGCGACGAGGCCAAGATCGTCTTCCAAGTTAATGGCAAGCACCGCGGCGATCAGCTGCTGCCCAAAGGAATATCCGAGCAAGATGCTGTAAATGAAGCTCTTAAAAACCCCAAGGTGGCCGTTCACGTCGAGGGCAAAACGATCCGACGCGTCATCTTTGTTCCGGGTAAGATCCTAAATATCGTCGTCGGTTAAAATTCGCCTGATTCCACTTGAACATTAGGGTTTATCCCCTATTTTTTTGAATAAACCCTAATTTTCATAAAACTAAACGGCCACGTGTCCACAACGCCATGAATACTTCCCAACACCGATTCGTTTATTGGTTAGCCGCCTTGGCTTTCATGCTGGGTGCGGCCGTTCAAGTGGAGGCTCAAGGGCGCAAAAAGAATCCCACGAGCAAGCTGTATGTCGCAGATGTTGAAGGTGATGCCCAGATCGATACCGGGGAAACGATTGACCCGTTGACCAAGCGCTCCGTCTACACCGCACAGGGAACAGTCATTGAGACGAAGCCGGACGCCACCAACGCTCTCGTTTTCTCCAACGGCTCCGGCATCCACTTTGATCCAGACACCCGCTTGGAAGTGAGAAAGTTCGTGCAGGAGCCATTCACTCCCAATCGTAGCGATATGGAGGTGGAACCCTCCATCTCGACGACTCAGGCATATCTGTCTCGCGGGACGGTGGGCCTGTGCACAAGTAAGATGGTTGCCGGCAGCAGCATGCGCTACGCCACCCCTCATGCCAACGTTCGTGTCAATGCGCGCAAGGTCGTCATTGAGACTAACAATGAAGGCACCACGATTTCTGTGATAGAAGGCTCTGCCACTGTGCAATCAGGCACCTTGGACGTCGGCGGCCATACTATTGAAACAGGTCAGCAAATCTTCGTGCCTGCATCTGGAGAAGCACCTCAAATCGGCCCTATCCCGCGTGAGCAAATGGCTACCCTTGATGACAAAGTCGCGATCGCCTGCATGGCTCGCAAGACCGTCTATTTCGAAGTAGCACAAAGTAATGATGAAAATGATCCCGCCAGAAGCGGTGACGAAATCACAGCTTTTGACGAAGCAGAAGGTGAAGGAGATGAAATCGTCGCGGTCGAAACCGCTCCGGGAGAGATTCCCGTGCAGTTAACCGTGAGCGCCGCTAAACTACCCCCATCTGAAAACAAGTGACACGCTCGTCTCACGCAGCGACCGATTCCTAATGCACCGCGCCCCCTTTCGGAGCATCATCTCTTGTGTGATCGCAAGCCTGCTGGTCTGCCAGCAGGCTTTTGCTCTGGTCAGTATAGACGATGGGAAAAATCGACTCTTCGTCAACGCGTCGGCTTCCTACACGTGGGACTCCAACATTTATGCGATGCGCGGTGGTGAAGGTGACGGCATCTATTCAGCCTCTCTCGGAATAGATTTTGCGCGGCGCGCCGGCCTCATCGCAGTCAATGGCAGTGCCTATATCGATGCCTCTAGTTTTATCACTAACACTGGTGAAAACTTTCAAAATCCGCGCTTCAACGTCGAGTTCACCAAACAATCTGGTCGCACCACAGGTTCGCTGGTTTTGAGCGCCGCACGGCAAAGCCGCGCGGATACGGCCGCCAATCTTCGCAATGAGTCATGGGCATACGAAGCCGGCCTCAGTTTGAAATACCCCGTTATTGAGCGCTACTCCCTCTCGGGTGGTATCGGCTATTCTCTGCGCGATTTTAAGGACAACTCTATTCTGGTAGACCTGACTACATATACCGCCAATTTGGACCTATTCTACATCTACAATACCGAACGAGATATCATCGCTGGTTATCGCGTCCGCTATGGCGAGACTTCGGCCCAAAACTCTTATTACGATCACGCCTTCACGCTTGGCCTTTCCGGCAAAATCCTTCCAAAACTTTCCGGCACCGTTCGTGTTGGATATCAGACCCGGCAGCCCAATAACTCCATTGATGAATCGCACGATTCGCTGACCATAAGCGGTGGCGTGACTTGGAACATGTCCAAACAGACCAAAGTCTCACTCAATCTATCGAAGGATTTTACCACCACTTCGACGAACGTCACCGTAGACGCCAGCAACATCTCGATGAACATCCAGCGTTCGATTAATTCCAAGATAAACGCCTATGTTGGCGGAGCGTATGGCATCAACCGCTTCCTCGGTATTAATGGTGGTGGACGCAAAGACGAATTTGTCAGCTTCGACACAGGTGTAAATTATGCCGTTCTCAGCGAACTTTTGAGATTAAGCGCAGGCTACAGTTACATGCATAACTGGTCGAATTTCACCTTTTCGAGTTTTGAAAGGAACTCGATTACCGTGTCAGCATCCTCAAGATTTTAAGCCATGCAGCGCCACCACCTCACCGTGAGCTTCAGATCACTTTTCGCCACCCTGCTCCTGCTAGCAACATGGCACTATCTACCCGCACAAACACCAAGCAACCAACCCCCAGTGGATCCCACTAGGGCTATTGTTTATCGAATCGCGACGAACGACATTATTCGTATCGGTGTCTTTCAGGAACCCGATCTCGACATGATCGCACGTGTGGATGTGAAGGGCATGGTAAATCTGCCGCTCATCGGACAAATCAAAGTGATCAATTACACAATTCCTGAAGCGGAGGTCGCTATTGAAACCGCTTATCGAGACGGCCGTTTTCTGCGTAATCCCCAAGTAACCATCTCGGTGCAGGAATATACGCCCCGTGAAGTCTCCATCCAAGGGCAAGTGCGTAATCCTGGTCGCTACCCACTCCCAATCGAACAGACCATGAGCCTGCTCGAACTCGTGACTCGCGCTCAAGGATTCACCGACACCGCCAAAGGCACCGCCGTAACCGTCACCCGAGTTAATGCCGATGGCACCAAGGAGGTATTCACCGTTGACGTCGAAAGTCTCATCAAAGGCCGTGATCGCGCCAAGGCCAAGGACAGCTCTCTTATTCTACTGCCCGGCGATATTGTTTACGTGCCGGAACGCATTATCTGATTTCGCCCACTTTGCATCATGGCTGACCCCCTACCTCCGTCCGCGACCTCATCCGGGCATTCCGACGACGAAAACTACGTCGAACGCCGGACGTTGCGCGATTATTACGTCATCTTGCGTGAACGCTTTTGGATAGCACTGCCACTCGCACTGCTCATCTCGATCGGCATGGGGTATTATCAAGCCCGTGAAGTGCCGATGTATTCGAGCGTCGCCACGATGCAGTTCGAAAAACCCGAAACAATCGTCACCACTCAGGGCGTGGTCGATGCGTCTGTTCGCTCCGAAGTCGACCTCAACACTTACATTCAGCTGCTGAACAGCGCCCGGCTGCGCACGCGCGTGATTGAATCGCTAACGCCTGATGAGATCAAAATATTGCAGCGCCCTTACATGAAAGACTTGGCGCCTGGCGCATCCCTGCCCGGCCCCGGAAGTATCCTCGGCTCAATCAGCATAGATTCAGTTCGCAACAGTTTCCTTCTAAGCATCACTTGCCGCCACCGTGATCCGGAAGCCGCAGCCTTAATCGCTCAGCGTTACGTCGAGCAGTTCATCAAGTTCCTGCTGGATAATGTCAGTGGTTCCAACGACCTCGCCGTCGAGTTTCTGCGCGAACGCGCGGATCAACTTCGCAAGGAATCAGAGACCAAGGCGCAAAAGCTGCAGGACTACATGCAGAAGCACAACCTGATCTCGCTGGACAACAGCATGAGCATCATCGACGACCGACTGCGCACGGTCAGCTCTGCCCTCACCGCCATTCGCCTCAAGCGTCTGGAGGTCGAATCACTCACCAAGCAGGTGGCCGACTTCCAGCGCGAGGGCCGGAACTTACTGGAAATTTCCTACATCGCATCGCACAGCACCGTTCCAAATCTCAAGGCCCAACTGGCCAGCCTTGAACAGGATCAGGCACGCTTGGCGGAACGCTATTTTGAGCGCCACCCCAAGATGATCGATGTTTCCAACGCAATTGCCGTGACCAAGGAGCAGCTCACCCGGGCAATCGACTTGGCCATCGCCGACCTCAATACGAGCTTCGCAGAAACCCTCAAAAACGAGCAACAGCTCCAAGAGGAATACCGGATCAACGAAAAGCGGGCTCTCGATTTGCGCAGCATGCGGGTAGATTACGAAAGCCTCAGGAGTGATGCCGACGTGGCGAAATCCAACTACATGCAAATTTTGGACCGTCTGAATCAGACCAGCACCACGAAATACATGGAGAAGATTCCGGTTCGCCCGCTTGATCGCGCCACGGTCAACCCCACTCCATACACTCCCAACATGACGCGCATCATCCGCACTAGCGTCATGGTTGGCCTGCTCGTCTTTTTCGGCGTAGCCATCGGCCTCAATTATATCGATGACCGCATCAAGAGCGCGTGGGATGTGGAAAACTTCATCGGCGCGAACCTTCTCGGTATCATCCCTGACCTCTCGTCCGTCAAAGATGAGGACAAGCACGCTCTCCTGATCAATGATTCACAGGCTCCCGGGGCCGAGGCATTTCTCAGCGTTTACAGCTCCGTAAAGATCCACTCGAAGCTCGATTTTCCGAAATCAATTTTGGTGACCAGCACCATTCCCGGCGAAGGCAAAACCCTTGTCTCGTGCAACCTTGCCGGCAGTTTCGCACGGCACGGACGCAAGACGCTGTTGATCGATTGCGACCTCCGTCGCCCCATGCTGCACCGCCACTTTCAGCAACAAAACGACACTGGATTGATCAAATGGTTCGAGGCAGGTGCCAATACCGATATCGATCCCACAACTGATCCGAACCTCGGCATTATCAAACTCGACGACAATCTCTCCCTCCTCAGTTCCGGCGGTCGGTCGAAGAGCCCCACCGAATTGTTGGAATCGCCGCATTTCGGCCAGTTGCTCGAAAAGTTAAAGAAACATTACGAACTTGTCGTCGTTGACTCACCGCCGCTCGGAGCTGTTACCGATAGTCTTCTGATTGCAGAGCGCACAGACGAGGTCATCTACGTCTGCCGGTTCAATCGCGCCTACCGTAAGCACATCCGCCTTTACATTAAGGCGCTTCGCAACGCGAAGAACGAGATTCTCGGCGTCGTGCTCAACGGTCTCACGCCTCGCCGCATCGAGTATTATTCGAACTATCGGTATTACCGCAGTTACAAGAAATACTACGGCTCGCAGTCCTGAGAAAGAAACGCCGGCGCTTGATTTCTGCTCCACAGATGCGCGTTCGCTCGTCAATTTGACGACGTGTCGTCCCTCTCGTCATTTCTCCCGGCCAACTACGATCCGAGCCGGCCACTCGGCCTGATAGCCGGGCAAGGGCTCTACCCGTTGCTCGTCGCACGTGCAGCCAAGGCAGCTGGCGTGCCCGTGCGATTGATCGCATTCGAAGAGGAAACCTCTCCTGAATTGCTCAACTTCATTCCCGAACACGAGCGCGTGACTCTGCTCGTCGGGCAATTGGGGAAAATGCTAAAGGCACTATCCCGCTTTAACTGCGGTTACGCGTTAATGGCCGGCCAAATCACACCGAAGCGTCTATTCAAAGGTCTGCATCCGGACCTCAAGGCCGCGCAAATCCTCATGTCGCTCAAGCGGCGCAATGCCGAAACCATCTTCGGCGCCATCGCGCAGGAAATCGAAAAAATCGGCGTCACGTTACTCGATGCGCGTAGTTTTTTGGATGATCAACTGGCGAGCAGCGGCTGCATGACCGGAGGGCGTTTCCCGATCGAGCCCGAATACATTGAGCACGGCGTGCAGATCGCGCGCGAATGCGCCCGACTTGATATCGGCCAAGGCTGTGTGGTCCGCAAAGGCACTGTTCTCGCCGTCGAGGCCTTTGAAGGCACCGACGCCATGCTGCGCCGCGCCGGCACCTTTAAAACCGACGGTTCGCTATTCGTTAAAACCGTCAAAGGCGCTCAGGACTACCGCTTCGACGTGCCATGCTTCGGCACTCGCACACTCGAGGTCATGCGTGAGGCCGGCTTGCAGACCGCTGCTCTGGAAAGCGGACGCGTGCTCATGTTGGATAAACCTGCAGTTCTCCTCCAAGCGCGCAATTGGGGCATCAGCCTCCTTGGCTTCGACTGAGCCAGTCCACTTGCGCCCATCACGATTCATCGCATAGTTGCACCATGTCCAAGACCAACGCTCTGCCCGTCACCGTCAAGGGAGTCATGCCGACGACCAACGGCTGCGCCGTATTCTTGGGCGACGAGAACAAAACATTTCTGATCTACGTCGATCAATCTGTCGGGTCAGCCATTCAACTCACCCTCTCCGGTGTCAAAAAGGACCGGCCACTCACCCACGATCTGATCGGCAGCATCCTTCTCGGCACCGGCGCACGGCTTGAGCACGTGCTGATCAACGAAGTGCGCGGCGGCACGTTTTTCGCCCGCATCATGCTGCACATGAGCAACGAGCTTGGCCGCAAGATCGTTGAAATCGACGCCCGCCCCAGCGATTCCATCGTCCTCGCCTTGCAGCAGAAATGCAGCATCTTGGTCGACCGTTCGGTCTATGACGCCGTCGAGGATCGAACTGAGATTCTCGAGCGTGTTTTGCGTCAGCAGTCCGAAGAGGAGGAAGATGAGACCTGATTCGTCTTCACTGCCAGTCGGTCATATTCCCAACCAACCGCTGACCGCGCTTGCCCCGATGCAGGACGTCACGGACTTGGCGTTCATGCGCGTGATTGCACACTACGGCGCACCGGATTATTTCTTCACCGAGTTTCTTCGCGTTCACTCTCAATCGCGCCCCGAGAAGCACATTCTGCGCTCCATCGATGAGAACACCACTGGACGCCCCATTTTCGCCCAATTGATTGGCGAAGATATTCCTCACTTGCTGCGCACCGCACGCGAACTTTTGCAGCATCCCATCGCGGGAATTGATCTCAACTTGGGCTGTCCCGCTCCGAAGGTTTACAAGAAAAATGTCGGCGGCGGATTGCTGCGCGATCCCGCTCGCATCGACGAAATCCTTGCGGCCCTGCGCGAAGCCATCCCCGGTCTATTCACGGTAAAAATGCGCATTGGGTTCGATGACACCGCCCCCTTTGAAGCCGTGTTGGAAAGCGTAAACCGGCACAGAGTTGATCTGCTTAGCGTGCACGGCCGCACCGTGAAGGAAATGTATCGCAGCGAAGTTCACTACGATTTCATCGCCCAAGCCGCCGCCACGGTGCGCTGTCCGGTGTTGGCCAATGGCAATGTCACTTCCGCTCACAGAGCCCGCGAGGTTGTTCAAGACACCAAGACCGCCGGTGTCATGATCGGTCGCCACGCGATTCGTAATCCGTGGATTTTCAAACAATGCCGCGAGATCTTCTCCGGCCAAACTCCCTCCGCCATCACGCTTGCCGATGTGCGCGATTATGTTGAGCGGCTTTATCACGCGACCAAGCATCCCGATTTCCCTGAGCGCGCCCACGTCAATAAAATGAAGAAGTATCTCAATTTTGTGGGCCAAGGCGTGGATGCCGAAGGTCGCTTCCTGCATGACATGCGCCGCACTTCAACTGAGGCCGAATTGTTTGGAGTGTGCGACCACCATCTATTGAGTAATCCGAACACATTTTTCGCGCCTGAACCTTATCCCGGCGTCATCGCTCGCCCCAATTGTGAAACCCCAACCAGCTGTTCTCTGGACGAAATCACGGCATGACCATCACTCTGCAATACGGCAAAACCGGATTACCCCTTGATCTCACCGGTATCAACGCGACAGTCATCCGCCCGCAACACATCACCGGGCTACCGGACGAACACGTTGGTTTTATTGAAGCCGTCCGTCACCCCGTCGGCACCAAACCGCTACGCGAATTAGTTCGCCCTACCGAAACTCTCGCCGTGGTCATTCCCGACGGCACCCGGCCTCTGCCGAGTAATCGCTTGCTGCCATGGCTATTCGCTGAGCTTTCGCATGTGCCGAAGGAGAACATCACCATCTTCATCGGCACGGGTTCACATCGCGCCAACACGCCCGAAGAACTTGATGGCATGCTCGGCACCGCGATTTCGCGGCACTATCGCATCGTCAATCACGACGCGCACGATCCCTCCACGCTAGCGCTCGCCGGCCAGTCCGCCATGGGCTATCCCGTGCACATGGCGCGTGGCTACGTCGAAGCCGATCGCCGCATCATTCTTGGTTTCATTGAACCACATTTCATGGCCGGATTTTCCGGCGGTTACAAAGCCGTGATGCCCGGCCTCGCCGGCATCGACACGATCATGCACTACCACGGCGCGAGCGTCATTGGCGATCCGCGCAGCACGTGGGGAGAATTGGAAGAGAATCCCACGCAACGCCACGTGCGCGCCGGCGGTTCACTGCTGCCCATCGATTTCTGTATCAACGTCACGCTTAACTCCGAGAAACGCATCACGCGCTATTTCTGCGGAGAAACAATGGCGGCGCATCGCGCGGGCTGCGCGTTTTCAAAGTCGACCGCGATGGTCGCTTGCGAGCGTCCTTTCCCCATCGTCGTCACCACCAATAGCGGTTTTCCGCTCGATCAAAATCTCTACCAAGCCGTTAAAGGTATGTGCGCCGCCGCGCGTATTATCGAGCAAGACGGACTGATTCTCGCCGCCGCGCGCTGTAATGACGGGTTTCCGGAGCATGGAAATTTTCGCTCCATGCTTTTCGACTCCACCTCGCCGCGCGAACTGTTCGACCGCATCATGGCACCCGGCTTTGCCACCTTCGATCAATGGCAGGTTCAATTGCTCGCCATGGTGCAGATGAAGGCTCGTGTAGGAGTTCATTGCGAGATCGACGCCGATCAACTGCAGCGAGCGCATTTCGAATCAGTGCCAGACATTCGCGCCGCGTTAGACGCAGAATTAGGCCGCATAGGACGTGATGCCCCGGTGGCCGTGCTGCCCGAAGGGCCGCTTACCATTCCGTATCTGACGTAAGCGACAGCTCGCAGGCTTACTCGATTCCGAGTTTCTGCCGGCCCGCTTCTGAGATCATCTGCGGAGTCCAAACCGGATCCCACACGATGTGAACTTTCACATCCTCGACTGCCGGCAAAGCCGCTATGCGTTGACGAGCGTCCTCGGCGATAACCGGTCCCATACCGCAACCCGGCGCGGTCAGCGTCATTTTTACTTCGATGAGATGCTTTTGATCCGCGGTCTGCTCAATCGACAGATCATAGACTAAACCTAAGTCCACGATGTTAACCGGTATTTCCGGATCGAAACATCCCTTCAACGCATCCCATACCGCCGCCTCACTGAATTCTTCAGGGCCGCCTACGGATTCATCCAATGGAATGTCATTCAGCGCGCTGGCTGCATCCTCTCTCGCAATGCGAAATAGTCCTTCGTCAGTCCTCACCGTGATGCTGCCGCCGAGAGTTTGTGTGATGTAGACAGAAGTTCCCGCCGGCAGCGTTACTTCTTCGCCGACAGGAATGCGCGTCGCGCGGCAGTCAGTTTTGAGTTGTTGCTCCATATTAATTCAGCTCCAGCAGATAAGGCAGGCGGGCATAGGCACCCTGCGGATCGTTGTATGTGTCCAGTGCGCGTAATTGCGCCTCGACCTTTTTCACCAATTCCTTCGTCGCTCCACTTCGCAGGGAAACAGATGGATTCAACCGTTGCATAGCCTCGGTAATCACCTCGGCGATTGTCTTCGGACGCGGAAACTCCGTCACACGGTAATCGTGCTTCAATCCCGCTTCACTCGCGGCATAAGCAATGGCCTCTTTTAATCCGCCCAGTTCGTCGACCAAGCCGAGTCTCTGCGCTTCGACGCCGGACCACACATGGCCTTGGGCAATCTCGTGCACAAACTCCTCCTCCAATCCACGCGCCTCGGCCACCTTTTCGACAAACTCTCCGTAAATCCAATCGACCGAGCGCTGCACAATTTTCATCTCGGCTTCGGTCTTGGGTCGGCTGATCGACAACGCATCGGCAAATCGTCCGGTCTTCACGCCGTCAAAACTCACGCCCCAATTGGCCGCCAGTTGTTTGACGTCAAACAGCAATCCGAAAACGCCGATAGAGCCGGTCACCGTCGTCGGCTCGGCATAAATTCGATTAGCGTAAGCCGAAATCCAATAGCCGCCCGAAGCCGCGTAGGACCCCATCGAAACAACGACCGGTTTTTTCTCCGCCGCGAGACGCATTTCCCGCTGAATCGTTTCAGAAGCCGTGGCACTGCCGCCCGGGCTGTTTACCCGAAGAACGATCGCTTTCACGCTGTCGTCCTGTCGCAACGCGCGTAGCTCCCGCGAGAATTGATCGCCGCCGACTTGGTGCCAATTGCCTTCTCCATCGACGATGTCACCTTCCGCATACAAGACCGCAATACGATTGCGACCACTGCCTTCCTCGGAAGTAAGTCCCGCATAGGCACGCAACGAGATTTGCTTAAACGGCAGCGGGGAATTCGCGCGTCCTGTGGCCTTCTTCAATTCATCCAAAATCACATCACGGTAAGCCAAGCGATCAACCAGCCCGCTATCCTTTGCCGGTTCGGCCATGATCATGCCCTCGCTATCCGCGATCGCCTGAATATCGACCTGTTGAAGCTTTCGACTCGTCGCAATTTCAGTCGTGAGACTGCCCCACACGTCATCGAGCAGTTGTTGCAGTTGCTCGCGATTCTCGTCGCTGAAGCTGTTACGCACAAACGGCTCAGCCGCGCCTTTGTAGCGCCCAGCCTTGGCGAGTTGCACGCCGATGCCAAAACGCTCAAACGCATCGCTAAAGAACATCGATTCGCTGGCCAAGCCCGGCATGACCAGCACGCCATAAGGATCCAACGCGATGTCATCGGCCACCGAGGCGATATAATAATCCCGCGTCATCGCGCTCGTCAGGTAAGCCTGCACCGGTTTGCGCGATGCCTTGAAGTCGATCAGCGCCTCGCGCAGCTCGCGCATCGCCGCGTAACCCGAGCCCAATCCGGCAGGTTGCACGGAGCCGGTGATAAACAGTCCTTTAATGCGCGAGTCTCCCGCCGCAGCGCGAATCGCACGGACGGCGGCGCGCAATTGAATGACCTCGTGATCTTCGCGAGCCAGCGCGCCCAAGTCCATTTCCTTGGGCGCATCCGTAAAGTTTGCCGACAAATCCAGCACCAAGTAAGAACCTTGCTCAACCGGCGCCGGTTTTTCTCCCATCGATCCAATCGCGATTAATAGCACGAGCACAAACGCGGACAGTCCTGCCGCAAAAATCACCAAGGCCGCCAGTGCCCCCAGCATCGACGATAGGAAGTTTCTCATATGTTGCGACGATAGACAGAGTTCACGGTTCAGCCAGTAAATCCTCACGATTCACGGTCGATTCCAACCGGTTATAAAAACAACGGCCACGAACTGATTGCTGTTGGGGATCTTCCTGCTCATCATTTTCGCACTATGAGCGAAAAGAAGGAACTTCTGACGACCAATCGCAAAGCGCTCACCATTAATCTCGACGCCAGTAAATACGGCACGTTTGCCGAGATCGGAGCCGGTCAGGAAGTCGCCCGTGTTTTTTTTCATGCCGGCGGAGCCTCAGGCACTATCGCCAAAACAATCTCGGCCTACGACATGACTTTCAGCGATGCCATCTACGGCAAATCGCAGCGCTATGTTTCGCAAGAGCGTCTCTCGCTCATGCTCGATCACGAATACTCTCTACTGCAGGAGCGATTGACCGCCGAGCGAGGCGACCGCACCGAGTTTTTCGTTTTCGCTGACACGGTCTCTGCGAGAAATTTTACCGGCACGAATGAGCAGCACGGCTGGATGGGCGTCCGCTTCCAAACGAAACCCGGCGGCGAGCCCAGCGACATCGTCCTGCACGTGCGGATGTGGGACAAAGAAAACATCCTGCAACAGGAGGCTCTCGGCATCGTCGGCACAAACCTGCTCTATGGCGCTTTCTATTATCGCGACAATCCGAGCAAGTTCATCGAGTCCCTCCTCGACAACCTCAGTCACGAGCGCATCGAAGTCGACATGCTGGAATTCCGCGGACCGGAGTTTGTCGATGTGGATAATCGCCTGACTTCACTCCTGCTGGTGCAGCACGGCCTCACCAATGCCGTGATGTTCGGCCCCAAAGGAGATGTGCTGCAACCCTCCGAAGTGCTCTATAAAAAATCCATCCTCGTTGAGCGCGGCAGCTTTCGTCCTGTCACCCACGTCAATGTAGACATGCTGAATTGTGCCACCGCGCAATTCATGCAGGATCCTCTCGTGAAGGGCAAAAAGATCGTCGTGCTCATGGAGATCACGATGCACAACCTGCTCTCCGACGGAGAACTCAACGCCGACGATTTTCTTTCGCGCGTCGATCTGCTCGGCGACATCGGATTTACTGTGCTAATTTCCAACTACTCGGAATTCTATCGGCTCACTTCCTACTTCCGCCGCTACACCAAGGAGATGATCGGCGTGGCAATGGGCATTAACAACCTCATCGAAATTTTTAACGAGAAATACTACGAAAACCTCGAAGGCGGCATCCTTGAATCCTTCGGCCGGTTATTCCGTCACTCGGTCAAACTTTACATTTATCCAATGCGCCAGGAGGCCTTTGATCACTATCTGGCCACCGGGCAAACGACCACACAGCAAGGCTTATCCACCGCCAGCGGTCACTCATTCGCTTCCGGAGTTTTGATTACGGCCAAGAACGTTCAGGTCACCGAACATCTCCGCAATCTCTACGCGCACTTGCTGGAGAACCACTACATCGACTGCATCGTTGGTTTTAATCCCGAGATCCTGCACATTTTCTCCCGCGACGTGCTTCGCCGTATTCAGGAAAAAGACGACTCATGGGAAACAATGGTTCCTCAAACTGTGGCGGCGGCCATCAAGCGCCGCAAATTGTTTGACTACGAAGGCCCCGAGGGCGCGACCGCTACGTAAGCATACCGCCGATGCACTTCACCAAATACCACGCTCTCGGCAACGATTACATCGTGCTCAACCCCGCGGATTTTCCGGATTGGCCGCAACCTGATGAGTCCGCCATTCGCACAATCTGCCACCGCAATTTCGGCATTGGGTCCGACGGCATTCTCTGGGGCCCCTTACCTTCATCGTCTGCTGATGCAGGCCTGCGCATTTTTAATCCCGATGGTTCGGAAGCAGAAAAATCCGGAAACGGACTGCGCATTTTTTCGCGCTATCTCTGGGATAATCGCATCGTTAAAACGCCCGACTTCACGGTCGAAACCCCCGGCGGCGTGGTGAAGGTATCCATTCTTGAACATGAGAAACTCATTCGTGTCGGCATGGGCCGCGTCAGTTTTCAAAGCTCACGTATTCCCGTAACTGGACCTGATCGCGAAGTGATCAATGAGCGCATCGAAATTCCGGGCGCTGCATTTACCTTCTGCGCCGCGACCATCGGCAATCCGCACTGCGTCATTCTGCAAGACACGGTTTCCGAAGCCTTCACCTGCCAACACGGGCCAGCCTTGGAATGCCACCCCTATTTCCCACGGCGCATCAATGTGCAGTTTATGCAGGTCATCGATCGCGCCAACATTCGAATCGAAATTTGGGAACGCGGTGCTGGTTACACACTGGCGTCCGGTAGCAGTTCGAGTGCCGCAGCAGCTGTTGCGCGTAAACTCGGCTTGGTTGATGCCTCACTGACCGTGCACATGCCCGGTGGACAATTGAGCATCCAGATCGATGAAGACTGGCATGTCTCGATGACCGGTCCGGTCACCGGCATTGGCAGCGGCGCGCTTTCTTCTGATCTGCTCGAATCTGCGCGGGCACAAAAAAACCGGACCTAGAGGGCCGGTTTTTTCTAAACGAAACTTACAGGTTTCAGTATTTGACCGAGCAACCGTAAGGCTGGGAAGTTGGAGTCGCCACGGGCTCGCCCTTCGCCACGGCGGCCAGCGCCGAAGTCACATAATTTTCTGCCTTCGCGATGTCGGCTTTGTTGCTCGAACGAATGCTGTCGATCGCGCCGTTATAAACTAAAGTGCCATCAGCCGTGATCACATACATGTGCGGCGTAGTCTTCGCGCCGTAAAGCCGTCCGACCGTGCCATCTTGGTCGCGGAAATAGCCTGTCCACGAAGCGCTGTTGCGCTCTTGCCACGCTTTGACTTGCTCAGGCGAGTAGTCGCCTTGGGCACCGGGATGACCTGAATTAATCAAGAGCCACACCACACCATCAGCCAATGCTTGGGCCTGAAGCTTGGGCATGTTACCGCTCTCGTAATGTTTAACCACGAAGGGACACTCTTGGTTGACCCACTCCAAGACCACGGTCTTGCCGCGATAATCCGAGAGGCTGCGAGAGTTGCCATCAATGTCGGTCAGCGTGAAGTCCGGCGCGGACGCACCTACTTCAACTCTAGCGGTTGCGATGGAGGCCAGGAATAAACCGGCCGCGAGAATTGCGGGGATACGTTTCAATTTCATGGGATGCGCCAATGATTAACTAAAAATATCCCGAGTTCCAGCCGGACCGACCGATTTTTCAAAACGCGAAAAGCTTGAAGAAGCACACTTAACCACAGCTTGCGGTGGGCCTCCGACTAGGTTGAATACCCGAGCACAGCATGCTCAACCGCCGCGACATCTTAAAGCTATCTTGGCGATACCAAGTGAATCTCGGTCTGCTGTTCGTATTGCTGGTCACGTTGACCTGCCTGCTCTGGCCGCACTGGAGCGACAACTCCGACCTTTCGCACAGTTTTTTCATGCCGCTGATTTTCGGGCTGTTGATCAAGGAAGGCCTCACACACGGCCCAGCGCGCTATCCTTCATCCAGTCCCGTCAAAACCGCCGGCATAGCGTTGTTGCTTTTTCTCGGATTGGCGACCGTCGGCATGGGTGGGCTTTATGCCGCATCAGTCGGTTGGAATCATTCACTCGTGGCATTCGTTCTCACGGGTGGCGCGGTGCTTTTGCTCTTCGCCGCCTTACTGGTTTTTTCAGACGAGAACGTCCGACTCGTTCCGTTCAATTGGCCATTGTTTACCGCCATCGGATTGTGGGCGCTGTGCGCACCGTTGCCTCCGGGCACCTACAGCCGGTTGACGCTGAGCCTTCAGCTCATGGTCACGCAAAGCGTGCTAACCGCGCTGAACTTCCTAGGCATCGCGGCCAGCCGACAGGGCAATATTATCGAACTTGCCACGACATCCGTTGGCGTGGAGGATGCCTGTAGCGGCGTGCGCAGCCTGATCTCGTGTATCTTTGCCGCCATCGTTTTTTCTGCGCTGCTCGTGCGACAAACATGGGCGCGCATCGTAATCATCGGGCTAGCTGTTCCCTTGGCTCTGGGCATGAACTTTCTGCGCTCGCTCGCGCTGACCTTGCTAGTCAACGCAGGCGTGGACATTTCGGGCACATGGCACGATGCCACTGGATTTGCGGTGCTCGGCGTAACCGCAGTCGTTCTGGGCGGACTCGCCGTGTTGTTTGATTCCGGAGACAAAGCAAAATCTGCCAGCCAGACTGATATCACACCTTCCGCTCAATCTTCTCACAGGCTCACCTCCCTGCTTCTCTCCGGCTTGGGCACTGTCGCAGTTTTGGCGCTGTTTTTCTATGTCGTCACTCGGCCCACACCCGATTCGAAATCACCGCCCAACTTGTTAGAGATATTGCCGGAAAACGCGGAGGGTTGGCTGACCACTACCAGTTCCGACCTCTATCAATTCAGCGGCATTCTCAGAACCGAGAATCTCGCCGAGCGCACCTACAAACGCATGGTTGATGGGCAACTGGTGCAGTTGACGGTCTATCTCGCCTTCTGGCAGGCCGGTCAGTCCTCAGTCAGCCAAGTGGCTATGCATACGCCCGACGCCTGCTGGCCCGGCTCGGGTTGGGTTGCACTGCCGGAAAACAATCAACGCGCCACACTCGCGATTAACGACTACGTCTTGCCGACGGCCGAGGTGCGAAAATTCCGTAACGGTAATTACCCGCAGTTCGTGTGGTTCTGGCATCTCTACGACGGGCGCCCCATTGATTACGAGAACCCTTACTCCGCCTTGCGATTGCTTCAAACCGCTTGGCGACACGGCTTTCAACGCGACGGTGATCAGATGTTCATTCGAGTCTCCGCCAACGTTCCATGGGAGCAGTTGCAACACGATCCGTTGCTAAACCAGATTCTCCAAAACCTCCGGTCTTCCGGCCTCTAACGATGCCCCTGCCCATCACTTCTTTGGAGCGCCGCATTCTCGTGATCATCGCCGCACTGATCGTGTTGGGGCTAATCGGCATGGCGGTATTTTAATCGTTTTTCTATCGCATGCCTGACTCTCGCTCCCAAAAAACCCGGCCAACCTTTACGGTGTTCATTGCCTGCATCGCACTGGCGGCCACCGTCGGATTGGTCTTCGTCGGTTTCTCTGCAGCTCGGCTACGAGTTGAAAACGCCCTGCTACAACAGCATCTGGAGTTGAGTGATTTGCATCTGCGTAGTCAGCAAATCCAGCTCCAATCCGAAGAAATCCTCACGCAGGCACACTTGCGCAACGCCACGACCGTTTCGGATATACGCATCCATTTTCTCCAGCCGCACGCTGATACCATAGCCGGCACCACGGCCTGTATCATTTGGCTGCCGTCGCAGCGCACAGGCATCCTTTTCACGGAAAACCTGCCCGCCCTTTCCGAAAGGCAAGAATACCGCTTGTGGATCATCACTGCATCCACCAACGAGCGACTCGATTGCGGCGCGTTTCAAAGTCGCAATGCCACTACTAATTCGCCGTTTCAGTTTCAGATCCCTGCCGAATTCCCGATTGATGATTCAACGCCGCGATTCGGCGTGAGCATCGAAACCATCGGCCATGATTCCGAAGCTGCATTCATGGTGCTTTCGAGCAGCTGAAAGCCAGTTGCAGGAGCCGAAAATCTAATCTCGACGCAGTTCCAACAGACGAGGAAACTGCCCGCGTATGATCATAAAACCCAAGGTTCGTGGCTTTGTTTGCGTCACTGCTCACCCCGATGGTTGCGCAGCTCACATCCAGCAACAGATCGATTACGTAAAATCGAAGGGCAACATCGCCCACGGGCCCAAGAAGGTGCTCGTTATCGGCGCCTCCACTGGCTTCGGACTCGCCTCGCGGATCACCGCAGCCTTCGGCTCCGGCGCTAGCACGGTCGGCGTATTCTTCGAGCGCCCTTCCGAAGTGGAACGACTGGGCACGCCCGGTTGGTATAACACCATCGCTTTTACCGAAAAAGCCCGCGCGGCCGGACTCTATGCGCGCAATTTCAACGGCGACGCCTTCTCCAACGAAATCAAGCAGCAGGTCATCAACGCCATCAAGGAAGACCTCGGCTCGGTTGATCTCGTAGTCTATTCGCTGGCTTCGCCCCGCCGCACACATCCCGACACGGGCATCGTGCACAAATCGGTGCTCAAGCCCGTCGGCAAAACCTATTCCAATCGCACCGTTGATACGGACCGCCGCGTAGTGAGCGACATCACGATCGAACCCGCCAACGATGAAGAAATTGCCGACACGATCGCCGTGATGGGCGGCGACGATTGGGAACGCTGGATCAAGGCCCTCGACGCCGCCGGCGTGCTCGCTCCCGGCGCCACGACGATCGCCTACTCTTACATCGGCCCTGAAGTCACTTGGGACATTTACAAGAACGGCACGATCGGTCTCGCCAAAAACGACCTCGAAGCCGCCTGCAAGCGCATCAACTCCCTGCTCAAGAGCAAAGGTAACGGCCGTGCGTTGATCTCCGTTAACAAGGCGCTCGTTTCCCAAGCCAGCTCGGCCATTCCCGTCGTTCCGCTCTACATTTCGATTCTCTACAAGCTCATGAAAGCCAAGGGCACGCATGAGACTTGCATCGAGCAAATGCAGCGGCTGTTCGCCACCCGCCTCTACACCGGCGGCGAAACTCCTGTCGATGAAGCCGGCCGTGTCCGCGTGGACGACTGGGAAATGCAAACCGACATCCAAGAAGGCGTAAAAACCATCTGGCCCCAAGTCACCACCGAGAACATCGCTGAGCTGACCGATATTGCCGGTTATCAGGTAGAATTCTTGCGTATGTTCGGCTTCGGTTTTGCCAGCATCGATTACGATGCGGAATGCGAACCGCACCGCCAGCTGACCTAAACAATTACACCAACACCGGCGGGGTCACACGACCCCGCCTTTTTTATGCGAGCTGTCATTCAACGTGTCTCCAGCGCCAGTGTTACCATCGACGGCGCCATCAAATCTCAAATCGGCCCAGGCCTTCTCGTTCTACTTGGCGTCGCCTCTGGCGATTCGGCCAACGACGGCGCTTGGCTTGCGGCGAAGATCGCCGCGCTGCGTATTTTTCCGGACGATGAAGGACGCATGAATCACTCGGTGTGCGATGTTGCCGGCGAGGTAATGGTCATCAGTCAGTTCACCCTCATCGCCAGCACGCGCAAAGGCACACGCCCCTCCTTCAACGATGCCGCTCGTCCCGAGCTCGCGATTCCGTTATACGAATCGTTCGTGCAAACCATCTCCGCGCACATTGGCAAATCCGTCGCCACTGGAGAATTCGGTGCAGATATGAAAGTCGAACTCGTCAACGACGGTCCAGTCACGCTCGTCATCGATTCGCGCAACCGCGAATAAGCACTCAGTCAATCGAGCCCGGCACGGTCAGCGACTTGCCGTTATCCTTCGGGCCGAGTTGGAGAATAAACGGCGCAGCGGTGCGCGCCCACTCTTCCGCTTTGGGATACGCGCTGGCCCCATCAGCCCAGCACGTGCGCAGCATGTCCGTGTCGATCACGCCGGGATTGAGCGGCACCGCAGCCATGCCAGCGGGCAGTTCCTCCGCCAGCGCTTTCGTCAATCCCTCGATACCCCACTTGCTCATGCAGTAAGAAGCGACATCGGGTGAAACGGATCTCCCCCAGCCTGAACTCAAATTAACAATCACTCCACGCTTGGCCTCGACCATGGCGGGCACGAAATGCCGAATGACATTGGCCACACCACGCAGGTTCACGTCGGTGAGCTTGCTAAACTCCGCGTCGCTTTGCTCCCACAACGGCGCCGGTCGGTTCATCAACGCGGCGTTGTTGATCAAAATATCCGGCGCGCCGAAGCTGCCGAGCACGTCAATCGCCCACAGCGCGACCTTGTTATCCAGCGCCACATCCACGACCGAAAAGTGATGCTGCGGATGATCCATGCGCAGGTCGAAAATCTCCGGCCCCGCACGTCCGCAACCGATCACTGTGTGGCCGGCAACCATGTAGGCCTCGGCCAGTGCTCGCCCGAGACCTTTAGTTGCGCCCGTGATGACAATTTTCATCACTTACTTTCGGGTCTGCATCACGACCTTGTTCAGGCCAATGCGACGGCAGGCATCCCAAACCTGAGTGACGACGCCGAAGTGACTCGTCTCGTCGGCACGCACGAGAATCGGCGTGTCTTTGTTCACGCGTTTCACTTCCTGCAGCATGTTCTCAAGGTTCGCGATGGATGTCTGGCGACCGTTATAGGAAACGTTGCCGTCCTTATCGATGCCGATCTCCACCTTGCCTTCGAACTGGTTCTGACCGGAAGTCGAGACCTTGGGGACAGTGATATTGAGCGTCGTGGCCGATTTGAACTGCATCGTCACGAACGCGAAGAACACGAGCATCACGAGCACGTCGATCAACGGCACGAGATTCATCTCGGGCCGCTTGCGGCGTCGTGGAGCGAGCGAAGAGCTCATGATTGCTTGGAGCGCTTGAGAATGCGTTCGAGCAGCACGTCGAGCTGCGCGGCGTAATTTTCAACCCGGCGTTGCAACCAGCCCGCGCCAACCAGCGCCGGAATGGCGATAACCAGACCGATCACCGTGGCCGAAAGAGCCAACGCCACACCCGAGGTAAAAGCCACCGGATCAGGCAGACCGGTTTCCGGTGAAATTTGCGAGAACACGCGCAGCAAACCCGTAACCGTGCCGGTCAGACCGATCAGCGGCGCGGCGGCATAAATCACATCGAGATACGGGATGCCCCGCTCCATGCGATTGATCTCCAAGCGCGCAAACGCACGAACCGCGCCTTCGTCGTCTTTATGCTGCTCCGCAAAGTCCACGATGCGCGCCAACACAGTATGGCGGCCGCCCATGAGTTGCTTTCCTGAGACGACAGCGTCCACCAAGTCTTGCGGCATCACCGCTGCCCTGCGCAGGGCGAAGGCCCTTTCACAGAGAATATAGACCGCAATGGCCGAACAAAGCCCAAGCGGATAGATAAGCAGGCCGGCGCCCGTAAAGACCTCAATAGCTGCTAGAGTCATCATGGATGTGTGGCCTTGTGACGCGTAAGCCGCGAAAAAGGTTCAAAAATGTTATGCGCTATTACGAATATAGGGCAAGCTCGCGGCCTTGGCCGTCACCGCCACGCTGCCTTCCAGCAGCTCGCCAATCGGATCCCAACGACCATGGACGAGCGCATCCCGAGCAGATTCCCGCATCGTCAACGGCACGGCATCACTGCCAAAACGAATTTGCTGGGCGGCCAAATCCACCGTCACCTCAAGGGTCGGATCGATCGCCACCGCCGCACTGATTTTACGAATATCCTCGCGCGCCGCATTCACGCAAACGAGGCCAATGTTGGTAGCATTGCCAAAGAATATCTCGGCAAAGTTCTCCGCCACGACGGCACGGAGGCCGAACTTTTTGATGGCTTGAGGAGCGTGCTCGCGCGAACTGCCGCAGCCAAAATTCGCGCCGCTCAGCAGAATTTTAGCGCCGGCGTGTTTCGGGTCATCCAGCGGGTGCACACCGCCGGATTTGCGATCGTCCGCAAACAGGCCTTCGCCAAGTGCGTCAAAGGTCACGCACTTTAAGAAGCGCGCCGGAATAATGCGGTCGGTGTCGATATCATTACCCGGCACGGTCACAGCGCGGCCGGTGATGGAAGAAATCTTTTCTAGAGCCATGGGAATCAGTTGCTGGAGGTTACTTCAAACACTTCGCGGGCGTCGGCAACCGCGCCGGTCACGGCGGCGGCGGCAACCATCACCGGACTCATGAGCAGAGTGCGGCCGGTCGGACTGCCTTGGCGGCCCTTAAAGTTGCGATTGGACGAGCTGGCGCACATCTGGTCCCCGACAAGCTTGTCGGGATTCATCGCGAGACACATCGAGCAACCGGCCTCACGCCATTCGAAGCCCGCTTCCTTGAATACGCGATCGATGCCCAATTCGGCGCAAACCGCGCTGACCAATTGCGAACCCGGCACGGCAATCGCCTTCACGCCCGGAGCCACACGGCGGCCTTTCAGATATTTGGCGACTTCCTTGAAATCTGACAGCCGCGCATTCGTGCAGCTGCCCATGAACGCCACGTCGATCTTCGTGCCTGCGATCGGAGCACCGGCCTTCAGTTTCATATAGGCCAGCGCTTCTTCGATGCTCACACGCTCGTCGTCGGAAGTAGCCTTGGTCGGATCAGGCACGGGTTCTTCGATGCTAATGGCTTGGCCAGGATTGATACCCCAAGTCACGGTCGGAGCGATGTCCTCGCCGCGAATCATCACCACGTCATCATAATCGCAGCCGGGATCGCTGGCGATGGAACGCCAATGCGCGACCGCCTCATCCCATGCTTGGCCCTTCGGCGCATATGGCCGACCCTTGAGATATTCGAAGGTGGTTTCGTCCGGATTTACATAGCCAACGCGCGCGCCGCCTTCGATCGACATATTACAGACAGTCATGCGCTCTTCCATCGAGAAGCGGTCAAACACCTCGCCGCCGTATTCGTAGGCGTAACCAGTGCCGCCATTGACGCCAAGCGTGCGGATGATGTGCAAAATCACGTCCTTCGCATAAACTCCCGCACGCAGACGACCGGTCACATTGATGCGGCGAACTTTTAGAGGGCTTAACGCGATCGTCTGCGTCGCCAACACGTCACGCACTTGGCTGCTACCAATACCGAAGGCGATCGCGCCAAACGCACCGTGCGTGCTCGTGTGCGAATCACCGCAGGCAATCGTCGTGCCCGGCTGGGTGATACCTTGCTCCGGTCCCACCATGTGCACGATGCCTTGTTTGCCTGAGCTCAGGTCGAAATAAGTGATGCCATGGTCAGCGCAGTTTTTGCGCAGTTCCTTGATCATCTGATCCGCCAGCGGATCGCTGAACGGCTCGGTCTGCTGGTCCGTCGGAACGATGTGGTCAACCGTCGCAAACGTGCGATGCGGCATCGCCACTTTGAGACCGAGATCGCGCAACATCCCGAACGCTTGCGGGCTGGTCACCTCGTGAATCAGGTGTGTGCCGATGAGCAGCTGCGTCTGGCCGTTCGCCAAGGTGCGAACGGCGTGGGATTGCCAGACTTTTTCGAAAAGGGATTTGGCCATGAGTGTATCGAATTAGGATCCACTGGTGTCAGTGGAGCGGCTATCGTAGCAGAGCATTGCAATAACTCAAAATACTTAATTTATCACTATTGATGCCGATTAAGTATCAATTCGATTTCGACCTGCGCCAGCTCTCCAGCTTCCATGCAGTCGCGCAGCTTTTGCATTTTCGCAAAGCCGCGGAATTGCTCGGCATCGCCCAGCCCGCTCTCAGCCGACAGATCGCTCAATTGGAAGAAGCTCTCGGCACGCCGCTTTTCAAACGCACGCGGCGCCGTGTGGAACTGACACCCGCGGGCCAGTTATTGTTCGAGCGCGTGCAACCGCTGCTGAATTCGCTTCATCACTTGGGACCTGAACTCCATTCGATGATGTCCGGCGAAACCGGCCGCGTCCGCATCGGCTTCACCGGTCTTGCGATGGCTACGGTGTTGCCCGGCATCATACGCGCATTTGGCCAATCGCACCCCGGAATCCGCGTTGAACTCAACGAATCACCCACCGCCGCACAGATTGACGCGTTGCGTAGCGGAGAAATCGATTGCGGCTTCTTCCACCCCGAATCCCACGCCCCGGAAGGCATGCACACGCACCAGCTCTTGCGTGAATCCAACGGCATCTTGCTTCCCGCAGCCCACCCGCTCGCCCACGGGAAAAAACTTCATCTGCGTAATTTGGCGGACACGCCGTTCGTGCTCTTTCCGCGACATCTCAACCCCGGATTCTATGATCGCATTTTGACGAGCTGCGCCAGCGCGGGAATCACGTTGAAAATCGTGGATGAAGTCTGGCCGCGCACCAACGCCATCGGACTCGTGCGCGCGGGATTAGGCGCGACTTTCATTACGCCTTCCGAAGCGCGCACCCTGCCCGCTGAAGTCGTGTTTCGTCCCCTAATTGGCCCCGCCCCAGAGAGCCGATTGGTCGCTGGTTGGATCAAAGTCACCGACAATTCTCCTGCTGTCCAAGCCTTCATCAAAATCGCTACGTCCGACCAATCTCGCGCCAAAGCACCGCGACATTGACGCGCTCTGCGCATTGGCATGGGATGAATGCGATGCAGGATATTTGCAGGAGCATGAAACGATTCGCGCGCTTGATCGCGACTCTATGCGTCTTCGCGATAAGCAGCGCCAAAGCCGATCTGCTCGATCCTGAGGCCGGCTTGCCGCCGATGGTGCATTTTCTCGCCACGGAATATCAAGGCCACCCACAGGTCTTCGATGTGCTGCCCGCATCCAATGGCATGCTCTATTTGGCCAACGTCATGGGCATGCTCGAATACGATAGCGTGCGCTGGAAGCATCACCGTGCACCGGTCACCTTCGTTTATGATATCGCCGAGGATGCCCAAGGCCGCATCTGGTTGGCCAGCAATGGCGACCTCGGCTATTTCGGCCCCGACAATCAAGGCTCGCGGACCTACACCTCCGTGCGCGATTTGCTGCCGCCTGAAGCGCGAGATGTAGGATCACCGTCCTCGCTAATTATCCTGGGCGATACGGTATATGTGGCGATCAAAGCCGGCGTCGCCAGTTTTACGGATAACTCGGTCAAATTCTGGCCCAAGTCATCCGAGCGGGTTAACGGCTACCTCGCCACTCTCGGCGACACGATCTATTGGCTCGATTCCGACGGCACGCTCAAAGCTCTCCGCGACGGCGAGATGAAACCGATCGCGCGTTTCGAGACGACGCAGAATCTTCGCCGTTTCTATGTCGTCCCTCGCGATGGCATGCCGCCGCTATGGGTCGTCGCCCATCACGGTGTGTTTGTAGTGAATGAAGCCGCTCAGCGTTTTGAGCACGTTCCCGGACCGCTCAATGATCTCGTCGCTAACGATCGCATCAACAGCGCTCTCACTTTGGCCGACGGCAATCTCGCGATTGCGACCACCGTCAATGGCCTAGTCATCGCTTCTGCCGACGGCAGCCGCATACGCAAAATCGACAAAGCTGGCGGTCTGCCTGACAACATGGTCTTGGGCTTGGCCATCGACCGGCAAGGCGGACTATGGGCCGGCCTAAACTCCGGGCTCACGCGCATAGCCATCAACAGCCCGGTCACGCTTTTCAACGCGCACAACGGACCGGCCCCCGGCACGATCGACAACTTCGTGCGCGTCAACGGCCGCATCTATGCCGCCGCCGCTGACGGGCTTTATCGTTTGGAGCCTTTGGACTCCCAACAAGGATTGGGCGCGAGATTTGAGCGCATTCTTGACCGGCCGACCAACATTCACGCCCTCGCCAACATCGACGACCAATTATATTTCGGTGCCATCAACGCGGAACTGCTCCGACTCGAATCAGACGGGACAGTCACCGCCGTGCTCAAGCATGGCCAAGGCGGATTAAAAAACATCTATGCCTCGAAGCATCTACCCGGTCGCTACTATCTCGTAGGCGAAAACGGCCTCACGATTGTCGATCGCGAGAACGACCAATGGTTCGTGCGGGGACAGTTTCTCGACATGGGCCTCTGCTACTACGGCACCGAGGATGACAACGGCGATTTTTGGACGGCCAGTTATAGCACAGGCTTTTGGCGATTGCCGGCGGCTGACCGCATCACCGATTGGAACGCGGCGCAAATTGAGCAGTATTTTCGCGACCACGGATTACCCGCCGACATGACATGGACAACAGTCACGCCTGGCTCTCGCGGTCCGGTTTTCTACACCGACGCCGGCGGGTATAAATTCAATCGCGCCACGCGCACATTCTCGCCCGATGATCGCTACGAAATCAATGGCGAGCATCTAGCCCTCTCCCCCACGCTCATCGCACCCGATGGCACCACTTGGGGCAGTGCCTTTGACAACAACATCCTCAAGGCGCGTCATCCCCTCATTCGCCTGCCTGCAACTCCCGGCGCTCCGCCGGCACCTGTGCCGTTGGAGGCGATCAAAGCCGTGGACTTCGCCGGTGTGGCCGTCATGTCGCTCGATGAAAACGGGCCACATTCTGCGTTCTGGCTCCGGGGTTATGGCGACCATCTCCGCATTCAACTTGATCATCTGCCGAACGAACTGAGCGCATGGGCTCCCGCTATTCGCAAAGTCACGCGCGGCGAGACCCCGCTCGAGTCATCTGGCGGCTCTCATTATCGACATTCGAACGAGCCTCTCACCTTCAGCTTTGCCACGCCGGAACTTGATCGAATCGGCAGCGTGAGCTATCAAACCCGTTTGCTGGGCCAAACCGAAACGTGGACCGAATTCTCAACGATCCCCCAGGTTAGCTACACCAATATCGAAGGCGGACCATTCACCTTGGAAGTGCGAGCTCGCGACGCCGCTGGCAACATCAGCGACATAACGCGACTGACGTTTTCGGTCATGCCACCGTGGTATCGGCACCCGGCAGCTTACAGCGCTTACGGCGTGGGACTGGTGCTCGTGTTCTGGTTCACGCTCAAATGGCGTTTGCGCAAAGGTGAACGTGAGCGAGCGCGTTTAGAAAAACTCGTGCAGCAGCGCACCAACGAACTCGCCGAAGCCAAGGAAGCCGCCGAGGCCGCCAATCGCGCCAAATCTACCTTCCTCGCCAACATGAGCCACGAGTTGCGCACGCCGCTTAACGGCGTGCTTGGCTATGCACGAATCCTCCTTCGCGACAAACAGCTACCCGCTGCCAATCGCGACCAAGCCCGTATTGTCGCAAACTCAGGCGAGCACCTGCTCAAGATGATCAACGAGGTGCTCGACTTCTCCAAGATCGAAGCCGGCAGAATCGAATTGCACGCCGCGCCATATCATCTCCCCGGTCTCGTTCGTGATATCGAAGTCGCATTTGCACCGCGTGCTGAAACACGTGGATTAGATTTCAAGGTCGTGTGCGATCCGCAACTACCCGCCCAATGCATCGGCGACGCACAAAAGATCCGCCAGATCATCGACAATCTTCTGAGCAACGCGATCAAGTTTACCACCACCGGAGAAATCCGATTCGAAGTCACGCGCGTATCCGATAATCCCACACAAATTCAATTCTCCGTTAGTGACACCGGCGTCGGCATGAGAGCGTCGGATATCGAAAATCTTTTCACGCCTTTCTATCAGGCCGCCGACGGCCGTCCTCCTGAACCCGGCACGGGATTGGGTTTATCCATCAGCCAGCGACTGGCCCAACTCATGGGCAGCACCATCCAAGTCGAAAGCCAACCCGGTCGCGGAAGCCGTTTCCATTTCACGCTCACAGTCGAGAAACTCGATACCTCCCATCCTTTCCCGATCAGCGGAGAAACCGATATCGTCGGTTACACGGGCCCGCGGCGCAAACTGCTAGTCGTCGATGACGTCGAGGTGAACCGCAACTTGCTAAAGGAACTGCTAACGCCACTCGGCTTTGATGTTGTCACTGCCAGCGATGCCACCACCGCGCTCGCCTTGATCGCCAACGGCTCTGTCTTCGATAGTATCATTCTCGATCTGCGCATGCCCGGCATCGACGGTCTGGAGCTCACTCGCCGCATCCGTGCACGCGAACACGCGGTCAGGCCTGCGATCATTCTAACCTCGGCCTCGGTGCTGTCCTTCGATCCGCAGATCGGTTTCGAAGCGGGTTGCGACGACTTTTTGCCCAAGCCATTTCGCGAGGATGAATTACTCAACATCCTCGGCCGCCGCCTCCGCCTCACCTGGATTCGGAAACAACCCTCCGAAGCATCCGTCGCAGCCCCTTCTTCTGAGCCCGCAAGCGCACTGGATACAGAGTCGCTACAAGAACTGACTACCGCAGCCGCGCGCGGCGACATCAGGCGCATCAAGCAACTGCTAAAAACATTCCGTGAGCAGCAGTCCCTGCCCTTGGAAATTTTGGCTGAACTCGATGCGCTGGCCGAGACCTACCAAATGGAGCAAATTCGCCGACGGTTGGCTGCGTTGTCGGTTCGCGAGACCGCGTCATAGACATTGCCGCAAGGTTGACCCGGTTGGATCAATGGCATGCCATTCAGATATGGGTTCGCCCGCGTGCATAATGGTCATTGATGACACTCCGGCTAACATCGGAGTGTTGATCGACGCTTTAAGCGACGCCGGCTATCAAGTTCTTGTCGCTGAAAGTGGAGCCAGTGCGCTGGCACAGTTGGAACACGGAAAGCCTGACCTTATTCTCCTCGATGTCTTGATGCCAGGCTGGGATGGCTACGAAACCTGTCGGCGTATCAAACAAGTCCCGGGATATGCGAATGTGCCGGTCATATTCATGACCGCGCTTGATGAGCCGGATCAAAAACTGCGCGCGTTTGAATCGGGCGCCGTCGATTATATCACCAAGCCCATCTACGTTCCTGAAGTCCTCGCCCGCGCCGTCGCACACTTGAAGATCCGCCAGCTGCAGCAGGATCTGGAAGATGAACTAGCCTTGCGCGTGGACGCGGAAAATATTCTCCGCAAATCACTCGACCAAGGCGTTCTTCTGGCCGATGCTAACGGCCAAATCGTTTTCTGCACGCGGTTGGCCGAGGCTTTATTGCACCGGCATTTCCCGGATTTTAACGGCAAGCAACTTCCCGCCAACTTGGGCGACGCGCAAACGGTTCTGCAAATCCGCCGGTTCGCCGACGGCGATCAAGGCGACCTGCGCATGTATGTGCTCAATGAATCGCGCACAGAACGCGGCCCGGGCGCTTTGCTGGCGCTTGGTCTAACCGCACGCGAAGCGGAGGTTCTTTACTGGATCGCCCAAGGCAAAAGTAACCCCGACATCGCCACCATCATTTCCACCAGCGTGCGCACGGTCCACAAGCACGTGGAAAACATCTTCCGCAAGCTGGGGCTGGAAACACGCAACGCCGCGGCATTGGCGGCGTTGGAGTTACTCAGACCTGAGTCACCTGAGGCTTAAAGCCTCAGGATTTGACTTCGGTCGCAGCTGGCGGAGTGCTCTGTTTGAAGACGAGCTTGTTGCCCTCGCGATCAACGGTCACCGGTTCGCCGTCCTTCACATCACCGCGCAAGATAGCCTCGGCGAGCGGGTCCTCGAGATAGTTTTCGACAGCACGGCGCAACGGACGCGCGCCATACTTTTCGTCGTAACCCTTCTCCACGAGCAGGTCCTTCGCTGCCGACGTGAAGTCGAGCGTGATCTTCCGCTCGGACAGACGGCTTGTGAACTTGGCGAGTTCGATGTCCACGATCTTTACGAGATCATTCTTATCCAGCGGACGGAAGAAGATGATGTCGGAAATACGATTGAGGAACTCGGGTTTGAATACCCGCTTCGATTCTTCCAGCACCTTCTCGCGCATCTTGTCGGAGTCGTTGGGATCAGCAGCCGCGGCGGCAAAACCCATCGAGGTCTGACGCTGCAAGAGCGACGCGCCGACATTCGATGTCATGATGATGATCGTGTTGCGAAAATCAACGGTGCGACCGAGTGAATCCGTCAAACGGCCGTCTTCCAAAATTTGGAGAAGCAACTGAATGACGTCCGGGTGAGCCTTTTCGATTTCGTCGAAAAGCACGACCGCATACGGCTTGCGACGCACGGCCTCGGTGAGTTGGCCGCCTTCATCGTAACCAACATAGCCCGGAGGCGAGCCGACGAGACGGGACACCGCGAACTTCTCCATGTATTCAGACATATCGATCTGGATGATCGCGTCCTGATTGCCGAACATCTGCGCGGCGAGCTGCTTCGCGGTCTCGGTTTTGCCGACGCCAGTCGGACCAACGAACAAGAACGATCCGATAGGACGGCGCGGATCCTTGAGGTCCGCCCGCGAACGGCGCAGCGCGCGAGCGATAGCCGACGCAGCCATTTCCTGACCGACGACCACCTTCTGAATCTCGGCCTCCATCGAGAGGAGCTTTTCGCTCTCCTTCTTCTCCATGCGGCTGAGCGGAATACCTGTCCACGAGGCGACCACATTCATGATCAGGTCCTCGTTAATGGTCACGCGCTTCTCATCGCGCTCCTTGCGCCATGCTTCGGTGGTTTGTTCGAGTTTGGTCCGGAGTTGCTTCTCTTGATCGCGGAACTTGGCCGCTTCTTCGAAATGTTGATCGGCGATGGCCTTTTCCTTCAACGCGCACACGGCGTCGATTTCCTTGCTCAGTCCTTCAAGGTCCGGCGGACGAACCAAGGCGCTGATGCGTGCACGCGCACCGGCTTCGTCCATGATGTCGATAGCCTTGTCCGGCAGGAAACGTCCTGTGATGTAGCGATCGGAAAGCTTGGCCGCGGCTTCCAAAGCGGAATCAGTGAAGATCGCCTTGTGGTGATCCTCATACTTGCTGCGAATACCCTTCAGAATAATGATCGTGTCCTCGACGGACGGCGGCTCGACTTTGACGTTCTGGAAGCGGCGATCCAGCGCGGCATCCTTCTCGATGTATTTGCGATACTCGTTGAGCGTGGTCGCACCGACGCACTGCAGTTCACCACGGGAAAGCGCGGGCTTGAAAATATTCGACGCGTCCATCGCGCCTTCGGCCGCACCGGCGCCGACGATGGTGTGAAGCTCGTCAATGAACAGGATGATGTTCTTGGCGCGCTTGATTTCGTCCATCACGGCCTTGATGCGTTCTTCGAATTGGCCGCGATACTTCGTGCCCGCGACCATCAGAGCGAGGTCGAGCGTAACGACGCGCTTCTCCAAGAGAATCTCGGGCACGTTGCCGCTGGCGATTTCCTGCGCGAGGCCTTCGACAATAGCGGTCTTGCCCACACCGGCTTCGCCGATGAGCACGGGATTGTTCTTGGTGCGACGGCAGAGAATCTGAATGACGCGCTTGATCTCTTCCTGACGGCCGACAACCGGATCCATTTCACCTTTGCGGGCGAGCTCGGTGAGATCGCGACCAAAAGCTTTCAGCGCGGGAGTCTTTACGTCCTTGCGATCCTCAGGCGCGGGACCTTGAGCACCGGCCGCAGCGGCCGCTTCTTCACCGCCGGGCTCGCCGCCAGAGAATTGCGGGTCGAGTTCGCGGAGGATTTCGTTGCGCGTGCGCTCGATGTCGATTTCCAGCGACTTCAAAACGCGTGCAGCCACGCCTTCACCTTCGCGCAGCAAACCAAGCAGGATGTGCTCGGTGCCCACATAGGAGTGATTCAGCGTCTTCGCTTCCTTGCCGGCGAGCGCGAGAACCTTCTTCACGCGCGGCGTGTAAGGAATACTGCCGGGCGTCTTGGCTTCCTGACCGGTCCCGACTTGCTTTTCAACGGCGGCGCGGACGGTTTCCAAATCGAGCCCCATCTTCTGCAGAACACTCACCGCCACACCCTGCCCCAGCTTGATCAAGCCGAGAAGGATATGCTCGGTGCCCACGTAATTGTGGTGAAACCGGTCGGCCTCCTTGCGGGCTAGCGCCAGCACTTGCTGGGCCCGGGGAGTGAAGTTGTTCATCGGCTCTTGAGACATAATGGATTGGGTTAAAGTGTCGCTTAATTGTTACCTGCGTTAGAGAAATCAGGTTGAGAGAAATTGGCAAACTCGGAGCGCAATCGGCCCGCACGGATTAGGTCGCGCTGGCCTGCCTCGTATTCGCCTTTTTGGGCATGTTGCAAATGCCCCGGCTGAGCTTCAATAAAGAGCCGGTCCACACGGGGACGTTCTTTTTCGTCAAAGATATTCAGGTCGATGCCCATCCGAATCAGCGAGAGCAGATTCATCGCCTCGGCGGAATTGAGCAGGTGGCTGTTTTGCAGAATGCCGAAGGCGCGACCGATCTTGTCGAACAATTTGCCGGCATCGTTTTCGATCAACCGCTGGCGGGCGTTGGTCTCGTGCTCGATGATGGTGCGGAGCACGCTATCCAGCCGCTTGATAATCTCGGTCTCGGCTTCGCCCAAAGTCGTCTGATTGGAAATCTGGAAAATGCTGCCGCTCGCATCGGAGCCTTCGCCGAACAAACCGCGCACGACCATGCCTAGTTGATTGACGGCGCGAACGACTTTTTCCATCTGCCCCGCGATGACGAGCGCGGGCAAATGCATCATGGCCGAAGCGCGCATACCGGTGCCGAGATTCGTCGGACAGGCGGTCAAGTAACCCTGCGTCGGGGAATAGGCGTAATCGAGATGATCTTCCAACGCGGTGTCCAAGTCGTTGATCGTATTCCACACCTTCTTGAGTTGGAAACCGGCGCGCAGAACCTGCAGGCGCAGATGATCCTCTTCATTGATCATCACCGAAATGGATTGGTTCTGACTGATGACCACTCCCGAACCGGCTTTGGCGCCGCTCAATTCACGACTGATAAGATGCCGTTCAACGAGGATTTGTTTCTGCAGCTCGCTCAGCTCCGTAACAGAAACGCTCAGGTTGTTCTTCATTGCCGGGACCGAGGAAACGGCATCGCGACAAATATCATAAGACTCCTCGCGCTGGGCCGGACGGGCCCAACCAGGAAACGGCATCGAGGCAAGATTGCGCGCCAAGCGCACGCGCGTCATGAGCACGATCGCAGTCTTGCTGTTCGAGGCGTCGGTGAGTTCCGAAGGCGTGTCGATCAGCGACTCGATGGTCATGGGCTTAACGCGACGGCTCTTGCCCGATGGTTTGTTTGACTTGGCTGATTTCATCACGGCAGCGGGCGGCATCTTCATACCGCTCGGTTTTAATGGCTTCGTTAAGATCTTTTTCCAACTGACTCAGGCGCTCGTGCAGGTTTTTGCGCGCGAGAGCGCGGCGCGGCACTTTGCCGGTATGCGTCACGCCCTTATGCATGCTTTCGAGCATGCCATGGATTGACGAGGTAAAGGTCTCGTAGCAATGCGGGCAACCGAAGCGCCCATACTTCTTAAAATCGTTCTGCGTATAGCCACACTGCTCGCAGCGCACGCCCACGTCCGACTGCTCGGGATTGAGCGAGGCCTTGAGCAAAAGGTCGGCGAGCGAAAACCCGCTGGGGTCGGTCACGCCCTTGGCTTGGGCGCATTCCTCGCACAGGTCGACCTTGTGCACCTTGTTGTTCACGATTTGCGTGAGGTGCACGGTCGCCGGCTTCGGGCAAAGGTCACATTTCAGAGAATTGGCCATGTGTGGTGGTTACAGTGCAATATAGATGCCAGACTGGCCCCCTCTGGCAAGTGCCCGGACACAAGTTATTCTGCGCCAATGTCGCGCACGGGCCAGCGCGCGACGCGTCAGCTTGGCGCACACGAGATGCGCCAAGTCGTGATTCTCGCATTAGATTTTCGTGCCTTCAACCAGCACGCGGCGACGGAACGAAGCCAGCACCTTGCGGGTGATTTCGCCGGGCTTGCCCGAACCGATCACGCGGCCGTCCAGCTTGACCACCGGAATGACTTCGGCGCCAGAACCGGTCAGGAAGCACTCATCTGAGCACCACACATCGTAGCGCGTCATGTTGGTCTCGCGAACGGGGATATTGAGCTCCTTGGCGATATCCACGACCGTGTCGCGCGTGATACCCTTAAGGGCGCCTTGCGAGGCCGCAGGAGTGATGATCTCGCCCTTGTGAACGATAAACACGTTATCCGCGGTGCACTCTGCCACGTAGCCCTGATCGTTCAACATGATGGCTTCGAGCGCGCCGAACTGCTTGGCCTCGATCTTGCCCAAGATGTTGTTCAGGTAATTCAGCGACTTCACCGTCGGCGGCAAGGCCGCCGGATTGATGCGGCGCGTGGGCACGGTAACGATCGCCAGCCCATTTTCGTAATACTCCTGCGGGTAGAGCGAAATCTTGCTCGCGATGACAAACAGCGATGGCTTCGGGCAAGTCCAAGGCGCCAGACCGAGGTCACCCACACCGCGCGTGACCACGAGCCGGATATAGGCGTCGGTCAGGCCGTTCTGACGGCACGTTTCGCAGGTGATTTCACGCAATTCGTCCCGGGTGTGCGGCAAATCGAGCATGATCGCGCGGGCGGAATATTCGAGCCGTTCCAAGTGTTCCTCGAGGCGGAAGATGTTGCCGCCGTAAAGTCGAATGCCCTCAAACACACCATCTCCATAGAGCAGTCCGTGATCGAACACGGAGATCTTGGCGTCAGCGGCATCTACAAACTTCCCGTCGAGGTAAATTTTCATACCCGCTCAAGTTACGGCACCCGCGAATCCTTTGTCCAGTCCGGGCGCAAAATCAGATTGTGTTTCCCCGCTCCGCGCCGACGATGAAGTCATCCGCTCGCCATGACTTCACAACACCGCCGCGCCACTTCCGCTTTCACCCTCATCGAGTTGCTAACGGTTATCGCGATCATCGGAATCTTGGCCGCCATCGTGATCCCCACCGTTGGCAGCGTGCGCGAAAAAGCTCAGCGCGCCGTGGACGCCAACAACCTCCGCGAGATCGCCAAGGCCGCGATGATTTACGCCGCCGATAACAACGACCGCCTTCCCAACCCTGACACCGCGGGCAATCTCAACGCTTCGGCGCGCGTTTTCCTCTGGCCCGGCATCCTCGCCCGCACCGGCGCATTGACCGATCCAGCACTCTATTTTTCCAAAGTGGACGCCCATTTTAACGGTGTCGTCCCGACCTCCATTCTCAGCCCCGGCAACCGTAATGCCGTGGATTCCACGTTTACCGACGGACGCGAACTCAGCTTCGAATTCGTCGGCGGCCTTAAGATGAGCGATCCCGCCACGACCCCCGTTGCATTCACTCGCGGGTTGCGCACAGACGGCACTTGGGACGCCGAAAACGGCGTTTACGGCGACACCGGCGGCTACGTCGTTTACCTCGGTGGTAACGTTGAATTCTACCCCGACACCGCCACTGGTAAATTTATCAACGCCCGCAACGGTCAACGCACCGACAACCTGCTCGAAGCCCTGCCTGACCGCCCCGACGTCAAAGTTTGGGGCACTTCGCGGGCGAGCATCGGAACTCCCGGCGGCACTTCGCGCTAATTCGCCCGTAGCGAACAGGTTATTTTATCGCTTTCCCCCGAGGCGCTGGTGTGCCAAGGTTGTGACTTTGTCATGCCGACTGCCCCTGCCGCGCCAATCACACCAATCCAACCCGTTCAGGGCATCACCTATGTCATCGGGCATAAAAACCCGGATGCGGATGCCATCTGCTCGGCCATTGCTTACGCTGCGTTCAAGGAACAACGCGGCGACAAGGGCTTCATCGCCGCCCGTTGCGGCAATTCCAACGCGCGCATCGATACCATCCTCAAGCGCTTCAACCAGTCGCTTCCGATTTACCTCTCCGATGTCAGCCCGCGCGTGCACGACCTGATGGTGCGCGATGTCATTGCGGTGGAAAACTGCGCCACCTGCTCCGAAGCGCTGGAAATGATTGACCGTCACGGCATCAGCATCCTGCCGATCACGGACTCCAATCGTAAAATCCTCGGCACCGTTTCGCTTGCCCAAATGGGCGGCTTCTTCGTGCCTCACATCAACGAGCCGCGCCAGATGCGCATGGTGCACAGCAGCCTCAATCGCATCGTCCGATCACTCAAGGCCACCGCGCTCAACGCCGTCGACGCCAACCGCCTAGAAGAGCTCTACGTTCGCATCGGCGCGATGGACATCGGCACTTTCTGGAAAATCTCAGAACGCGAAAATCTTCCGCCTTCACAATCGCTCATCATCGTCGGTGACCGACGTGATGTGCAGCTGCGCGCCATTGAGATCGGTATCCGCGCACTCATCATCAGCGGAGGATTGCCGGTTGATCCCGAGGTGCTGGAACTCGCTAAAAGCAAAAACGTCAGCGTGATTTCCAGCCCGCACGATACCGCGACCACCGCGTGGGTCGTCCGCACTGCTTCCACGCTCGACCGTGTGATTGATCGCAATTTCAGCACCATCAACGCCGACACGCCGCTTGAGCAAATCCGCAAAAAACTCGGCCCCACCTCCTCGCATGCGCTACTCGTCACCGACGATCAAGGCGTCCTACAAGGCATCGTAACCAAAAGCGATCTCCTCAAGCCCGTCGGCACTCGCCTCGCTCTCGTTGACCACAACGAAATGACGCAGGCCGTAAACGGCGCCGACGAAGCGATCATCACCGAGATTATCGATCACCACCGCCTCGGCTCGCTCAACACGCAGCAGCCCATCCTGTTCATCAACGAGCCCGTCGGTTCGACCTGCACGATTGTCGCCGACCTATTCCGCCGCGAAGGCCTAACACCGACGCCGGATTTGGCCGGCATCATGATGTCCGGACTCATTTCCGACACGCTGCTGCTCAACAGCCCGACCACCACGCCGAAGGATGGCGTCATTCTTAAGTGGCTCTCCGAAATTGCCGGCGTCGATCCTCGCCAACTCGCCGACGAAATTTTCAGTTCAGGCTCGGTCATTCTCGCCAACCCGCCGGACAGCATCGTGCGTTCGGATTTCAAAATCTACGACGAGGAAGGCGTTCGTTTTTCCGTTTCACAAGTTGAAGAGCTCGGTTTCGGAAACTTCTGGAATCACGCCAAGCCCATCGCACAGGCCCTGCAAAAATTGCGCGATGAAGAAGGTCTCGCCTTCGCCTGCTTGCTTGTCACCGACATCAACACGCAGAACTCGCTCCTGCTCGCCAAAGGTGATGCCAACTTCATCAACCACATTTCCTATCCGCATGTCGAAAACGAGGAGGTCTTTGACCTGCCCGGCATCGTCAGTCGCAAAAAGCAGCTCATTCCCTACCTCGGCACCATTCTTCGCGAAATGGCCGCTGAAGGCTCGTCGCCTAGCAACTCGGCCGCGCCTTTCGCCAAATCACGCCGCTGAAACTTTCCGCACCTTTCCATGTCAGACGCTGTCAACCACGCCGCTCCCAGTGACTTCATTCGCGACATTGTCGCCCAACACGTCGCCGAGGGCCGTTACCAACAAATCGTCACGCGCTTCCCTCCCGAGCCGAACGGCTACCTGCACCTCGGCCATGCCCGCGCCATCTGCCTAAACTTCGGCGTCGCGCTGGAAAACGGCGGCCGCTGCAACCTGCGATTTGACGATACAAATCCCGTCAAGGAAGACAGCCATTACGTTGAAGCCATCACGCGCGACATCCGCTGGCTGATCAGCGGTTGGGCCGACTCCCACCTCACTTTCAAAGCCAAAGGCTCAGGCCCCACTGAGCAAACGGTCAACGGTCGCGCCGACAAATTGATGCAGCCACTGCCGGCCGATGCGCCCAACGCCGAACCGTTCTTTGCGTCTGATTATTTCGACGCGCTCTACGAATTCGCCATCGAGCTCATCAAACGCGGCAAGGCCTACGTGTGCGACCTCAGCCCCGAGGAAACGGAAAAGTATCGCGGCACGCCCACCCAGCCCGGCCAAGACAGCCCGTTCCGCAATCGCTCGGTCGAAGAAAATCTCGATCTCTTCCAACGCATGCGCGCCGGCGAATTTCCGGACGGCGCTCGATCGCTCCGCGCAAAGATCGACATGGTCTCGCCCAACATTTGGCTGCGCGACCCCCTGCTCTATCGCATCCGCCACATCGCGCACCACCATGCTGGCGACAAGTGGTGCATCTACCCGCTCTACGACTACGCTCACTGCCTGAGCGATTATCTCGAAGGCGTCACACACAGCTTCTGCTCGCTCGAATTCGTCGTGCACCGTCCGCTTTACGACTGGGTGCTCGAATCGCTCGATCTTCCCCGCCCGTTGCCGCACCAATACGAATTCGCGAAGCTCATCCCCACCTACACGATCATGAGCAAGCGCAACCTCCTGCGCCTCGTGCAGGAGAAGATCGTTCACGGTTGGGACGATCCGCGTATGCCTACCATCGCCGGTCTGCGCCGCCGCGGCATTCCCGCCTCAGCACTGCGTCGTTTCGTCATCAGCACTGGCATCACCACGCACGATGCCGGCATTACCGACATCGCGCTGTTTGAACACGTCGTGCGCGACGAACTCAACCGCACCGCACCGCGCCGTCTCGGAGTGTTGCATCCGCTCAAACTCGTGCTGACCAATCTGGCCGAAGGCGAAACCATTCCTTGCGAGGCGACCAACAATCCGCAGGACGAAAATCCGACCACCCGCACCGTAAATCTCACGCGCGAGGTGTATATCGATCAGGATGACTTCGCCGAAGTGCCACCGCCGAAATTCCACCGTCTCAAACCCGGTGGCGAAGTGCGCCTCAAATACGCCTGCATCATTTCACTCGATGAAATCGTGAAGGACGCCAACGGCGCCGTGATCGAACTCCGCGGCACCGCGCAGCTCGACACACGCTCCGGCGGTCCCAATGCCGACAAGAAGGTCAAAGGCACGATTCATTGGGTGAGCGCCAGCGAATCTATTGAGGCCGAAGTTCGCCTCTATGATCGCCTCTTCACCGTGCCGGAACCCGGCGCCGAGGAGGATTTCGTCAAGCTCGTGAATCCGCACTCCCTCTCCGTCGTGCAAGCCCGCCTCGAACCTTCGCTCGCCGATGCCAAACCCGGCGAATGCTTCCAATTCGAGCGGATGGGTTACTTCACGCCGGATTCCGTGGATTCCCAAACCGGCGCACCGGTCTTCAATCGCACAATCACACTCCGCGACACTTGGGCGAAGTAATTATGTAGGGCGGGATCGCCTGATCCCGCCTTCGTTTGGTCAAATACCCGAGGCGGGATCAGACGATCCCGCCATACAGCCCAAAGATCACACCGACGACGCGAAGCGCTTCAGACGCGCCACGGTTTTGTCGCGGCCTAGCAAACGCATGATCGTCGTGATGCTGGGACCGGCGTTGGTGCCAGTCAGCGCAAGGCGGGCGATGGATTGATAGGCGCCAAAACCTTGTGCCTTGGTTTCAGCCAGAACCTTGATCGCATTTTCAATGGATTCGTCGGTCGAGAAATCCGCCGTCGGCAGCGCTTCGAGCAATTCAGCAAGACGGACCTTCGGTTCGCCTTTGCCGAGAACCTTGGTCTTCACCTTGTCATCAATCGGATAGTCTTCGGAGAAGAAATAAAACGTGTAAGCCGGCAGTTCCTCGATGCCTTTAATCTTCGGTTGGCTGATGAGCATGACTTCGCGGAAATACGCGGGATCCGCCGCCAACGCCGGGCTGCCACTCGCCTGCGCGCTGAAGTAATCACGCGCCTTCGCCAAGAAATCATCCGCCGGCAGTTCGAGCAGATAAAGCATGTTCATGTGCGCGAGTTTCTTGTCGTCGAAACGCGCGTTGCTCTGATTCACACCCGGCAAATCGAACAGGCGGATAACGTCCTCGATCTGCATTTTCTCGCGATCGTCGCCAGGATTCCAGCCGAGCAAGCAGAGGAAATTTACCAGCGCTTCGGGCAAATAGCCGCGGCGTTGATATTCCTCAACGAGCGCACCTTGGTCGCGCTTCGACATCTTGCCGGGACCATTCTGTTTTAGAATGAGCGGAATGTGCGCGAACTCGGGCACCGGCGCGCCGAAGGCCTTGAACAACTCGACGTGTTTGCTCGTGTTGGACAGGTGATCCTCGCCGCGAATGACATGTGTGATGCCCATCGTGATGTCGTCCACGACGTTCACGAGGTGGAAGACCGGATTGCCGTCCGAACGCACGATCACAAAATCCTCGTCTTCCGTGCGCTCAACGCGGCCGCGAATCCGGTCGTCGATCACAGCGGGCGTGTTGCGCACCTTGGTCACGGTTTTCGCGCGGTGCGAATCGTATTCCTCGTAGCGCTCGCCAAGCAGCTTAAACCAAATCGCGCCGTCTTTCTCATAGGCGCGGCCGGCATCAATGAGCTTTTGCACGTGAGCTTTATAAATCTCGCCACGCTCGCTCTGGCGATACGGCCCGAAATCGCCGCCGACTTGCGGCCCTTCGTCCCAAGTGAGGCCGAGCCATTTGAGGCTGTCGTAGATCACGTTCACAAACGCCTCGCTGTTACGCTCCTTGTCCGTGTCCTCGATGCGCAGGATGAACTTGCCGCCGGTATGGCGGGCATAAAGCCAGTTAAACAGCGCGGTGCGGGCGCTGCCGATGTGAAAAAAACCAGTCGGGCTGGGTGCAAAACGGACGCGAACTTGTGACATGGAAGAAAACGATTAACAGAATTTGCCCTACAGTTCCAAGCCGCGAATAAAGACACCGTGATTCCCGCTTCCAGCGTTCCATTTCAAATTGCCCAGTATCTCCAAGACTTTCGTGCCGCCGCCGCGACCGCCGGCGGTCGATTGGAGCAATTCGGCCATATCGATGAGTATCCTTTGATCGCTTGGACCAAGCGCACACCCGGGCCGCGACCACGTATCTATCTATCCTCCGGAGTGCATGGCGACGAACCTGCGCCGCCGCTGGCACTACTGGATCTTTTGAGAGAGGGTTTTTTCGACGAGAGTGCTGATTGGTTTATCTGTCCCGCGCTCAATCCGGTGGGCTTATATCGCGGCACGCGGGAAAATCCTGAGGGACGTGATCTCAATCGCGATTACCTAGACTGCCTTTCACCCGAAGTGCAGGCGCATGTCGCGTGGTTGCAGCGGCAACCGCGGTTTGATCTGACGCTGTGCTTGCACGAAGATTGGGAGTCGCAGGGATTTTACCTCTACGAGCTTAATCCTGATCAGCGTCCGACGCTGGCCAACGTGATGATCGGAGCGGTTGGTCAATTGATGAGTATTGAATCCGCCGAGATCATTGATGGGCGCCCTATCGACGAGCCCGGCATCATTCGTCCGGTGAGCGATCCGTCTCTACGCACGAACTGGCCCGAGGCGATTTACCTCCGGCAAGCCCACACCACGTTAAGCTATACGCTGGAAACACCATCGGCGCTTCCGCTCGAGCAACGCATCGTGGCGCAAAAAGCCGCGGTCACGGCGGCGATCAGGACATTAATCCTCGGCTGACGCAAAATTCGCGCATATCGTCGGCCAACGGTGCAACGAAGACCCGATCCAAACCTGCCGCGCGCAAATCGATTTCAGCGCAGTGCAGTGCTTGGCGCGGCAATAGAAGCTTTGCCGCCATGGATTCACTCCACCCGGTGTCGATGAATTCCAAATACAGCCGATCATCGGGACCATAAATCTTGTCTCCAACCAACGAATGCCCCAGCCACTGCGCATGTGCGCGAATCTGGTGCTTTCGTCCGGTCTCGGTGACGACACGCGCCAGCGTAAATCCATTCGCAATAGCCACCGGTTCAAAATGCGTGACGGCCGCCGCACCGTCGAGTCGCACCGTCGTCTTGATGTAGACCGGGCTCGTCGTGTCGTCGCCCAACGGTTGATTCACCGTTACCGCTTCGCGCAATTCACCGGTGAGAATCGCCTGATACGCTTTGCCGACGCGCCGTTGCTGCATCGCCTTCTGCAATCGGCTTGCCATCGCCGGAGTCTTCGCGATCACGACGACTCCGCTCGTCTCACGATCGAGGCGGAACACCAAGTGCACGCTCTCCAAGTGCAATCCTTCGCGCACCGCACCAACGAGACTCGACCAAGGTCCTGCTTTGGATGGATGACACACCACATCACCCGGTTTGTTTAGCACCACGACTGCATCGTCTTCGTGCACAATCCACGAGCGCAGCTCAGCTTCGCTGATCAAGCGCACGTGCTCGGTTTTCTGCGGACGCGGCGGCCACGCACAAGCCCGTCCACCAAAGGTAAATCTTTCCTCGGCGCTCATGCTGTGTGGTCCACTTGTTTCAAGCGAAAGCGCTTTAGCACTCGGGCAGATAGCCATGTGGCCCAAGTTTTGGGTAATTTCGTAATCAAAGCCGCGCCGAGTTTATTCTTCCATCCCGTCACCACCAACGCGCGTCCAGCCATCAACGCGTCGAATGATTGTAGAACAACGTCGTCGGAAGTCATGCTAAGCGCCGGACTCACGCTTCCTTTTTTCAGTCCCGCCTTGCGAAAGAACTCAGTCGCGGTCGGGCCCGGACACACGGCCAAAACTTGCACGTTCTTGGGTTTGAGCTCCGCGTGAAGCGCCAGACTCCAATGCAACACAAACGCCTTGGTCGCGCCATACGTAGCCATCCACGGTGTGGGTTGAAACGCCGCTGTAGAAGCCACGTTAATGATTGCGCCACCCCGTGCCTCAAGCAGCGGCAGTAGTCGCGCCGTCAGCTCAACCAACGCGCGCACATTTAGATCAATCATCTCCAGATTATGCCCGATGTCAGGCCGGGGAAATTCCCCATAACCTCCGAAGCCACTATTATTTATCAGCAAAATACGGCCCGCCGGCACCTCGTTTGTGAGCCAATCGATTACAGCCGCAGCGGCTGGCTCCACCTGCCCGTGTTGCGAAAGATCGATACCGTGATGGCGCAACTTAAGACGATCTGATTTCAACTCCGGTTCTGATCTCGAGAGGTTGCAAAAACACAGCTCCGGGCGTTTCGTATGCGCCAGCTTGATGAACGATTTTCCAATACCGGAAGATCCCCCCGTCACGATGACGGCGGCGAATGATCGCAGTGCTTCGCTTAGCGAGGCCATGGCATCAAGGAGTCATTCATTTTCTTGTTAGTAACCTCAACCATGGACGAAAACATGAACAGACAAAATAACCACGAACTGATCATCTCCGGCATTCATCTCGAACTCACTCCGTCCCTCAAAATTTACGTTCAAGAGAAAGCCGAGCGATTGTTTCGTCACGAGGAGCGCATTGTCCGCATCCGCGTGGAATTGGAGTGCGATAAGAATCAATCCGCCCACAGCCGATTCAAAGCCAAAGGTCACATGGTCATTCACGGCCCTGAACTCACCGCCTCTGTTTCCGCCGAGGAATGCCACAAGGCTATCTCTCTACTTACCGACAAACTCGATCGCATGCTGCGCCGCCGTGCCCGTCTCTTGAAGGAGAAGCGCAATCACCCGCGCACGATCGAATTCGAAGATGTGGCTCTCCCCAAAGCCATCTAACCCTCAAATCAATCCCATCCCTGGAAACCCGCCCGCAAGGCGGGTTTTCTTGCTTCTGGGCCGGCGCACCTTTCGACTACGCGCGTGATTGGCGACGTAACTTGGACTACCCCCGGCCGCACCTCGGCTGATTCCCTCCCCCTTGGCAACGGCGACATCGCTGCCAACATCTGGACCGACGAGGATGGCGACATCCATCTCTATCTCGCTAAAAGCGACGCATGGGATGCGCTCTCGCGTCTCATCAAAGTTGGCCGCCTGCGCATCAGCCTTAAACCCGACCTACTCGACGGCGGTCAGTTTGAACAAAAGCTCAGCTTGGAAGACGCCTCCGTCGTGGTGACCAACGGTCAAACGACTGTTCGTCTCTGGTGCGATGCCCATTGGTCTCGCCTCGTCGTTGAAGTAAACAGCGAGAAACCTGTCGAGGTGCGCGTCGAAGTGGACGACGACTGGCGCGCCAAATCGCGCGAGTTGCAACCGCGCGAAGTAAGCGTGCTCGGGGTTGATCCGAACAAAACCTATTCGACTCAACCGGACATCTTTGTGCCCAAGCTGCGCAACGCGATCGCTTGGTATCAACGCAACGAAAGTTCGATCTGGGCCGAGACGCTCGACACGCAAGGCCTCGGCGATTTCAAAGCCGAAAGCTCCGATCCACTCATCGGCCGGACTTTCGGCGGCTACCTGCAAGGCGAGAATTTTAAGCGCAAAGGTCGCAACGGTTTGATCACCGACAAGAAAACCACTTCGGCTGCTTTTACCGTCACTGTGCTCTGCCGCCAGACGCCCACAGTGGAAGCATGGGTGAATGAAATCAAAGAACTGGCGCAGCCGGACAAACACCCGACCTTGGCCGAAGCGTGGGCCGATCATGTGGAATGGTGGCGTGAGTTTTGGGCGCGCAGCTTCATCCACGTCGAATTGCGTGATACCGATTGGTGCAACGCCGACCAAATCACCCGCCAGATGCAATGGCATCGCTTCATGACCGCTTGCTGCGGCCGCGGCGCCTACCCCATCAAATTCAACGGTGGACTTTTTACCGCGGATTGGAACATGCCCGGTGAAGCCTACGACGCGGATTACCGGCGTTGGGGCGGCGGCTACTGGTGGCAAAACACCCGTTTGATTTATTGGTCCATGCTGGCCAACGGCGACTACGAGCTGCTGCGACCGTTGTTCCGCATGTATCGCGATATTCTGCCGCTCGCCGAACATCGCACGCAAAAATGGTTCGGCCACGGTGGCGTGTTTTTTGCCGAGACTCATCTTTTCTGGGGTTGCCTGCTTCCGACCAATTACGGGCTCGACCGCACCGACAAGGAAACCAGCTACGTTGAGAACCAATACATCCGCCATTACTGGCAAGGCGGCTTCGAAATCGTGGCGTTGATGCTCGAGACTTATCAACACACCGGGGACGAGACATTGCTAACCGAAGAGCTGCTGCCGATTGCCCGCGCGGTATTGAGATTTAACGCACAACATTATCCCAACGATTCCAAGGGCCGTCTGCTCTTCAAACCCGCTCAAGCTTTGGAAACCTGGTGGGACGCGGAAAACCCGATGCCGGAAATCGCGGCACTGCATTATTTGCTGCCGCGCTTGCTCGCCCTGCCTGAAGCCAAGTTGAAGGCCACCGATCTGGGCGCGTGGCGTGCACTCTCAGCGCGTTTGCCGGAACTCCCCATCGGCGAACTCAACGGCTCTCGCATGCTGCTTCGCGCCGCCAAGGTTCATGACACGCCGCACAATTCGGAAAACCCCGAGCTTTATGCCGTGTTTCCCTACAAATTGTTCGGCATTGGCCTGCCCGACCTGGAACTCGCCCGCAATGCCTACACCCATCGCACTTATCCCGACACGGGGTGCTGGCGTCAGGACGCGATTCAGGCCGCCTGTCTCGGCATTACCAATATCGCAGCCTACTACCTCAATCGGAACTGCGAGGACAGCAATCAGCCGCAAATCCGCTTCAAGGGATTCTGGGGCCCCAATTACGATTGGACCCCCGATTTCGATCATAGCAGTGTCGCGCACATCGCCCTGCAAACCATGCTGGTGCAAACCGTCGGTGAGCGCATTTATCTCTTCCCCGCGTGGCCGGATGACCGCTGGAATGTCTCGTTCAAACTTCACTTGCCCAAACAAACCATCGTCGAGTGCGAGCTGAAGGACGGCAAAATCACGCAATTGGAAGTCACCCCTGCGGAACGCCGTCGCGATGTCGTCGTGCTACTCGGCCAAGACAAATCCCGCGCCGCCTCAGTCCTGCCGATCACGACTAAATAAACAAAAAGCCGTCGGTTAAAACCGACGGCTTAAAGTGGCGCACCCGTAGGGAGTCGAACCCCAAACCTTCTGATCCGTAGTCAGACGCTCTATCCAATTGAGCTACGGGTGCGTGGAGGGTGCGAAAAAGCAGACTGAAGGCCCTGAGTGCAAGCGCGAATTTGCAGGAAATTCACGCGCAATCGCTAAGCGCGGGTATTGCGCCAGTCGATCAGCTCCAATTGCAGCAGTTTTCGCCCGTTGAAATGATTCCAAGTCAGCTTGACCGCCAGATCGACCGGCTGCAGCACTGGCGGCAGTTTGTCCGCCATTTTCCACGCAACGCCGTGCAAACGGCGGCCGGATGCGCTGGCGAACTGAAAACGGAAGTGCTGCCCCTTGAACACAATCGGAGGCTGGCGCAGGACCACTCCGCGAATGCCAAACACCGGCTCCGGATTGCCCTGCCCGAATGGATGCAACAGCTCCAAATCCGCCATGAACTGCTCGTCGATTTGATCTGGATCCAACCAAGCGGATATTTCCAGCTCTGCTTCAGTGATCTCGCCGGCATGTTCCTGCACAGTGCGCGCAAAGATTTCGCCAAAAATTTCCAGTTTGGATTTTTCCACGGCCACGCCCACCGCCATCGGGTGACCGCCCCAGCTTTCAAGGTAATCGGCACACGCGGCCAACACATCCACGAGATTGATGCCGTTGACGCTGCGACCGGAGCCCTTGGCGAGTCCGCCATCGTTGCCGAGCACCACGCAGGGACGGTTGTATTTGCGCGTCACGCGGCCCGCCACGATGCCGACAACGCCGGGGTGCCAGTTTTCGCTATAAAGCACGATACCGCGCGCATCGGCATAGCGGGTCTCGATCATTCGCTCGGCTTCCTCGGTGATCAGCCGTTCGATGTCTTGGCGCTCGCGATTGTAGTCGTCGAGCTGGCGTGCGATTTCCGCGCTGAATGCCGTGTCGTTGCTGAGCATGAGCTCAACAGAGAGCGCCGCATCCGCCAAGCGACCGCTGGCGTTGATGCGCGGCCCTAATCGGAAAGAAATATCGATCGGCGTAATCTCCTGCCCCGGTCGCACGCCGGCCACTTCCATCAGCGCGCGCAATCCCGGCCGCGTGGTCGTTTCCAATATCCGCAGACCGTGCTTGGAAAGGGTCCGATTTTCGCCGAGCAGCGGCACCAAATCCGCGACCGTGCCCAAGGCCACCAAGTCGAGTTCGTCCCGCAGACGGATTTCATGCGCAATCGGATGTCCGTCGTTGCGCAAGAGCTTCAACAGCCCGTGCGCCAGTTTGAAAACCAAACCCACCGTGCAGAGATTCCGGTATTCTTCACTCAGCAACCCCGCATCCACCTGTAAGTGCGGGTTAACCAAAATACCCTTCTCCAAAGCGCGTTCCTTGGTGCGGTGGTGATCGATGACGATCACGTCGATCCCCTGCTCGATCAGAAACGCGACTTCGTCGTGCGAATTGGTGCCGCAATCCAAGGCGACGAACAACGACGGCACACCGTCCTCCAGCGCGCGGTCAATCGCGCTACGCGAGAGGCCGTAGCCGTCCTCGGCCCGGCGAGGCACCACGAATCGCGGTTGCAAGCCAAACCGACGCAGGATGCCGACGAGCAACGCTGTGCTGCTGACGCCATCCACGTCGTAATCGCCCAACACAACCACTTGTTCGCACTGTTCGATGGCTCGGCGCAAACGCACCGCAGCCGCTTCGAGATTGGGCACGCCAAAGGGGTCCTCAACCGATGACAGGCTGGGTTGCAAAAACTGCTTGGTCGCTTCGCGCTCGCGCAGGTTATGGCGCAGCAACAGCTCGGCCAGAACGCGACTCACATTCGCGACCGAGCTGAGCGCTTCGACCTCAGCAGCCGAAGGCGGCGTGTAGGTCCAGCGCATCTGTTCGCAGTTCTTTGTAATTACTCAGATGCCTTGCTGGACCCGGCCCATTCGTATTTCGGCGCGATGTCGTGATGGTGTTCGACGTGTTTCCGGTCACCCTTGTGCCACCAGTAGAAAATCGGGCTGGCGATGAAGAGCGAAGAGAACGTGCCGGTGATAATACCGATGAGCAGCGTAAAGGCGATGTCGTTAACCACACCGCTGGTGACAACCAACAGCGTGATTGACGTCAGCAGCGTCGTGCCGCCGGTGATGATCGTGCGCGAGAGCGTGAGATTGAGCGAACGGTTGACGATATCACGCAGGGTGCCCGTCGGGTTGAGCCTCAACTCTTCGCGGATACGGTCGAATACGACGATGGTGTCGTTAATCGAGTAACCCACGATCAGCAGGATCGCCGCGACCATCGCCGCGTTAAACTGGCGATCGAAGAGCACGAATATCCCGATGGTTATGACGACGTCGTGCAACGTGGAGATGACAGCGCCCACACCGTAGCCGAACTCAAAGCGGAAGGCGACGTAGAGCAGAATCATCACCATGGACCAGAAGATAGCCCACAGCGCATTGCTTTGAATTTCAGCACCGACACTGGGACCGATGGCCGAGGTGGAAATCTGCGAGAAACCCGCGTCAGGATAAGCACGCTGCAGCGCCTCAACGAGAGGCTGAGTTTGCTCAAACGGCGTGGTCACGCGGAGGACTTCCTTGTCGCTGCCGAGGTCCTGCGTATAGCTCATGTTGATATCCGTCACGCCAATCGAAGTGGCCACATTACGGATGCTGGCGAGGTCAACCTTGCGCTCGACCGCGAGGGTGACTTGGTCACCGCCGGTGAAGTCGATACCATAGATCGACTTGCCCTTGTAAACCAACGCACCAGCGCCGACGAGGAGCACCACCACCGAAATGATGAAGGCCGGACGCGTATATTTCAGGAAGTCGAAGCGGGTCTTTTCGAGGATGGAGAACATCTTCAGCGATTTGACCTGCATGCCGTTGATATACCAATCGAGGAACAGACGGCTAACCACCAGCGCGGCAAACATCGTCGAGAAGATACCGATGGCCAGCGTGACGCCGAAGCCCTTCACGGGGCCGGTGCCGAGCCAGATCATGATACCGGCAGTAATCAGCGTGGTAAGGTTACCGTCGAGAATCGCCGAGAACGCCTTTTCAAAGCCGGCCTCCAGCGAAGCGGAGAGCGATTTACCCAAACGCATTTCTTCGCGCATGCGCTCGAAGATCAGGATGTTCGAGTCCACCGACATACCGATCGTCAACACGATACCTGCAATACCTGGCATCGAGAGTGTGGCGCCGATGCTCGCCATCACGCCGAGGATCACGAGCACGTTGATCGCCATGGCGCAGACCGCCAAGAGACCGCCAGCGGTGTAGAAAACAATGATGAAGGCTGCAGTCAGAGCCGTGCCAATGATGAAGGCCTTCTGGGCGCTCGAAATCGCATCGGACGCGAGCGAGGGACCGATTTCATACTGCTCCTTGACGATGAGGGGCAGGTCCAGCGGGTTGTTCAATACGTTGGCCAGATTGAGCGCTTCGCGTTCGCTGAAGCTGCCGGTGATCTGAGCGCTTTCGCTGTCGATTTCTTCGCGAACGGTCGGCGCGGAATAGAGCTTGCCGTCGAGCACGATGGCCAAGCGGCCAAGCACGCCGTTTTGTTGGCCCAATTCAGCGATTGAGCGGGTGATTTCCGCGAAACGCTTACGACCTTCGCTGGTAAATTGGAGGATGACCTCGGGCTTCCCATACATGTCGGGACGCGCGAAGGAATTGGAAATCGCTTCGCCGGTCATTTCCGGGATGCGCTTCACAAAAAGTTCTTCAACCGATGAGGCGCCACGGGCATCTTCTTGCTCAAGTGTCATGACCTCGTAGCCGGGAGGCACGCTGTCCGTCATGCGCGGATTGAGCGTCGGATGCACGATGCGGAAATCCAACCGCGCCGGCTTCTTGACGTTCTCCAGCACCTCAGGGTTGTCCTTGGTGTTCACGCCGGGTAACTGCACCTCGATCCGGTTCTCGCCGACGGCGCGGATGATGGGTTCAGCCACGCCCAAGCCGTCGATACGGTCGCCAATGATATCAATGGCCTTGGTCAGCTTTTCTTGTTTTTCCGTGTGACCGAGTTCAGCCGCGGCACGCTCATCAACCTCAAGGGTAAACGCGACGCCGCCCTTCAGGTCCAAGCCCAGCTGCAAGCTGGCGCGGGACTGCTTGAGCATCTCGTTGAGCAGAATCGAGTTCTTACGCTCAATATTGCGCAGCGACGCTTCGAAGCGGATGTCGGGGAAATACTGCGCGAGGTCGATCTTGCGCTCTTTGCCGATCTGCTTGAGCGCGACAAACGCGCTCGGCGCCTTGCCGGCCGCGGCCAGCGCCTCGGCTTCGTCAACAAGACGGGCGAATTCAACAGTATTGGCCGTGGCCTGCGACTTGATGTAGTCGGAGAACGGCTGGTCTTTCAGGGGTATAAGCGAAGCGACCGCCCAAGCGACGATAACGCCGGTGAGGATCAACTTCCAGAGGTTGCGTTTAAGCATGTTGGTTGGTTGTTAAAGGGGACGGAGCCGCAATGTCTCGCACTGCGGTTGGGACTGACCGACGGCGTTTACTTCTTTTCTTCGCCGGCCTTGCGCACCACGGCGCTCACAAAACCTTTGCCGATCTCGATCTTGGTATTTTCAGCCACGCGGACGACAAACCGGTCTTCCTTCACATTGGTGATCTGGCCGTAAATGCCACCGCTCGTGACGATCTCGTCGCCCGTCGTCAGCGCCTTGAGCATCTTGTCGTGCTCCTTCTGCTTCTTGCGCTGCGGAGCGATCATCAGGAAATACATCGCGGCAAAAAGAAGGATGATGGGAAGCATTCCACCAAAGAGGCTGCCGGCACCGGGTTGAGGGGCGGCTTGGGCGATGAAATTCAGGGCGTCGGTCAATTGGGACATTTTCGGCATTGCGTGTTGGTGGTTTTGAAAAAAGAAAACACGCATCTAACTGATTCCGCTTCAACGAAAGCAAGCCATAACTCCCCTCCAATTTCCGCATTGAAAAACAAATCCACCTCCAACTGGTCCGCCGCCAAATCTGAGGAGCTATACGGCTTCAAGCGCTGGGGCTCCGGTCATTTCTCTGTTGATGCCGAGGGATTTACCACGGTCCAACCCTTGGGTGACGACCGCCACATCCGCATTCTCGATGTCGTGCAGGAAGCTGTGGACATGGGGCTCAAGGCGCCGATGGTCATCCGCTTTCAGGACCTGCTGCGCCACCGCGTCACGCAGTTGAACCACCTCTTCCAAAAGGCGATTCAGGAGGAAAACTACAAAGGCGAATACCGCGGCGTCTTCCCGATCAAGGTGAACCAACTCCGCGAAGTCGTGGACGAAATCATCGAGGCCGGACGCGAATTTAAGTATGGCCTCGAAGCCGGTTCGAAGCCCGAGCTCATGATCGCGCTCGCCATGCACGAAGGCGAAGACCGCCTCATCATTTGCAACGGCTACAAGGATCTCGACTACATCCGCCTCGCCCTCCTCGGCCGCAAACTCGGCAAGCAGATCATTATCGTCGTCGAGCAACTCGCTGAATTGGACGACATCATCCGCGTCGCCGAAGAAACTGGCGTCGAGCCGCTGATCGGATTCCGCGCGAAGCTGCAAACGCGCGGCGAAGGCAAATGGGCCACCTCCACCGGCGACAACGCCAAGTTCGGCCTCAATACCGCCGAAATTCTCTTCGCCTGTGAAAAGCTCAAGGCCGCCAAACTTCAGTCCTGCCTGCGCCTCGTGCACTTCCACATCGGTTCGCAGGTGCCGAACATCATCACGATCAAGAACGCGGTCATCGAAGCCTCGCGATTCTACTGCCAGCTTCATCGCATGGGTTTCCCGATGGGATTCCTCGACGTCGGCGGCGGTCTCGGCATCGACTACGATGGTTCGCGCACCAACTTCGAGTCGTCGATGAACTACACGATGGCGGAATACGCCCGCGACGTGGTGTTCAACATCCGCGAAATTTGCACCGCCTCCAACGTGCCCGTGCCCGACATCGTCAGCGAATCCGGCCGCGCCGTCGTGGCTCCCCACTCGCTTCTCGTGGTCGAAGTTTTCGAGCGCATCAACAAGCGAGAGTCGCTCGGCAAGCAGCACCAGCCCAAGACCAAGCACAAGATCGTGCGCGACCTTGAAGTGATGCTCCGTAACAAGTCCAAGCTCGGCCGCCTCGAGCGCTTCCACGATGCCGTGCAGAAAAAAGAAGAAGCTTTCTCGCTCTTCAATCTCGGTTACCTCGACTTGGAAAACCGCGCCGCCGCCGAACAGCTCTACTGGCAGATTTGCGAGCAGATCGCACAGGAAACGCAAAAGTCCGGCTACGTGCCCGAAGAGTTGCACGATCTCAACCGCGTGCTCGCGGACCAATACGTTTGCAATTTCTCCGTCTTTCAATCGCTCCTCGATCACTGGGCGTTGAAGCAACTCTTCCCGGTCGCCCCGCTGCATCGCCTCAACGAGAAGCCTTCGGTCAACGCCATCCTCGTCGACATCACCTGCGACTCCGACGGCAAGATCAACAGCTTCATCGATCTGCAGGATGTGAAGGATTACGTTCAACTTCACCCGTTGAACAACAAGCCCTACTACCTCGGCATCTTCCTCACCGGCGCCTATCAGGACATCATGGGCGACCTCCACAATCTCTTCGGCCGCGTCAACGAAGTGCACGTCTTCCTCGAAGACGACGAGCACAACGGATTCTACATCGAAGAAACGCTCAACGGCTCGCGCATCGGCGACGTCATCGAAGGCGTGCAATACCGGCAGGATGATCTTTGCCGCCGCGTAAAGCGCCAAGTCGACGAAGCCACGCGCAAAGACATGATCAAGCCGCGCGAAGGCATCCGCCTCCTCGAACTCTACGAAAGCCAGATGTTGAACAAGACCTACCTCAACATCGACCGGGACGCCTCGCGCAAACGCCGCCGCGGCAAACGCTGAATCACTGAGCGCTCGCGCTGTTCGCGACTCAACTGATCACGCCTGCTCCGGTGGGAGTTGGGTTCGCTTGCGTCTTTTATCGGCCCAGAACGCCGCGCCGAGCAGAATGCTGCCCACGCCCAACGCGACTACGGCGCGGAAGAGCATATCTGTGCGCGCCAGATCCTTGAACAGCAGTTTGAACGTAGCGATCGCGAGCCAAGCATAACCCATGCGGCGCATGGCCTTCGCCATGAATCCGTTCGTCTCGTCAATCACGCCACGCAGCCACTGCCCTGCCCCGGCGATCGCATAGATCAGCGTCGCCAGTATGGCTCCCCAAGCCAGCACCATGTTTTCGCTGCGCATCGTTGGCACCACCCGCCGCAGTTCCCACGCAATCAGCGGCACGAAAATCAGCTGCATCATCGGAAATGTCACCCGGCGGTGATTGCCCGGAATCAACGTGAGCACGCCCCACGCTGCAGACACGAGAATCCCGCTGATAAAAATCACATTGAGCACCGGCCAAGCCGCCGGGCCTTGCACTTGCGCTTTGTTCACAATCCACGCTGACGCGCACGTGGCCGCAATCGACGCCGCCAGAATCAATCCATCGCTTTCGGATTTGCTATACGCGTGGGCCGAACGCGCCGCTACGCTCAAACTCAACGCAAACAAACTCCAACCGATAGCGACCCAGCGCCAGTCGAACGCCACCGGCACGGCGACGAGAACAAAACCAGTCCCCAGCACGAGCAACATCACATCATGTTGCACGCTGCCCGTTCTCCGACGCGCTGGTGCGATCAGCCCAAAGACTACACCCGCCACGCCGGTCAAAACCAGCGCGAAGGGTTTATGCGAGACTCCCGATTGATCCCAAATTTCCCATGCGCACACCGCAAAGGCCACTAGCACAACCGCGGTTAGCACTGCCGGAATTCGCGGCTGCTCCGGATGTCGCGGCAGCCACGCGAGCAGCAGTCCCGCTATTCCCAGCACACAATACAACTCGATCAACCAGCTGACGCCCAATTCCAGGGAGCCTTCCATACTGCCCCACCACGCCAGAAACCAGACTCCCGCCGTGCCCAACATTCGGGACCAAATCCAATCACCGCCACTGCGCGCACGATAATGCACGACGAGTTGCGCTGCCCCGAGCACCAAGAGATGCACCATCAACAAGGCCAGTTTGCCTTCACCCGTCGAGAACGCCAGCGGTGCGATCAATCCCGTGACCAACGCCACGGCCAACGCACCATCGCAGCGCGTTCCCGCCGCCACGAAGCCTGCAAAGAAAATCGCCACCGACGTGCCGATATATCCGGCCCAAAGTGGGAAAAGCTCTGCCTGTTGAGCGCCATAATAAAACGCAAAGGTCCACGTGCCTGCGCCGGCGGCCAGCAACGCCACGCCGGATCCGCGCAAGCCCGCGCTCAAGCGCTTCGCCGCTAGCACCCCGAGGAATACGCCAACCGCCAAACCCAATCCTACTCGAACCGGCGGCGACAACCAACCGCGTTGAATCGCCACCGTCAGACCATAAATCGCACCGATGAGGAAAATCACCGCACCGACGCCCGCCACCCATGCGGTTGAAGAAATCGTCCGGCTCGGTTTCGGCGATAATTTCGGTGGTGGTGGTGGCTGCGCTGCCGCAGGTTTCAAAACCGGCGGCAACACCGGAGGCGAAACCGGCCGGGTCAATTCTTCCACTTGCCGCTCCAGACGTTCAACCCGGCTCCGGAGCTCCTCGAATTCTGCATCGGTTGGCGGCATGAGACAGGCCTGATTCTCTCCGCTTACCGATGCGTGGCAAGCGCCGTCTTGCTCACCGCCATTCGTGCCGCGGGTAACGGCGCGAAAGCTCAGTTTTGATTTTGGGATACTGCTCGCGCCAGAAATTGCTCAGGTCGTCCGTCACCTGAATCGGTCGCTGATTCGGCGCCAGCACTTCGATCTTCACCGGCACGCGTCCCTGCCCAAGCGTAAACTTCCCTTCGATGCCGTAGAGCTCCTGAATGCGCGCACTGAGAATCGGCGGACCTTCCGGACGATACGTAATACGCGAGCGGCGTCCGTTCGCCATCGTCAATCGCTCCGGCAAATAAACATCCAACACGGCCAGTTGCTCCGCCGTCAGCCAATCGCGCAGCACCGGCATAACCGGTTTTTCGCGGACGGCCTTGGCAGAAAGTTCGCCGTAGCAAAGTTGCTCGATGAGCGTCGCGCGGTCCTCTTCGCGAATCGGACTAACCTCTAATTCGGGAAACCACTCTGCGAGACGGTTTACCCGCGTAATCCATTGATCCACGGACTCATCCCACGCTTCGAGTTTGATGCGACCAGCCAGCACTTCCTTCGTCAGCAGCGCGGCCGCTTGGTCAGCCGGCACTTCGTCGCCACTAACCTTCGCTTCCAGCACAAGATCGCGGAATCGACGTTCCCGGCGCGCGACCACGCGCTTCGCGGATTCATCATAGATCACGCCGGTGGCTGAAAAATAATCGTCAGGAAACAACTCTGACAGCCACGACTCCTCCACTGCCGTCGCCAGATTAAGTAAAGTATTCACTTCACCGCCGCGCCCACCGACTTCGGTGATCTCCGCCGTCACGAATAACGGTGCTCGTTGACACACACTCTCCCGCGCCAGCAATCCGCGACGCCCGTGGACCAATTCGCAACGCAGTGTGCCCGCGTCCAACCGCTTCGCGAGTTGATCTGAAAATCCCGCCAGCACGCATTTGCGCAGCTCTGTCTCAGGCACCGAGTGATCCGTCGTATCCAAGCCTTCGCGCTCGGCGATTTTCAAAAACTGCGCAAACAACGGCGCCACCGCTCTGGCCGCTTGTGCGTGGATACCCAAATCACGGCACGTCTCCAAACGATAACCCGCGCGGTCTGCCTCCTGCCAAGCGCGCATCAAAAGCAAAAAGTCGCTTTCGTGTTCGTCGCCCAAGATTTGCTCACGCGCTTGCTCGACCGATTTCGGCACGCCGCGCAGCAGAAAGTTTCGTCCTTGGGTCAGTGCCGCCATCAAGGCCACTGGTCGCACGCAACCGCG